>Ga0105100_10001524_pt1 | contig 13554 bp, 10 predicted proteins | sample PPLLak12cMay2015_2_FD_87033 | JGI IMG/M metagenome (GOLD analysis project Ga0105100, IMG submission 87033) | Freshwater sediment microbial communities from Prairie Pothole Lake near Jamestown, North Dakota, USA - PPLs Lake P8 Core (1) Depth... | ecosystem: Environmental > Aquatic > Freshwater >... | reverse complement strand
CGCGATGCCACCCCTGGCACTGCCCGAGGCCTGGGACGGGCGCTGGCAAAAGTCCTGGGTGGATACCGCTCCCTGCTGGTTGCCAGCACTGATCTTTCCCATTTCTATCGCCAGGATATTGCCCGCGGTTTTGATGAAGAGATGTTGCACCAGGTGGAGGCGTTCGATCCGCTTGGCGTTCTCCAGGCAGAAGAAGAAGGCAAAGGTTTTGCCTGCGGTCGCGGTGCGCTGGCAGCAGTGATGTGGGCAGCGAAAGAATTGGGGGCAAATATTGCCAGGACACTGCACTATGCCACCTCGGGGGACGTCACCGGTGATTACAGCCAGGTGGTCGGCTATGGAGCGGCAGCATTCTTGCGGGTCAAGGCTCAGTCATAGCAAATCCTGGCAAGCCTCAACGATCATCGGCGCATATCGAGATCGAGTGGGTGTAAAAAATCATTATGGAAAGCTCTTTTTATATTGATGCGCTGAAATTGGTTGCAGTTGGAATACTGGTATTGGCGAACGGTTTCTTTGTAGCGGCTGAGTTCTCCCTGGTGAGCGTCAGGCGGACGCGGATCGCAGAGCTGGTTGCCAGGGGAGATTTTGGCGCTACCTGGGTGAAGCGAGCAATTGATAACCCCGATGCGGTCATCGCAGCCACCCAATTAGGCATCACAATCGCCAGCCTGGGGCTGGGGTGGATCGGCGAGCCAGCCCTGGCGCACCTGCTCTTGCCGGTTGTACAACTATTCCCGGGTGATATTCAAGATGAGGTTTCCCATACGATATCGGTAGCCCTGGCTTTCGCTCTGATCACTTTCCTTCATGTGGTGATCGGCGAGCTGGCGCCAAAATCGATTGCGCTGCAATACCCAGAACGCACTTCTCTCTTTGTCGCTCGCCCTACGGTATGGACAGAAATCATCTTCAAGCCGGCTATCTGGTTGCTCAATGGTGCGGGCAATGGCTTTTTGCGACTGATCGGCGTCAAGCCGGCTTCCGGTCAAGAGCTGCTCCATTCCACAGAGGAGCTAAAAATGCTGGTGACTGCCAGTACAGAAGGCGGGGTGGTTGAAGCTCAGGAGAGCGAAATGCTTCACGCCATTTTCGATCTGGGGGAGTTGGTTGTCCGCCAGGTGATGATCCCGCGCACCAGTGTCATCGCGTTGGAGGCCGATACACCCCTAGATGAGATTATCCGCGTCGCGACCCAATCAACTTTCACCAAGTTCCCGGTTTATGAAGACAGCCTGGACCAGATCCTGGGGATTGTGCATGTCAAAGAGCTACTGCGGGCGATGCAGTCCCCCGATTGCGGGGAGTGCACAGCACGCTCCTTAGCTCGGGAGGCAATTTACGTGCCGGAAACGATCTCGGTGAGCGCATTGCTGCAACAGTTTCGCGAGTACAGGCAGCATATCGCCATCGTGATGGATGAATTTGGCGGCACCGCGGGCCTGGTAACCCTGGAAGATTTGCTGGAGGAGATCGTTGGAGAAGTCAGTGATCCATTTGATACGCTCACGCCGGAGATCGATACGCAACCGGATGGCTCGTATCTGATCGGTGGTCTGGCATTGATCGATGAGGTCAATCAGGAGTTGAAGTTAAACCTGGTAGATCCCGATTACGATACCATTGCAGGATACGTGCTGGGAAAATTAGGACGCATCCCGCGCCCAGGCGATGTCGTCGAGGGAGATGATATTCGTCTGAAGGTGGAGGTAATGGATGGTATGCGGATCGCCCAGGTATCATTAAACAAGTTAAACCTGAACAGTGAGCCCGCCGAGGAAACCGGGGATGGGGCCGGTGAGATCGCAAGCCTACCTCCTGTTGAAGAATAACCGCCTTCTATGCCTGTATTTGTAGAAATTGCTGTCAATGTGCCCCAGGTGGATGATGTTTTCCACTACCACTTGCCGCCAGAGTTGGAGGGCAAGGTCCAGGCAGGTCACCTGGTTGAAGTCCCTTTCGGCAGGCAACACGTGCAGGGAGTGGTACTGGGCGAAATACAATCGCCGGGCGTCTCTGAGACAAAACCAATCTCTTCATTGCTGGATCCATTGCCCGTGATGACGGGAGCGCAGATTGAGCTGGCTCGTTACCTGGCGGAAAGCACGCTCACTCCGCTGGGGGCGAGCATTGACCTGTTTCTCCCACCCGGTTTGGGGCAGCAGGCGGACAACCTGTATTCGATTGAGCGGACGCAATCTTCTGCCAGCCTGAAAGCCCTGACTCCCCTGCAATTACGCTTGCTCAAGCTATTGGAACAGCGCGGCCCCTTGCGCGGTCGCCAGATCGACCAGGCGATGCCCAGAGTCAATTGGCGGGCGGCTGGGCGCGGCCTGGTAGGGCGGGGCTTACTTTCTGCAACACCAATCCTGCAAGCGCCAGGCGTGCGCGCCAAAACTGTGCGCACGGTACGGCTGGCGTGTGACCCTGAAACGGTGCAGGCCCAGATGCCCAATTTAGGGAAAGCCGGCTCGCAGGTGCTGGCTCGACGCCAGGCAATCCTGCGCTACCTGCTGCGCGAGCCCGGCGCAGTGGAGGTTACCTGGGTATATGCGGAGAGCGGGGGTAATTTGAGTGACTTACGCCGCCTGGCTGACCTGGGGTTGGTTGAGTTGGGGGAGAGCGAAGTGTGGCGTGATCCACTGGAATCGATCGATTTCCAACCGTCCAGCCCGCCGGTATTGACAGCCGACCAGCGCCAATGCCTGCAAGCCATCCAGCCTGCCATCCAGAGTGCTTTCGAGGGGAAGCCGGCAGCGCCATTCTTGCTGCATGGTGTTACCGGGTCGGGAAAGACCGAAATTTATATGCACGCGGTTGAGATGGTGCTTGGCCTTGGGAGGCAGGCGGTCATCCTGGTTCCGGAGATCGCCTTGACCCCGCAAGCGGTACGGCGTTTTCTTTCTCGCTTCCCGGGTCGAGTAGGACTGGTGCACTCACGCCTGACACCCGGAGAACGGTATGATACCTGGCGGCGAGCCCGCAGCGGCGAAATCCAGGTTGTCGTTGGGCCGCGTAGTGCCCTCTTCACCCCTTTTTCGCAGGTGGGCTTGATCGTGCTGGATGAGTGCCACGACCAATCCTATTACCAGAGTGACCCGCCTTTCTATCATGCTGTTGATATCGCGGTAGCCTACGCTCGCCTGGCGGGGGCGGTGTGCCTCCTGGGATCAGCCACGCCGGAAATTACCACCACCTACCACGCCAGCCGTGGAGACTGGCACTATTTGCGTCTACCCGCCCGGATCCTAGCCCATCGCCAGGCTGTCCGCGCCCAGGTGGAAAAGCTTCGCCTTACTTCCCGCTTCCAGCCCCTCGAGGAGGAGGCGGAGGTGATCGACCTGCCGCCGGTGCAGGTGGTCGACATGCGCCAGGAGCTGAAGGAGGGTAACCGCTCTATTTTCAGCCGTGTTTTGCACCAGGCGCTGGGTGAAGTGCTTGAGCGCGATCTGCAGGCGATTTTGTTCCTCAACCGGCGGGGGACAGCCACTTATGTGTTCTGCCGGGATTGTGGGCATGCTTTAAAATGCCCTCGCTGTGACCTGCCGCTCACTTTCCACTCACCGCAATCTGCGCTCACCTGCCACCATTGCGGCTACCAGAGGAAAATGCCTGACACTTGCCCGCAATGTGGGAGTACTCGCATCCGCCAGTTCGGCACCGGGACAGAGCGCGTGGAGATGGAGGTGCAAGCAGCCTTCCCGCAGGCGCGCACTTTGCGCTGGGATTATGAGGTCACTCGCAAGAAAGGCGCTCATGATCTGATCCTGAGCCACTTTAGCGCCCACCGGGCGGATGTGCTGATTGGCACTCAGATGCTGGCAAAAGGGCTTGACCTGCCGCTGGTCACCCTGGTAGGGGTAGTGCTCGCGGATGTCGGCCTGAATCTGCCTGATTACACGGCTGCTGAAAGGACATTCCAGGTACTGGCCCAGGTAGCGGGTCGAGCTGGGCGAAGTCCCCTGGGAGGCAGGGTGATCTTGCAAACCTTTCAGCCGGAGCACTATATCATCCGCGCGGCTGCAGAACACAGCTATAAGGGTTTTTACCAGCAGGAATTGAGCTATCGCCGCCAGCTCGGATACCCACCATTTGCCCGCCTGGTCCGCCTGGAATACCGGAACACCGATTCGTTCAAGGCAGAGCAGCAAGCGCACAAACTGGCGGCCCAGGTTCGGGATTGGATCAGGCAAGAGCAGCGTAGCGCCACAGAAATTATCGGTCCGGCGCCGTGCTTTTTTGCTCGCCTGGCAGGTCTATATCGGTGGCAAGTTGTTATCCGGGGACCAGATCCCGTTTCCTTGCTCCGGGGAAGAAATTTGAGCGAATGGCGGGTTGAGATTGACCCGCCGTCTTTGCTATAATATGCAGGATGGATCGGATGCTACCCGTGACATGCGGGGTGGCGGTGGGTAGGTTCTGCGGGTGATAGCCTTTTAAGTATCAAAAGGGCATGCTCGCGAGGCCTGTTTGCCAGCCTGAAAAGGAGAGATGTATGCAACCAGTGCGGCATGAGGTGCTAACCTGGGCGGATGTAGATCGCCTGATCGATTACCTGTTGCCCCAGTTCGAAAATGAGTACGACGCCATGGTGTTGATCACCCGTGGCGGGATCATTCCAGGCGGGATGCTGGCAGAAGCGATGGGCATCACCCATATCCTGACGGCTGCGGTGGATTTCCCTGCCCAACTGGAAATGGAGCGCGCCCGGTTAATGGCCTGGCCCAAGTTCATCCAGTTCCCAGAAGACAGCTTGTTGAGCGGGCGCCGCACTTTAGTTGTTGATGATGTGTGGGGATCTGGCAGGACGGTCACTTCGGTGAGGAACCGAATTTCCACGGCGGGAGGCTTACCCGCGACCTGTGTTTTGCACTTTAATCCCTATCGTAATCTGTTTGGAAATACGCGTCCAGATTATTATGCTGCGATAACGGACGCTCACATTGTATATCCCTGGGAGATTGATCGGGGAGCAGACCGGGCGCTGCTGGATCGCACCCCCCAAAGCCCTTCTTAAGCAGACCGGGGTTGATTGGCTTATGAAAATCGCCCTGGTGGGGGATATACATGCAAACCTGCCCGCCTTTGAAGCGGTATTGTCTCACGCCAGGCAGCAATCGGCGGCTGCGATCTGGAACGTGGGCGATATCATAGGCTACGGAGCCTTTCCCAACCAGGTGATCGAGCTGCTGCGCGAGGTGAGGGCGATCAGTATTGTCGGTAATTACGATATCAAGGTGCTCAATTTCCCTGATAAAAAGAGCAAGTGGCGCAAATCCAAGCGATCAGAAAAATACACAGCGTTCAGGTGGGCTCACAAGCAGCTCTCAGCAAGCAACCGGCAGTATCTATCCAAGCTGCCCCAAGAGCTGCGCCTGAATATTGCCGGCAGGCAGTTTTTATTGACCCACGGCAGCCCCGTCTCTAATGTTGAACCGCTTACTGCCGGAACACCGGAAGAACGGCTGGAACAGCTGAGCCGGATCGCCCGGGCAGAGGTCGTGATCTGCGGGCACTCACACCAACCGTTTGCCCGGCAGGTGGGTGGGGGACTGTTTATCAACACCGGTAGTGTGGGCAGGCAAGGAGACGGTGATCCGCGGGCGTGTTATGCCATTCTGGAGCTTGCTGAGGGCAGCTTTGCAGTCCAGCATTACCGCGTTGAATACGATATGGAGCGGGCCGCGGCAGCCATCCGGCTGGCGGGGCTGCCAGAGGTCTTTGCACAGATGCTTTTACGCGGCTACGATTTGGACGCGGTACTGGACGATAACGAGATCGACGCCAATGAGGAATTATAAACCCGCCACAGCCTGAGCCAGGTTTTGTTGAAATTCCGGGCGGTTGAAGTGCTGCCAGGTCTCCTGGAAGGATTGCATCAGACGTTGCAGCTCGTTGTAGCGGAAAGTAAGATATGCCAGGATTGGTTCCGGGCTTCTGCGCTGGGCTACAGGTAATTGGTCCTGTTCCTTCTCCCAAACTGTAAGGAAATCGCGCAGGATCTGGGTGGCGACATGCGCATCGTTCAAGTCGCCCAGGTGATCCTGGATCATCTTCAAGTCGTTGATCACCAGCTTTGATTCTTCACCCAGTACTTCCCGAAAGAATTCGACCGTATAGCGCAGCTTCTTGAACTCAATGCGCAGCGCGTGGAACTGCTCCAGGGAGGCCGTCTCGAGGATCGAGTTAAAGGCGCGCACAGATGCCAGGCGCGTATAAATCAGTATCGGCGCAATATCCCCGGCTCGGCTGGGGATGAAATCTGTGGATGAGGGTTTCCGCGCCCCTTCTCCTGGGGTGGAAACAAAGTGTAGAAAATCTTCTCTGAATTCAGCGTATTTTGAGCCATCCAAGAAGTTAACCATGAGTAAACGGTCTTTTTCGCGTTCTTCCGCCCAGGATTGGAGCAGAGGCTCTAGTTCGGCCTGCCTGTCTGCTGGCAGCTTTTTCAAATAGATATGCGCCTTTTCCATGAAGACATCCAGATCGCGGACCCTACCCAGGTTGCGCCCAGTTGCGCGCAGGCCTTTCAGGTGAGTCTTGATCGCTTTTTCAGTAAAGCCGTTGCTAAAGACCTCGAAAGCAGCGCGCATCCTGCGAGTTGCAACCCGCATATCGTGCAGCTCTTCGATATCCTTCCCCAGGCGAGTGCCGTTTTCATGGAGCAACATCTGTGCGAAATGGTGGCGCATAACCTTGCGTCCCGCCTCAGCCAGGGGATCATCGGGCTGTACCCCCGGACCTCCGATACTCTTTGCCTCCAGCAGGAATTGATCCAGTGGAGATCTTTGTTTAGGCTCTTCCCGAGGAATCCCTGGTTGATCAGCAACCGGGATAATTTTCGCCACAGCTGCATCTAATGGCTGATCGGGCTGGCTCTCTGAAGGGAAGATCAGCATTCCTTGCTTGCGGAATGAGCCTCTCCAATGGCGCGCTCGACCGGGCGTGATCCCTACCGCCTGGGCAGCCTGTTGGGTTGGAGCACCGTCATCCAGCAAGAGCAGCAACTGAGCGCGGCGGCGGACTGCCTCGATCGGGTCACCTGCCAGAAGCGCCTCTAACTGCTGGCGCTGTTCGGGGGTTAGTAATTGTTCGGGCATGATCCTATGCCTTATACGTGCGTTGGTGCCAATCCAGCAGCCATTCCTGGCTATTCAGGAGGGTTTGTTTATCTTCTGGCTTGACCCGTATGTAGCTTCCGTCTGTCTGCATGCGGCGAGCTTTGACATTGTCCGAAAGGTAGGTTTGCAACACCTCGTTGCGCAAATAGTTTGCCAGGCGTTGATCTTGCACGGGGAATAAGACCTCTACCCGGCGGTTGATGTTGCGCGGCATCAGATCTGCGCTGCCCAGATAAACCTCTTGGTTGCCGGCATTGTTGAACCAGTAGACACGGCTATGCTCGAGGAAGCGCCCAACAATGCTGGTGACAGAGATGTTTTCACTGACGCCCTTCAATCCAGGACGCAGGCAGCAAATTCCGCGAACCAGCAAATCCACCCGGACGCCAGCCTGGGAGGCGCGGTACAACTCCTGGATGATGGGTGAATCCACCAGAGCATTCATCTTGAAAATGAGGTGACCCTGGTGACCAGCTTTGTGGTGCTTGATCTCCCGCCGGATGAGAGCCGTCATCCGCTCGCGCAGGTTGATGGGCGCTACCAGCAGCTTGCGGTAATCTCGTTTGCCAGAGTATCCGGTCAGGTAGTTGAATAGATCGGTGGCATCGGCGCCGATATCCGGATCACAGGTGAACATACCCAGGTCTTCGTAGAGTTGGGCGGTAACCGCGTTGTAATTTCCGGTTCCCAGGTGGATATAGCGGCGGATGCCATCACCTTCTCTGCGCACCACCAGGGCAACTTTCGAATGGGTTTTCAAACCGAGCAGGCCGTAGATCACGTGCACCCCGGCCTTTTCCATTTGCTTGGCCCAGCCGATATTGCTCTCTTCGTCAAAGCGGGCTTTCAGCTCCATCAACACCGCTACCTGCTTGCGGTTTTCGACTGCCTCCAGCAGGGCATGCACAACAGGCGGGTTGCGCCCAACCCGGTAGAGGGTCTGCTTGATCGCCAGCACATCCGGGTCGCGGGCAGCAGAACGCAGGAAATCTACCACCGGGGTGAATGAATCATACGGGTGATGCAGCAAGGTGTCCTCGCGGCGGATAGCAGTAAAAATACCGCCATCAGAGGGCTCAACTCGCAAGATGGCGGGAATTGGTGCTTTATACAGTGGGTCTTTAAGATCGTAACGATCAACGTTGTAGAGTTGGAATAGATTGCTGAGCCCCAAGGGACCTTCCAGGGGGTAGATGTCGTTGCGATCGACCTCCAGATTGTCGAGCAAAATCTGGCGGATTTGATTGGGCATGCTGGTATTGATTGTGATGCGCACAACCGAGCCAAAGCGTCTCTGCCTGACGCTCTCTTCCATCGTCTCAAGAAGGTCGGAAGCTTCCAGTTCCTGGATTTCGTTATCCGCGTCGCGGGTCACGCGGAAAGGATGGACTTCTAAAACCTCCATTCCGGGGAAGAGCTTGGGAAGATTGCTGGCAATCACCTGCTCCAGCCAGACAAAGTAATGATGGTATGGTACAGTCCCGTCTTTGCGCACACTGCCAGAAGAGCGTTTTATTGGCACAAGGCGGGGGAGCGTGCCAGGGACTTTAATTCGGGCAAAATGTTCTTCATCCTTCTCGTCGCAGATCAGGACTGCCAGATTGAGACTGAGATTTGATATATGGGGAAACGGGTGTCCGGGGTCGAAAGCTAGCGGGGTTAGCACGGGGAAGATTACTTCTTCAAAGTAATCATCTACCGTGGATTTTTGCCGCTCATCCAGCTCAGAATAGTCCAGGATATGAATGCCGGCTTTGTTCAAGGCTGGCATGAGATCCTGGCGCAGGCAGGCGCGTGCCTGGCTCATGATTTGGGAAGCTATTTTGCGGATGGCAGCCAGCTGCTCAGCAGGCGTCATCCCGTCTGGGGGAAGTTCGATAACATGTGCATCAATCTGTTTTCTAAGACCAGCGACCCGCACCATAAAGAATTCGTCAAGGTTGGAACCGACGATGGAAAGAAATTTCACCCGCTCCAGAAGTGGGTTTTTCTCATCCTGGGCTTCTTCCAGTACCCTGCGCTGGAATTCCAGCAAGCTGATCTCGCGGTTCACGTATATTTTGGGATCAGACAGATCTTTCAGGCTCTCTGTTTGCTGGGTTGTTTCGACTTTTTCGGGCATCTGATAAATCCTGTGGATAGGGTACCCTATTTTACTATGCAAACCGCCAAAAGTACTCTAATAAACTCTGGGTCACTGGTAATCGCCGTTACGGGCGGTAGATATGGGGTGTTTTTCGGGCGAAGCCCGAAAAACACCCCATAGAACCACCTCGTCACGGTAAGTCCCAGAGAACCAGCTTCTACCCACAATGCTAGGTTGAGGGAGCGGGTTATAATATGCGGGTTATTACGAGTCTACCCAACCGAGGCGGGTTTTCCATTATGCAAAGCCTGGCAGTAAGCCATCAAGAAAAGATCAACGCCATCCGCAAATGCAGCTACTTCGCGGACCTGGATGATGTGGTGCTAGAGCAGCTGGTGCCAGGAACAACACTGTATCGCTACGAGCGCGGCGAGGTCCTCTTTTGGGAGGGCGATCCTTGCCATGGTTTACATATTATTCAAACGGGTAGCGTCAAGCTGTTTAAGATCTCACCCCAAGGGCGTGAGCTGATTATCAATGTCTTTGAAGAGGGCTCTACATATAACGAGGTGCCGGTTTTCGATTTTGGATTGAACCCGGTCAATGTTGCAGCGTTGGATAGCTGTTATGTGTGGGTGATTGACCCGGAGGTGATCCATTCTGCCCTGCGCCGCCATCCGGAAATGAGCCGGGCGGTGATCGCCAACCTGAGCAAGAACTTGCGAATGCTGGTGAACAAAGTAGAGGAGCTATCGTTTTACCAGGTGACCAACCGCCTGGCACGCCTGATCAGCCAGTTATCGGAGGAACAGCTGTCCGGAGAGAGCTCCTATCGCATTACACAGGATCAACTGGCAGCCCGCCTGGGGACTGTGCGCGAGGTGGTAGCGCGTTCCTTGCGCGAGTTGCAGCGCAGCGGGGCGATCAAGATCAGGCAGCGGCAGATTGAGATCCTGGATGAAAGCGTGTTAAAAAGTTGGTCGGAGAGCCCATACGAGTGAAAAAAAGAAAGACCGGCGAGAGGCCGGTCTTTCTTAGAATCGATTCTGATATAGGATTTCGCCGTAACAGCCTATTGGTTGTACGCAGCCTCGATAATGCTTGGGGTGCCGGCTGCCAGGACGGCTTTGAGCTGCGCCTGGCGGGCAAGATCGGTTGAGGCAGCCAGGATTCGTAGAGTCTCTTCTGGGTTGTGAAAGCCCATACTGTTCTCAGCAGAGATAAAATCCCAGCGCAATTGAGATTCGCGATGTTGATCGCGGGCTTCAGCCAGCAGCGCCTCGTCTACATTGGGGGTTTTAGCCGCAGCTTCGATAGCCTCGATTGCGGCAACTATCGCAACTTCGCTGGCGTCCATGGTTTCGCGCACTTGGTTTTGTATCGTAGCCACCCGGGTGGTCACGTAACCCACGTCGGTGTGGCAGGCTCCGCAGGCAGCTTCGGCGTTGAGCAGCGGGCTGTGGACGTTGTGGGTAGAGAATTTGGCTGATCCGTCGCGGGTGTAGGGCATATGGCAGTCAGCGCAGGCCACGCCAGCCTTGTAATGGGTGCTATCAGCGGTGAACAGCTCGTAATCGGGGTGCTGCATTTTGATCATAGGCGCACCAGAGCGAGGGTGTTCCCAATCCATGAATCCCATCTCAGCATAATACTTGGAAATATCTTCGATGCGAGTGCCGTCTTCCCAGGGGAAAGTCAGATACTTGCCTTCACCGGCAAAGTAGTATTCTACGTGGCAATTGGCGCATACTACGGTGCGCATTTCCTGCCGGGTGAAAGTGCGCCAATCCTTACCCTGGGCTTTTAAGGCCTCGTCCAGGGCAGGATTGGTGACGATCAGGCGCATAGTTTCGGCTTCGTGGCAGTTGGCGCAGCCAATCGGTTCGCTAATCTTCTGCCCCAGGTCTTTGAACAGGGTCTTGTCGAATTGCGCCATGCCCATCTCATCCCACAAGCCGGGGTTATCCGAGCTTTTGCACGAATAGCAGGTGCCGGGGGTGGTATCATTGACGCGCTTGATCTCGCGCACATCGGTCAGGCTGTTCAGATGGCCGCGATCCTCGTTATATTCGATGCTGAAGCTGTAACCAGCGAATAGTTCCAGCATGCTAGGGGATTGCTCTAGCCTGGAGAATTTCTCCGACCCACCATATGTGGTGCGAGTATTATTTGTCTCGGTAAGCTTTAGCGTGGAGTATTGGTTGGGGAAATTCAAACCCCACAGCGAGGAGTCGGGCTCCATGTCTGCAATCTCAACCACCGGCGCAATGCCTCGGTCGGCGCTGGGCTGGTTGCTGACAAAGACCAAGGTGCCGATCAAAGCGGCAGCAAGCACAACAATAATTCCTGATAAGATCAATGTGGTTTTTTTGCTTATCATTACTTGCTCTCCTCTGAATGTTGGTAAGGTAACAGAGAGATACCGCGCTCGCCGTGAGCGACGCTGCGATGGCAATCAAAGCAGTATCGGTCAAATTCCATGCTGCTCTCCAGCATGGTGGAGACGGTCTCTTCGTGACAGCGGATACAGTTTTCTTGGACGACTTCTCGGGAAGACTCTTTGGCGCGGATGGCATCCGGAATATCGCCGAAAACAAACGCGGTGACGTGATGGTATCCTGATTGTGCTTTGACGATATATTTGGGAATCAGATCGTGTGGGGTATGGCAGTCGTTACAGTTTGCCCATTGCTTATGCCCGCCGTGATACCAACTTTCATAGACGGCATCCATCACGTGACAGTTGTTGCATGTGGAGGGATTATTCCCCAAATATGCTGTGAAATCGGTGACATACAGTCCAACACCGACTACTGCCAGCACTGCAATGATCCCTATGACTAAAGCGATTTTCATCAACTCACCATGTGTGATCCAGATAGTTGGCTTACTCTTATCTTGGTCCCTGTATCTAATTACCTTAATCTTAACATTTGCTGAGATTGGCGAATGTGACTTTTGTCACATAAATCGGGTGTAATATCAAAACGGATTAATTTTCTGCTAGAGCGTAACTTTTCTGCCTTGTTTGCTACTTAAATATAGCACACAATTCGGATGGTTTATCGGCGCAAACCTGGCATAATTGATTAGCCACAGGTCAGATCCAGGCAGGATAAGCATGTATCGGAAGAGCAATTATGCCACTCGGTTATAGACAAAACAGGAGACAATATATACAATCAAATCGACTGAGGCGAGCAGGGAGGTGGTATTTCTAAAGCTGCTCCCTTTCGATACCCTGTCAAGGTTCTAAGCTTTCATGATGCCTGACGATTTATTATCGCGTGCCCAGCGTTTGGATAGCGCTGCTCTGGCAGAGATCCACGACCGCTATTATCCTGAGGTCTACCGGTACGTGCGCTACCGCCTGTATGACGAAGAGGTATGCGAGGATATCTGCGCAGAGGTGTTTTTGCGCCTGCTAGATGCGCTGCACAAGAAACGCGGCCCAGAACTCAACCTGCGCGGCTGGTTATTTGGAACGGCATCAAACCTGGTCAACGATCACCTGCGGGCGCGCTATGCTCGCAAGGTCGAGGTGCTGGATGTAGACGATAATGATCTGGTCGATAGTGAGCACCTGGAAGACAGCTATGAAGAGGACTGGATGCAACAACAGGTACGCCAGGCGCTCCAGGATCTGACACCTGAACAACAGCATGTGTTGGCGCTGCGCTTCTCAGGAGAGTACTCGCTAGACGACACCGCCAACCTGATGGGAAAATCGGTGACGGCGGTAAAAGGTTTGCAATTCAGGGCGATTGCTTCTTTGCGTCGCCTGGTGGAAGAGAGGATGGGGGGGTAATTTACGCCTATACGACTCTCAGGCTGCTGCCGCGCCCGGTTTTCTCGACCTCGATACGGTGTGGGAAGGCGTCTTTCAATTCGTCAATGTGAGTGATCACCAGCACTTTGGCAAAATCCTGGCGCACCAGGTTAATCGCCTCGATCAGGCGCTGGCGACCCAGGGCATCCTGGCTGCCAAAACCTTCGTCGATCACCAGGGTCTGCAGTCGGGCGCCGGCGCGCTGGGCGAGCACTTCGGAGAGCGCCAGGCGGACGGCGAAATTCACCCGGAAAGCCTCTCCACCAGAAAACATCTCGTAATCCCGCGTGCCAGCCCCATCACTGATCTGGATATCCAGAGTTTCTTTCAAATCGTCACGCCGCCGGTCTTTATAGGCGGACTGGGTAATAAAGCGCACTGCCATTCCCCCCCCGCTTAGCCGCTCCAGGATAGCGTTGGCTTTGGCTTCGATCTGGGGCAGAGCCTGTTCGATGAGCAGCGCAGGCACACCATCCTTGCCAAAGGCGCGCTCCAGTTGCTTGAACTGGGTGATGCTG
>Ga0105100_10001523_pt1 | contig 13570 bp, 10 predicted proteins | sample PPLLak12cMay2015_2_FD_87033 | JGI IMG/M metagenome (GOLD analysis project Ga0105100, IMG submission 87033) | Freshwater sediment microbial communities from Prairie Pothole Lake near Jamestown, North Dakota, USA - PPLs Lake P8 Core (1) Depth... | ecosystem: Environmental > Aquatic > Freshwater >... | reverse complement strand
CGATTCCTGGAGGAACTCCTGGCGGGGATCGGGCTGAAGCGCGAGCAGGTCTTCATCTGCAACGTCGTCAAGTGCCGGCCGCCCGGGAACCGCGATCCGCTCCCGGAGGAGATCGACGCCTGCGCCGCCTACCTCGATCGCCAGATCCGCGCCCTCGACCCCAAGGTGATCGTCACGCTGGGCCGTTTCTCCATGGCGCGCTACTTCCCGAATGCGCGCATTAGCGCGCTTCACGGCCAGGCGCGCAGCGTCGACGGCCGGCTGGTGGTGCCGATGTTCCATCCGGCGGCCGCCCTGCACCAGCCGTCGCTGCGGCGCAGCATCGAGGAGGACTTCGCCCGGCTTCCGGAATTGATGCGTCGGGCCGCGCCCGCCCAGACGCCGACAGTCGAGGCTGAGCCGCCGGAGCCTCCGCAGCAGCTCAACCTCTTCTGACCGTTACGCCAGAGGAGATGTACAGCACATGCCCGAAGCACGAACTTCACTACCGCCCACTGCCAGCCGCCTGATCGAGCGCTTCGAGAAACGCCAGGGCCGGATCGGCATCGTCGGCCTGGGCTACGTCGGCCTGCCGCTGGCCGTCACCTTGGCCGAATCGGGCTGCACGGTCATCGGCATCGACCAGGACTCAGCTAAGGTCGAGGCCATTCAACGCGGCGAGAGCTACATCGAGGACGTGCCGGCCAGCCAGATCGCCGCACTGGTCTCCGCTGAACGCCTGTCGGCCTCGACCTCCTTCGAGACGCTGGCTCAGGCCGACGGGGTGAGCATCTGCGTGCCGACACCGCTGCGCAAGACCGGGGATCCGGACCTCTCCTTCATCGTCTCGGCCGTGCGCGCCATTGCGCCGCATCTTCACCCCGAGATGGTCGTCATCCTCGAATCGACCAGCTACCCGGGGACCACGCGCGAGTTGGTCCTGCCGGAGTTGGAGAAACAAGGCTGCCGGGTCGGGACGGACCTGTTCCTGGCTTTCTCGCCTGAACGGGTCGACCCGGGCCGCAAGGACTGGACCACCGCCAACATGCCCAAGGTGGTCGGCGGCATCACGCCGGCCTGCACCGAGGTGGCGGCAGCCATGTATGCCCAGGCCATGTCGGCCGTCGTGCGCGTGTCGTCGGCCGAAGTGGCTGAGATGGCCAAGCTGCTCGAGAACACCTTCCGGGCGGTCAACATCGCCATGGTGAACGAGATGGCGTTGATGTGTGAACGCCTGGGGATCGATGTGTGGGAGGTGATCGAGGCCGCCGCCACCAAGCCCTTCGGCTTCATGAAGTTCACGCCTGGCCCGGGATTGGGCGGACACTGCATCCCCATCGATCCGCTCTACCTTTCGTGGAAACTGAAGAGCGTCAAGTACACCGCCCGATTCATCGAGCTGGCCAGCGAGATCAACACCAGCATGCCGCGCCATGTCGTGCGCCGCGTGCAGGACCTGCTCAACGATGCCGGCAAGCCGCTGCGTGAGGCGCGCATCCTGATCGTGGGAGTGGCCTACAAGCCGAACGTCGCCGACATGCGCGAATCTCCGGCGCTCGATATCATCGGCCTGCTTCAGGAGAAGGGCGCGGCGGTGGAATACTACGACCCCTACGTCCCGGCGTTGGCGGGAGATGGGATCGAATTGCGTTCGGTATCCGATCTCAACAAGGCCGCAGGTCTGGCCGACTGCGTCGTGATCGTTACCGACCACCGCGCCCTCGATTACGCCGCCCTGGCCAAGGCGGCGCGCCTGATCTTCGACGCCCGCAACGTGATGGCCGCCTCCGGGATCACCGACCCCAAGATCGTGAGGCTGTGATGGCTCAGCGCCCTAGCCCGACGCCGGCCGGGGAGAGCTACCTCGTCACCGGCGCCGCCGGATTCATCGGCGCCCGCGTGGCCGAGATGCTGCTGGCTGAAGGCCATCGGGTCGTCGGCCTCGACAATCTGAACGAGGCCTACGACCGGCGTGTGAAGGAATGGCGGCTGGCGCTCTTGCAGAGGCTGCCGGGTTTCGAGTTCCAACGCGCGGACATCGTCGACCGGGAGGCGCTGGCGCGCGCCTGGGGGGAAGGTACGTACGCGGCCGTCATCAACCTGGCGGCGCGGGCCGGCGTGCGCCAATCGGTCGAGGACCCGTGGGCCTACGTCGACACGAATGTGACCGGTTGCCTGAACCTGCTGGACCTGTGCCGCCGGCGAGGCGTGCCCAAGTTCGTCCTGGCCTCGACCTCGAGCGTATACGAGGCCGGGGCGCCGCTGCCGACGCCCGAGACCGCCGCCAGTGAACGGCCCCTGCAGCCGTACGCCGCCACCAAGAAGGCGGCCGAGCACCTGGCACACAGCTACCACTTCCTCTACGGCCTGGACGTGACGGTGGTGCGCTACTTCACCGTCTACGGGCCGGCCGGCCGGCCGGACATGAGCATGTTCCGCTTCTGCCAATGGATCCACGAAGGCCGGCCGGTGCGGATCAACGGCGATGGCAAGCAGTCGCGCGGCTTCACCTATGTGGACGATATCGCCCGAGGCACGATCCTGGCTCTGCGGCCCCTCGGCTTCGAGGTCATCAACCTGGGCGGGCACGAGACCATCACCATCAACGACCTGGTCGCACGCATGTCCAAGATGATCGGGCAGCCGGCCCGGATCGAGTACCGGCCGGCGCACGCGGCCGACTTGCAGGCCAATTGGGCGAATGTCGAGAAGGCCGGGCGCCTGCTTGGGTGGGAGCCGGCCGTCACACTCCAGGACGGCCTGCCTCGCCTGGTGGACTGGTACAGGGCGCAGCGGGATTGGGCCAGCCTGGTTGAGACCTCGGACTGAGGCGGATTGTGCACGCCGAACCGCAGCCTGCCGCCTTTGCCCTTGTCCGTCGATTCCTGAACAACCCACTGGTGCGGCGCGTCATCCGCAACTCCGGCTATCTGCTCAGCGGGGGCACGATCGCCGCGCTGCTCAGCATGGGGCAGAGTGCACTCTCGGCGCGGCTGCTGGGTGTCGCCGGTTTCGGTCTACTCGGAACGGTGACGCAGTTCGCAACGGTCGTCAACGGTCTGACCTCCTTCCGCATGGGTCAGCTCGTGGTCAGCTATGTCAGTGAGTTCAGCGCCCGCGACCAGCCGCAGCATGCCGCCGCCGTGTTCAAGGCCGCCGGGATGGCCGAGGTCGTCAGCTCACTGATCGCCTACGGGCTGCTGCTTCTGTGCGCGCCCTTGGCGGCGCGCTACCTGGCGCCGAACGACCCATCCAATGTCGGCCTGTATGTCCTGTACGGCCTGATCATCCTGGCCAATCTGATGGCCGAGAGCTCGGCCGGTCTGCTGCAAGTGTTCAACCAGTTCCGCCTGCTGGCCGGCATCATGATCGGTCAGAGCGCGCTGACGCTGGTGCTGATCGCGGCCTTCTTCGTTACCGGCGGCGGGCTGACCGAGGTCCTGATCGCATACCTGGCGGGCAAGGTTGCCTGGGCGCTGGCGACGACGGCGGCGGCTTTGGTGCACGCACGCAGGCGCTGGGGAGCGGGGTGGTGGCGTGCTCCACTCTCGCTCTTGAGCGATCGCCGCCGCGATCTGATCCGCTTCGCCGTCAACACCAACCTGACCACCTCGCTCAATCTGGTCACGCGGGACAGCGAGATCCTGTGGTTGAGCGCGTTCAGCACGCCGGAGCAGGTGGGATGGTACAAGCTGGCGCTGGCCATCCGCACCCTGCTCATCAATCCGGTCGACCCGCTCATCTCCACCACCTATCGCGAGGTGACGCGCGAGGTCGCCCACCGCCGCTGGAAGAACGTCCGCTACCTGCTGCGCAGCGGCAGCCTGCTCTCCGCCGCCTGGACCGTGCCGGCAAGCGTGGGCGTGATCATCCTGGGGCCCTGGCTGATCGCCTCGGTCTGGGGGGCGGACTTCCTGCCGGCCTACAACATCCTGCTCATCTTGCTGGTCGGCGTGGTTGTGGTGAACATCCTGTATTGGAACCGGAACGTGCTGCTGCCTCTGGGCATGCCCGAATTCCCAACGAAGGTGCACCTGGCCGCAGCGATCGCCAAGATGTTGGGGATCTTCGCCTTCGTGCCGCGCGCCGGTGCTGGCGCCATGGCCGCCCTGCTGAGTGCGTTCTACGTGGTGACGACCGGGGTCCTGGTGTGGAAGACGGGCGTCGAGTTGCGTCGGGCGGAGTTGGCCGCGCCCGATCCCCTGGAGTGACGGACGTGCGCATCGGCTGTATCGCCACCTCGCGCATCCCCTCGCTGACGGCAAACTCGATCCAGGTCATGAAGGTCTGCCAGGCGATGGCCGGGATGGGCCATGAGGTGCGGCTGTGGACCGCTGGCCGTACGCCGGAGGCGGGCTGGGAGTCGCTCGCTGCCCACTACGGGCTGAGCCGGGCGTTTCCGGTGCAGTGGTTGACGGGCCTCCCGGGGGCGCGGCGCTACGACGTCTGCCTGCGGGCGGTGCTGGCCGCGCGCGCCTGGCAGGCCGATCTGTGCTACGTCTGGCCGCTTCCGGCCGCAGCGGCTGCATCGAGCCTGGGCATGGCGACCCTGCTGGAGGTCCACGATCGGCCGGCAGGGCGCCTCGGGCCGTGGCTGATGCGTCGCTTCCTGCGCGGGCGCGGCGCTCGCCGGCTCCTGCCCACTACCGCAGCGCTGGAGGCCTGGTTGGCGCAGACCTACGGGCTGGCGCTGCAGCCGCCGTTCTCGATCATCTCCCCCAACGGCGTCGACCTGGAACGCTACCGCGATCTGCCCGCGCCACAAGTCGCCCGGCGGTCATTGAACTGGGTCGAAGGCTTCACCGCCGGCTACACCGGACACCTGTACGCCGGCCGCGGCGTCGGGCTGATCCTGGAACTGGCCGCGCTTCATCCACAAGTCCACTTCGTCCTGGCCGGGGGGGAGCCGGCAGCCGTCGACGACTGGCGCGCCCGCGCCGCGCAGGCGGATCTCACCAATGTCACCTTCCTCGGTTTTGTAGCCAATGAGCGACTGCCGCTGATCCAGGCCGCCTGCGATGTGCTCCTGATGCCCTATGAACGGCAAATCGCCGTGAGCGGGGGAGGGGATACGGCGCAGACCGCCAGCCCGATGAAAGTGTTCGAGTACCTGGCATCCGGCCGGGCGATCCTCTCGAGCGACCTGCCGGTGCTGCGCGAGCAGCTGGACGAGGAGACCGCGGTGCTGCTGCCACCGGAGGACGTGGCCGCCTGGGCTGCGGCATTGGCTGCGCTGCGCGACGACCCGGCCCGCCGGGATCGGCTGCCGCGGCGCGCCGCGCTCGAAGCGAGCGGTCACAGCTGGACAGCCCGGGCGCAGCGAGCGCTCAATGGGCTGGGGGAAGGCGAAAGTGCGGGCTGAGGGGGGCGCTGCGCTGCTGTCGGTCAAATCAGCCAAGCGCTTGCTTGCAGGCGTTGCCGCATTCGGACTGCTCGAACGCCTGGCGCTGTGGTTGGTCTACCGGCCGGCGTATTACGGCGACACCGGCGCTTACCTCCGCCTCGGTGAGGTCCTCTCGCAGGGGAGCATGGCCGGCTACGATGGGACGCGTGTCCCGGGATACCCGGCCTTCCTGGCGGTCGTCGGCCCCGACGGCGACGCGATCTGGCTGGCGCAGATGGCGCTGGGTTGGACGATCTCCCTCCTTCTGTTCTGGATCACACTCAAGGCGACCGGGAATCCGCACGCGGCCGGCGTGGTCGCGCTGCTCTACGACCTGATCCCCGGTCAGATCCTGTTTGAGGCCAATCTGCTGACCGAGACGCTGACGACGTTCTATGTGGTCGCCAGCTTCGCGCTGCTATTGGCGCTCCGGCAATCGGCCGGCCCGTGGACGAAGGCGTGGCTGGCTCTGCTGCTTGGCATCGTCGCCAGTCTGGCCGGGCTGACGCGGGTCCTCTTCTTCGTACTGCCCGTCTGGCTGCTGCCGTTCGTGTGGTGGGCGGCCGGAAGCGGAGCGACGGGTCCTGTGGGCGAGTGGCGGCTGCGCCTGCTGCGCACGGCCCTCTACTGTCTCGGGCCGATCCTGCTCCTGGGCGGCTGGCTAGCCTATATCCAGAGCACCTACCACATGCTTTCGCCGACGGTCATGACCGGCTTCAACTGGGTCCAGCACACGGGCGTGTTCTTCGAGCGCCTCCCGGATGATGAGGTGCTTATTCGCGACACATACCTGCGCTACCGGGATGAGCGCCTCCGCCTGCGGGGAGACCAGACCAACACGATTTGGGAGGCGATCCCCGAGTTGAGCGAGGTCACCGGGCTGTCGTTCTTCGATCTCTCCCGCGAACTGCAACGCCTTTCCTTGCGACTGATCCGCGAACACCCCGACCTGTACCTGCGCAATGTGGTCGAGGGGTGGATCGCCTTCTGGAAGGCGCCGCCCTATTGGCAGCCGGAGAATGTGCGCGCCGCCGGACTGCTGCTGCCCCTGCGTTGGGCGGTTGTGGCTGGGCGGGTCCTCTCGATCGCCGCGAACGGGCTGTTCCTGGCTGTCAGCGTCGCGGGCGCGCTCAGCCGACGAGCGCGGCGCCTCATCGGCTGGGACACGTTTGCCTGGACTGCGGCCGGGGTGATCTGGCTGACCTCGATCGTCCAGACGCTTGTCGATCATGGCGACAACGAACGCTTTCTGGTACCCTTGCAGATGCTCGTCCTACTCCTCGTGGTCTGGACCAGCGTGTCGTGGTTCCGCCGCCGGAAGGCCCCCGCGTGAACACTCGTTTGCGAATCCTGGCGTGGCTCCTCAGCCTGGCAGGCATAGCGGCTGCCTTGACCCTTGTCGATGGGAGGACCGCCTCCTGGTCGGGGTGGCTGTCGTATCTTCTGATCGCCGGGTTGTGCGCGGCGGCCGGTTGGCTGGCCTGGCGTTCGCTCGGCCCGCTTCAGCCGCCGCGCTGGCTGGCGGCAGCGGCATTGGTGGCAGTGGCGCTGCGGATCGGGTTGGCGGTGGCTTTCACCCACCTCCTGCCGCTGTACGGCAGCGACCGCGTCCATCAACAGGCCGGCTACTTCTACCCGGATGCCTATGACCGCGACCGGATCGCCTGGGAGTTTGGCCGGTCTGATCGTCCGTTGTGGGAGCCATCGGCGAGGGAATTGCGCGTCGACCAGTACGGCGGCCTGCTGATCTGGAGTGCTGCGGGATATCGAGTTCTCAGCCCAGAGGCGCACCGTCCGCTCCTGGTCGTGCTTCAGGCGGCCAGCGCCTCGTCGCTGATGGTCCTGTTCGCCTGGGGCTTCGTATCCCTGGCCATCGGCAGCACGGCCTCGCGCCTGGCGGCATGGCTGGTGGCGCTGTATCCCGAAGCGATCCTGCTCGGGGCGTCGCAGATGCGCGAGCCGTTCATGGGGCTGGGGCTGTCACTTCTGTTGTACGGCTTTGCCGTCGCGCGCCAGTCGGGCCTGCGTCGCGCCGCCGCGCCGCTGGCGGTCGGGAGTGCGCTTTCGGTCATCGTCTCCCCGCCGTCCGCCCTGGTGGGCGCGGCCATCCTGGCCGGGGCGTGGCTGTGGGAGCGACGCAGCTCGCGTCGGCTTCCGCTGCTGGCCTGGGTCGGAATCGTCGCCGCTGCGGTGATCGCCTTCTTCCTGGCTACACGCGCCTGGGAAGGGGCGGGGATCTGGGGCCGCACTTCGTGGCGAGTGCTATTGGGCTGGCTGACGCGCACGGCCGAGTATGAGATGCATATCCTGGAGCAGGGTTCGGGGATGGTCCAGGCGCTGTTCGACCGCGCCCCGGCCTGGACGCATGTTCCGCTGGCGACGGCATACGGCCTGGTGCGCCCCTTCCTGCCGGCCGCCTTATTCGAGACCAGCACGCCGCTTGCACAGGCTATTGAGATCTTCCGGGCCGTGGCCTGGTTCGCGCTGTTGCCTTTCCTGATCTACGCCACGCTGTCTGCGCCGCGCGCGGCCGGCTGGCGCAGTCTGCCGACCTACCTGGCGGTGCTGGTCTGGGTGACCGCGATTGCGGCCTCATTCCGAGGGGGTGCGGACGGGTGGGACAACGTCCGCTATCGGGCGGCGTTCCTGGTCGTCCAGGCGGCGCTGGCCGGGTGGGCGTGGGCGCAGGCCCGGCAGTCGGGCAGCCCATGGCTGGCCAGGCTGGCGATCCTGGTCGCAGCCGTCACCGTCGTGTTCTCGCAGTGGTACGCCGGGCGCTATCTGGGCACCCCGGCGCTCAACTTAACCGGAACCCTGCTGGCGGCGGGCGCGGCGCTGTTGCTGTTGGGCGGCGCCTTCGTGGCCCTCGACCGGCGCGGCTTGACGCGCACCTCCCCCGGTGTATAATTCAATGACTGAATTTTGGCCGGGCGCCACAGGCCGGGAGATGATATGCCCAAAGCCATGATCACCGGGGTCACCGGACAGGACGGATCCTACCTGGCTGAGCTTCTGGTCAGCAAGGGTTACGAGGTCCACGGTCTGATCCGCAAAGCGAGCACCTTCAATACCGATCGCATCGACCACATCTACCAGGACCCACACGATCCGTCGGCGCGGCTGTTCCTGCACTATGGCGACCTCTCCAATTCCGAGCAGCTGGCGAACCTGATTTATAACGTGCGGCCGGACGAGGTCTACCACCTGGGTGCACTCTCGCATGTCAAGGTCAGCTTCGAGATCCCCGAGTACACCGGCACGGTGACCGGTCTGGGGACCACCCGCATCCTGGAGGCCATCCGCCGCAGTGGAACCCCGGCGCGTTTCTACCAGGCGTCGTCGAGCGAGATGTATGGGAGCGCACCGGCGCCGCAGAGCGAGACCACGCCCTTCGAGCCCCGCAGCCCGTATGCCATCGCCAAGCTGTACGCCTTCTGGATGGCTCGCAACTACCGCGAAGCCTACAAGATGTTCGCGGTCAACGGCATCCTCTTCAACCATGAGAGCCCGCGGCGCGGCGAGACCTTCCTGTCGCGCAAAGTCACGCGCGCCGTGGCGCGCATCCTGGCCGGGCGGCAGAAGAAGGTCTTCCTGGGCAATCTGGAAGCGCGCCGCGACTACGGCTACGCGCCGGAGTACGTTGAGGCGATGTGGCGCATGCTGCAGCTGGATGAGCCGGGCGATTTCGTCCTCGGCACCGGCGTGGCGCCGACCATGCGCGAGTTCGTCGAAGAGGCTTTCGGCTACGCCGGCCTGGATTGGCGTGAGCGGGTGGAGATCGATCAGCGCTACTTCCGCCCGACCGAGGTCGACTACCTGCAGGCGGATGCCTCCAAGGCGCGCCGGCTGCTTGACTGGCACCCGAAGGTGACCTACAAGGATCTGGCGCGCATCATGGTCGACGCCGACATGGAGGCCGTCGGGCTGACACCGATCGGCGAAGGACTGAAGCTCCTCGATCGCCATTTCGGCGATTGGCACCGCTGGGCCTCGGGGGTAACAGCGGTCATCCGCAGCGCGGGCAACGGCGTCGACTGAGGCTTGCGCCGGAGCGTACCGGCCGCAGGCGTGTCGAGAGGGGAGGCGGGTGCGTTGAGAGTCTCCGTGGTCATCCCCGTCTACAACGAGGTGGAAAGCCTCGAGCCTCTGCACGCCGAGTTGAGCCGGCACCTCTCCAACCTGGATTATGAACTGGTCTTTGTCGACGACGGCTCGAGCGACGGCAGCCCGGAGGCCATGGAGCGCCTGGGGAAGCAGGACCCCGGGCACACGACCGTGGTCACCCTGCGACGCAATTTCGGGCAGACGGCAGCCATCGCCGCCGGCATCGACCACGCTCGCGGCGAGGTGATCGTCTTGATCGACGCCGATCAACAGAACGATCCGGCCGATATCCCGGCCTTGCTGGCACGCATCGAGGACGGCTACGATGTGGTCTCCGGCTGGCGGCGCAAGCGCAAGGATACGTTCCTGACCCGCACGCTGCCGTCGCGCCTCGCCAACGGGCTGATCTCGTGGGTGACCGGTGTGCCGCTGCATGACTACGGCTGCACGCTGAAGGCCTACCGTCGCGAGGTCCTGCAGGGTTTCCGTCTCTACGGGGAGATGCACCGCTTCATCCCGGCCTATGCCGGGTCGGTCGGGGCGCGCATCGTCGAGGTCCCGGTCAACCACCGCCCGCGCACGCGCGGGCGTACGAAATACGGCCTGGAGCGGACGCTGAAGGTGGTGCTGGATCTGTTCACCGTCAAGTTCCTGGTCGGGTTCGGCAGCAAGCCGATCTACCTGTTCGGGGGGGCCGGCCTGCTCCTGATCGTGCCCAGCTCCCTGGTGCTGCTCTTCCTGCTGATCCGGCGCGTCTTCTTCCAGGTGTCGGTCATCACCTCTCCCTTGTTCCAGACGAGCACCATGTTGTTCATTCTCGGCTTCCAGTCGATTCTCATGGGGCTGATCGCCGAGCTCCTGGTGCGCACGTACCACGAGTCGCAGGCCAAGCCGACCTATGCCGTCCGCAGAGTCATCCCGCGTGCCCCTCGGCCCGAGGATGAAATCGCGGATGGGCCGGCTGCATGAAGATCCTGCTGATCAACAGCGAGTATCCGCCCATCGGCGGCGGCGCGGGCAACGCCAGCGCCCATCTGGCGCAGGCCCTGGCGCGCGGCGGCGAGGAGGTGCGTGTCCTGACCGTCCGATTCGGCCAGCAGCCGGCCGTCGAGCAGCAGGGGCGGGTGCGTGTGGAGCGCGTTTCCGCGCTGCGCCGCCGCGCCGATCGCTCCGGTGCGTTGGAGCAGGCCAGCTTCATGCTGGCCGGGGCCGTCGCCGCGCGGCGTCTGCTGCGCCGCTGGCATCCCGATGTCGCCCTGGCGTTCTTCGGCATCCCCGGCGGAGCTGTGGCACTCCATCTGAGGAGCGCGGCCGGGCTCCCCTATGTCGTTTCCCTGCGCGGCGGCGACGTACCCGGATTCAGGCCCTATGATTTCGCGCGCTATCACCGACTGACGGCGCCGCTGATCCGGCGCGTCTGGCGCCGCGCCCAGGCCATCGTGGCCAACAGCCAGGGGTTGAGGCGGTTGGCCGCCGCGTTCGACGCGGCGCGCCCGATCGCGGTCATCCCCAATGGGGTCGACCTGGAGAAGTTCGCTGTCGACGAGCGGCTTTGGGAGCCGGCCCGCATGCTCTTCGTCGGCCGGGTGGTGTACCAGAAGGGGCTCGACCTGCTGCTGGAAGCGCTTTCCGGCCTGAAGGAGATTCCCTGGGAGCTGGTCGTGGTGGGTGACGGCGCTCAGCGGGAACCGCTGCAGGCGCGCGCGCGCGACCTGGGGTTGGGTGACCGCATCCGCTTCGCCGGATGGCTGCGAGGTGATGAATTGCGTCGTGCCTATCGTGAGGCGAACCTGTTCGTCTTCCCTTCGCGGCACGAGGGCATGCCGAACGCCGTTCTGGAGGCCATGGCGGCCGGTTTGCCGGTGGTCGCCTCGCGCATCGCCGGCAATGAGGAGTTGGTCGCGGCCGAGCAGACCGGGATGCTCTTTGCGTCCGAGGATGCAGACGGACTGAAGCAGGCCCTGGGCGCACTGCTTTCGGACGGAGGCCGACGGGCGGCAATGGGTTCTGCCGGCCGGCGGCGCGTCGAAGAGCACTATACCTGGGAGCGGGTGGCCTGCGAGTACCGGGACCTCCTGGCGCGGGCGGTGCAGGCAGCCTGATGTGCGGCATCTGCGGCATCGCCACTGCGGACCACAGCCCCGTCGATCGGGACGGCCTGCGGCGCATGAGCGCGGCGCTGATTCACCGTGGACCGGACAGCCATGGGCAGCTTGTCCGGCCCGGCGTCGGGCTGGCCTCGCGCCGCCTGGCCGTCATCGACCTGGTCAGCGGGGATCAGCCGATCTCGAATGAAGACGGCTCGCTCTGGATCGTCCTGAACGGTGAGATCTACAACTTCCCCGAGCTGCGCGCCGATCTCGAGCCGCGCGGCCACCGCTTCCGGACACATTCGGACACCGAAACGATCCTGCATCTCTACGAAGAAGTCGGCCCGTCGTGCGTCGAACATCTGCGGGGCATGTTCGCCCTGGCTTTGTGGGACGAGCGGCGCGGGCAATTGCTGCTGGCGCGCGACCGGTTGGGGAAGAAGCCGCTCTACTACACGCGCCAGGGCCCGGCGCTGATCTTCAGCTCCGAACTCCCCAGCCTTCTCCAGGCGCTGCCGGAACGCCCGGCGCTCAACCTTCAGTCGATCGATCTGTACCTGGCGCTCCAGTACATCCCCGATCCGTGGACTCCCTTCGAGGGGATCGCCCGCTTGCCGGCCGCGCATCGGCTGCTCTGGGCCGGGGGCGACCTCACGTTGCAGCGCTACTGGGACCTGAGCTATCTCCCCAAGTGGCAAGCTTCCGAAGGTGAATTGATCGAGCAGCTGCGGCTGCTGCTGCGTGAGGCGGTGCGCTGCCGCCTGATCAGCGATGTGCCCCTCGGTGCGCACTTGAGCGGCGGGATCGACTCGAGCATCATCGTGGCCCTGATGGCCGAGGCTGGTCAGGGTGCGGTCAAAACGTTCTCGATCGGCTTTGAGGAGGAATCCTTCTCGGAGCTTCCGCAAGCGCGTTCTGTGGCGCAACGCTACGCGACCGATCATCACGAGTTCGTGGTCAGCTTCGGTGACGTGCAGCGCACTCTGCCGTCGTTGGTGCAGCACCTGGGTGAACCGCTGGCCGACCCGTCGGCGCTGGCGCTGTATCACCTCTCGCGGCTGACACGCCGGCATGTCACCGTCGCCCTGAACGGCGACGGCGGCGATGAGGCCTTCGCCGGCTACCATCGCTACTGGCTCGATGCGTGGGCCGACCGCTATTTGAGCCTGCCGCCCGTGTTGACAGGCAACATCATCCCCTCGCTGGCTCGCCGCCTGCCGCGCGGCGCGGAGCGGCCGGTGGGGTCGGATTGGCGCGACGGGCTGAGGCGGCTCGAACTGCTGCCCGAGGTCGACCGGCGGGCGAGCATCCTGCGCTGGGGGTCGTATTTCTCGGCCCGGCAGCGTCGGGCGCTGTGGCGGACGGCGTTCCACCCCTTGCTGGCTTTCGATCGGCCGGAGAAGCTTCTGACCGGGTTGTACCAAGACGCGCCGGCGGACTGCCGGCTTGACCGGACGCAGTATGCCGACATCCACACCTATCTGCCCGGGGATCTGCTCGTCAAAGCCGATCGGATGACCATGGCCGCATCCCTGGAGGGACGGTCTCCCTTCCTCGACCACCAGCTGATGGAATGGGCGGCGCGCCTTCCGGCGCGCTACCGCTTGCGCGGGCGGACCGGGAAGCTCATGCTGCGAAAGGCATTTGAGCGGGAACTGCCGGAGGCGGTCCGCCGGCGCGGCAAGCAGGGGTTCGGCATGCCCGTGGGGGCGTGGTTCCGCGGGCCCCTGGCGGCCTGGGCGGAGGAGTTGCTGCGAGCGCGCGGCTCGCTGCTGCACAGCTGGTTCGAGCCGCAGGCGCTCGAAAACCTGCTTCGCGAGCATCGGGAAGGCACACACTACCACGGTAAGCGTCTTTGGGCGCTGGTCGTGTTGGCCTTGTGGGCGGAGGGGCTTGGGATCCGTCCGGAGGCCGGCTACTAGTCGGGCGGTCGGCGCCCGATCATCCGCACCCAGATCGCCGTACGCTCCTCGGGCTGCAGCGCAGCCAGGGCGACGATCGACGCCGCTGCGAT
>Ga0105100_10001522_pt1 | contig 13582 bp, 3 predicted proteins | sample PPLLak12cMay2015_2_FD_87033 | JGI IMG/M metagenome (GOLD analysis project Ga0105100, IMG submission 87033) | Freshwater sediment microbial communities from Prairie Pothole Lake near Jamestown, North Dakota, USA - PPLs Lake P8 Core (1) Depth... | ecosystem: Environmental > Aquatic > Freshwater >... | reverse complement strand
CAGTGCATAACCATATTCAAAACCCAGCACACCGTACTCATTCAGGGGGGAATTATAAATATAAAACGGAGCCTGTTTCTGGTGGACGTATTTCAGCGGCGTAAAAGTTTCATCGGTATCTTCGATGACATGGGAAGCATGGCGATGGGCAAAAGTGCCCCTGACCACATCCTGACCGCTGATTCTTACGGGGTGACCTTCATATAAAAGTGATCCGTAAGTCAGCAATTCTGCAATGGCCCAGTCAGCTTTCCCTGCTTTCATCATGGCTCGTCGGTCTTCAACCAGTTTAATGGTTTTATCGATGAACTTCCTGTCATCCGGAAGATAGTTTATTTTATCACCGATGAATTGCAGCAGTTCAACGGTTACATCATCCGGAAAATGTTTGTCAAAATCCTGTTGCTCGGCATGTTTATAGGATTTCCAAGTCTCCGAAAGGAATCGTTGTATGGTGACCTTGCCCAGGGTTTTGGAGATCTCCAGTTTTTCTTCCAGGAAACCGTCGAAGCTTTTTTGCTGACGGCTGACTTCCCCGGCCGTGACAATGCCCTGCGATATCAGCTGTTGGCTGTATAGCTCACGCGGATTGGGATGGCGGGCGATCGCCCTGTACAATGTTGGCTGGGTATAGCGTGGCTCATCTCCTTCATTATGCCCGTATTTCCGGTATGATAAGATATCAATGAAAACGTCGGTATAGAAAGTCTGGCGGTAATCCATCGCCATTTTAACGATTTGTACCAGGGCTTCTACGTCATCACCGTTGACGTGAAAAACAGGAGCTTTGATAACTTTACCGACATCGGTGCAATAGGTGCTTGAACGGGCATCAAGATAATTGGTGGTAAAACCGACCTGATTATTGATCACGATATGAATGGTACCTCCGGTTTTGTAACCGCTTAGCTCCGACATCTGGATCACCTCATATACGACACCTTGTCCGGCAATGGCAGCATCGCCATGGATGAGAACAGGGGCTACCTTGGTAAAATCACCCTTGAACTGATGATCAATGGTTGCACGGGCAAGCCCCTGACTGACCGGAGAAACTGCTTCGAGGTGAGAGGGATTGGGTGCCATATTAACACTCACCTCACGGCCATTTGGCAGTGAAATATGGCTGCAGTATCCCAGGTGATATTTAACATCGCCGAGTGAGATATTACTTTCGAATTCTGCTGCTGTAAATTCCTGGAAGATGTTCTCATAGGGTTTACCCAGGATGTTCGCCAGCACATTAAGCCTGCCCCGGTGAGCCATGCCCAGGAAAAAAGCTTCAATACCCAGTTCAGATCCTCTTTCCATAATATAATACAAGGCCGGGATCAGGGTCTCTGTCCCTTCGAGGGAAAATCGTTTCTGCCCGACAAACCTGCGGTGGAGGAAATTCTCAAAACCGACAGCTTTAATCAGATGACCGAATATATCCTTTTTCTCGTCGGGTGAAAAGCCGGTTTTGCTTTGGACTGATTCCAGCCGGTGTTGAAGCCAGGATACCCTTTCAGGCGTACGTACATACATATATTCCGTACCCACCGATCCACAATAGGTTTGCATAAGGTGTTCACGGATCCTGCGAAGTGAAGCATTGCCAATTCCTATTTCATTTCCGGCATGAAAAATAATGTCAAGATCATCTTCCGATAGTCCGGAATTCTCCAGATCGAGGGTGGGGTAATATTCTCTCCGGGCTCTGACGGGATTGGTCTTTGTGAAAAGATGGCCTCTTTTACGAAATGCATCAATATAATTTAATACCTTGAATTCCTTGTCGAGATCAACATGGGTGACAGCGGGTTCCGAATAATTTACACGGGCAAATTCAAATCCCCTGAAAAAATGCTGCCAGCTTTTATCGAGGGCTTCGGGATTATTCAAATACTGCTGATAAAGCTGTTCCATTGAATTGATCTCGCTGCCACCCAGATAAGAAAAATCATCCATCAGGATAAGGTTAGGTTTCACCAAATTCAATCCATTAAATTTAGTAAACTTTTTGTCGGATTTAGATATTATCAGACCATATCTAAAACAAACAGCGGTCGGGTTTGTTTAGCAGCGGCAACAGGTTAAAGCAGCAGCGGACAGTAAAAAAGTCCTGCGGTCTTGCAGCCTGCCTGCCGGCAGGCAGGTCATGCAGTCATGTAGCCTGCCTGCCTGTCCAGTTCCTTCGCAATGGCAGGCAGGTCTTGCAGTCTCAAAGTATTACAATCCTTCTACCAACTTCTAAATTCTAACTTCTACCTTCCACCTACTAATTGATAAATTTCATGCAGGATAAACGATTGGAATTTTTATATTTGTGAACGGTTTCTCCGGCGCGCTTCCGGAAATATCTGCTAACGCTATGAAAATGATTATTCCATGAAGATTGGATTGATAAAAGATTTGCAGCCCGAGAACAGGGTTGCCCTTACCCCTGGAGGAGTACAATCCTTAAAATCAATAAAGTGTAATATCCTGCTGGAAAAAAATGTCGGAGTTCAGGCTTATTTTGCCAATCATCAGTACCAGGATGCCGGTGGGCTGATCATTTCCCGCAAGGAAGTGCTCAACGGGTCCGATCTGATACTTATGATCAATGCCTTGCCCGAAAAGGAGCTGGAAGACATTGGTCCCGAAAGCGTCATGGTCGGTTGTTTTAATCCATTTCAGAATATTTCATTCGTTATAAAACTGCAGCAAAAAGGGATTACATCTTTCAGTATGGAGCTTGTACCAAGAACTACCCGGGCGCAGTCTATGGACATTCTCTCTTCCATGGGAACCGTTGCAGGTTATAAAGCAGTACTGGAGGCTGCTTCAAGACTGCCCAAGTTCTTTCCGATGTTTATGTCGGCAGCCGGTACTATTAAACCTGCCAAGGTGCTGATCCTGGGTGCGGGCGTGGCAGGCCTTCAGGCCCTGGCGGTTGCCCGTAAACTCGGTGCTGTGGTTGAAGTTTTTGATGTCAGGTCAGCCGTGAAAGAAGAAGTCACGAGCCTCGGTGGAAAATTCATTGAGGTTGAAGGAGCAAAGGAAGATTCAGCAGCCGGTGGTTATGCGGTTGAGCAATCAGCTGATTTTCTGAGGAAACAGGGCGATCTCATTCATCAGCATGCGGTTAAATCAGATGTTATCATTGCCACTGCCCAGATACCTGGCAAAAAAGCACCCATACTGGTGAAAATGGAAACCGTGGATGCCATGCAGCGGGGATCTGTGATCATAGACCTGGCTGCCGCCTCCGGAGGAAATTGCGAATACACCAAAAACGGGAAAACAATTGAGGAGAACGGTGTTATTATCGTCGGAAAATCCGACTTTCCTTCTGATTTACCTTCGGATGCCAGCCGGATGTATAACAATAATGTGATCAGTTTTCTAAAGCTGCTGATCACAAAAGAGGGGCAGCTAAACCTGGATTTTAATGATGATATCATAAAAGGGACATGCCTTACCCATAAAGGGGAGATCATGAATGAGAGGATAAGGAATGTAGTGACAAGTGACAAGTGACGAGTGAAAAGGGACAAAGGACAAGGGATTAGGGACAAGTAATGCAAGAACCAAGAGTAAAGAGTCAAGAGTCAAGAATCAAACAATCATAACCCTGCCTCGCCGGCAGGCAGGCATCACAACAACCAATCATCAAATCAACAAATCAACCAATCAACAAATAAAATGGAGCGTATTCTTGAATTTATTTTCACATACAGGCAGGAGATATTTCTGGTGATCCTGTCTGTATTCCTGGGCATAGAAATTATTTCCCATGTTCCCGCCATCCTGCATACGCCGCTTATGTCAGGCGCGAATGCGATACATGGCGTGGTGATCATCGGAGCCATAATTGTGATGGGGCATGCTGAAGGGACACTCGCCCTGGTATTTGGTTTTCTGGCAGTTTTCCTGGGTACGCTTAACGTAGTAGGAGGATTCGTGGTCACCGACCGCATGCTGGATATGTTTAAAAAGAAACCCTCATCCAGGCCATAAACCCCTTATTAATTCAACATTCGATGTTCCTTGTTCGTCATTATTTTCGGTTTTTTATCTTTATAAAATAGAAATGCATTATGTCTTTCATCGGCGCTTACATCCTTGAGATCAGTTACATTATCGCCTCCGTTCTGTTCATCCTGGGCCTTAAGATGCTCAGCCATCCCCTCACGGCGCGCCGTGGCAACCTGCTGGCAGCTTTTGGGATGACCTTTGCCATCGTTGCGACCCTATTGTGGCACCGGCAAAATAACGAACGAATTCACAACATTGGGTATATTCTGGCCGCTATTGTTGCAGGCCTTACGGTGGGATGGGTGATTGCCGTTCGGGTAAAAATGACCGCCATGCCGCAGCTTGTCTCTTTCTTCAACGGGATGGGAGGAGCCTGCGCAGCCCTTATTTCACTCATGGAGTTTCCCCGCCTTGGCGGTGGAGCCCATATGGCTGATATGTTCCATGGGGAAGTGCTGGCCATCATAGTAGCCATGGTCATCGGCAGCGTTTCCTTTGCCGGAAGCATGATTGCCTTTGGAAAGCTCGATGGGCGGATCAGGGACTGGAAATCAGCGGTCATCCGGATCATTAATATTTGTTTTATGCTTGTCATCATTGCACTTGCAGTATATGTGATGTCACGCGGGGAAGTTGATCCGCGGGGGATAATGCCATGGATGTATCTGTTGCTGGGTATTGCTTTGGTATATGGCGTTTTCTTTGTGATGCCCATAGGAGGTGCCGATATGCCGGTGGTGATATCCCTGCTGAACTCCTTCACGGGCGTTGCCGCTGCCATGGGAGGGTTCCTGTATAACAACCAGGCCATGCTCACCGGTGGTATCCTCGTAGGCTCGGCCGGAACGATCCTTACCATATTGATGTGCAAGGCCATGAACCGCTCCCTGGGCAATGTTATCCTGGGTGCTTTTGGCGGTTCTGTAGCAGGTGACGCAAAAGAGATTGCAGGCAATATTAAGGAGATTACCCTTAGTGATGCCAGTGTTCTGCTCAACTTTAGCCAGAAAGTGGTGATCATTCCCGGATATGGACTGGCGGCTGCCCAGGCACAGCATATCTGCAGCGATCTTGACAAATTATTAACCGAACGCGGTGTAGATGTGAGGTACGCCATTCACCCCGTGGCAGGCCGCATGCCCGGTCACATGAACGTTCTCCTGGCAGAAGCCGATATATCCTATGATAAGCTGGTTGAGATGGAAAACATCAATCCCTCGATGCCGAATGTTGATGTTGCCGTTATCATTGGTGCCAACGACGTGGTCAACCCGGCCGCGCTCGACGATCCCTGCAGCCCCATCTACGGCATGCCCATCATCAATGCCCATGAAGCCAAAAATATCATCGTCATGAAACGTGGAATGGGCAAGGGTTATGCCGCTATCGAGAACAATCTTTTCTATAACAGTAAAACCCGTATGTTGTTTGGCAATGCAAAGGATACGTTGCAGAAATTAGTCAGTGAAATAAAGAACCTGTAACAGGATCTTAAGGGATTTTAAGGATAGTCAAAATGATATCAGGATTCTCTGTGCCTGACTTTTTATCAACAACTTCTTCATATTTAATCTACTGTATTTCTTTTATTTACCATATGATTTGCACATCTGCCTTTTGATGGCGAGTATAATTTAAATTATATTTATACGGATTTGTAAATGAAAGAGATGATATTCATCACTTATGCTGGATAATTTGGTATTTTGTAGTAACTTTAGTAAGTTAACTAACGTAGATATTTTTATTTCATTGCATATCTCAACGATATTATGTTATAACGCGGATAAATTGCACCCGTACAAATTTTCCGGAGCATTGTTTTGTTTTTCTTGCGGGAAAAATCAATTTCTTTTTTATTTCACATAAAAACCTATTATCTATTAAGTTAACGGGCTATATGATTAGATGCCATATTCGCAATACAACCTGTAACAGGATCGTTCATGCTCTGGCTGTATATTCTGGTCTTTTACGGTTGGTTATATTGACAGGTATCTTTTTGCTGATTCAAATCCGGGTCGCTGGTCAGGTTGCCGGTGATTATCAGTCCGCCACAGCTGGAAGTTGGAATGATGCTGCCAATTGGGACCGGTATAACGGAACAGCCTGGGTGAACAATCCCGCTCAGGGATATCCGGGACAGAATGCAGGTGCCAATACGGTAACTATTACCGGAAACAGAACGATGACCATTGACGCTTCCATTCCCAACGCTATCGGAGCGCTAACATTTGCCGGTGCCAATGCTTCCAATCTTGTGTCCATTTCCGGCCTGTATACATTAAATGTAACCGGCGCAATAACGATTAATCCTCCATCCGGGGGCACCAATAATAACGGAATATACGTGGATGCAGGAACGGTTTCCTGTGCTTCGTTAGCAAGTTCGAACTCCGGAAATAACGGAAGGGACTGCAAAGTTCGTATCAGCAGTGGCTCGCTTTCTGTTTCCGGTAATATTGCGATGGGCACCAATGCAAACAGAAATGATATTACATTCACAGGAGACGGATCAATAACCGTCAGTGGGACATTAACTACCGGAACACTTGAATTCGGTGCAACAGCAGCAACCATAAATGTTGCCGGTGCCGGCGCTTGTTTTGTTCCGACTACTTTTAACCAGGGCAACGGAACCATAAATTTTACGAACACCGGTGCTCAGACCACGGGTGCTTATACTTTCTACAACCTCACTTTATCGGGATCAGGTGCAAAAACAACCACAGGAATTACAGTTAATAATATTCTTTCGATGGAGGGTACAGCAACAGCCTCCGCCATACCGACATATGGAGCTGCGGCCACCCTACGGTATAATACCGGTACTTCACGTACCTCGGGTGTTGAATGGCCCGCCACATTTAACGGAACCGGGGGACTAGTTATTGCCAATACCGGCGAGATAACAATGAATGCAGCCAAGGTTCTTGGTCTCAATGCTCCGCTGAGCATTTCAGGCGGAGCTTCCCTGAATACAGGCAATTACGCTATAACCTTTGGCGGTGATTTTGTAAACAGCGGGGGTACTTTTACCTGCGGCAGTTCAAATGTTACGATTGCAAATACAGGAACTCAAAGTATTGCCGGTTTCGCCACCACGGGAATGGTTTCTATGACGAAAACAGGAGGTACTGCAACACTGGAAGAGAATACCGGAGGAGGATCACTGACGGTAAACGGGGCAGGCGGAACATTAAATCTGGGAAGCGGATTGACCCATACCTATACAGGTGCATGGACACTGACAAACGGTACGTTAAACGGCGGATCCAGCTATCTGAATGTGGGAGGATCTTTTAGTACCACAGGCGGAACATTTACTGCCGGTACAGGAACGGTGAATTATAATAGTGCTGCTGCTCAAAATGTGGGCGCTTTACCATACAACAATTTATCATTTTCAGGTGCCGGAATTAAAACCACGCTTGCAGGAACCATTACGGTTACGAATAACTGGGACATTTCAGGAGGAACAGCTACATTAAGCACAAACAATACTTCAGCAACCGTTACCGGAAATATTACCGGCAGCGGAAGCATTACTTCAGGCAGTGGTACAATCAGTATTGCCGGTGATTTTTCAAATTCAGGTACATTCACATGCGGAACCGGTACAGTTACCTATAACGGTACAAACCAGCAGGTAAAAGGAACAACCTATTACAATCTTACCCTTTCTAACGGAGGAACCAAATCGTTGCAGGGTGCAACGCAGGTCAATCGTACCCTGACTTTGAATACCGGGATCCTGGAGCTTGGCAATTATAATTTATATATTAATTATGATGTTGCTGCTGCCATAACAGGCGCAGCCTTTGGCACTTCAAACATGCTTGCCACCGGTGGCACCGGCTATCTTTACAAAAATGCAACAAGCGCACAAACACTTTATCCGATTGGTAGTAGTGGATACTATTCACCGGTTATTCTGTCAATAACTGCCGGTGGGACAACGGGACAGGTTTATGCCCGGGCCGTATCGACTTCTTCTTTGGGTACAGGATATATTCCTAAATATTGGGATGTATATACGACCGTGGGGGGAAAAACCATCACCGCGACCTATACGTACAGTTCGTCTGAAGGAGGAATATCAAATAATGTATGGTTTAAAGGTGCCGGTGCATGGCATACACCGCCTCCGACCGGAACCGTTTCTTTAGGAACTTATGCGGCCACAGTTACCGGTACTACAAGTATTACTACCACAAGCACATGGTGGACTATTGGAATTCCCAATACCTATTATTCCTATCAGTCGGGAAGCTGGAATGATCCTGCAACATGGACTTCCGACCCCGGAGGAACCACACAGGTTGGTACTACCATACCCGGAAACAGTGATTATGTGGTTATTCTTACCGGACGCACCATTACGCTTCCGGCAACTATCGCCACCACAGGTCATGATATTACTATTAACGAAGGTGGCTTCCTGGACCTGTCTTCCTATCAGTTTACATCCGCAATAAATTCGCTGAGCGGGCAGGGAACGTTAAGAATTGCATCCGCTTATTTTCCTACCGTAACCACCAACAGTTTTGTAAATGCAGGCGGCGGTACGACCGAATATTATAACGCTGCCGGTTTTAATTTACCTTCTCAGTCCACATACAACAATTTAACTATTAATGCCCCAGGCGTCATAGCCACGCAGCTGATAGCATCATTAACCCTCAATGGGAATCTGTATATTAAACAGGGTACTTACCAGATCAACAGCAATACAGCCACTACTAAACTAAACCTTACCATTCTTGGAAATGTGACCGTGGATGCGGGGGCTTTTATTACGGTTGGCAACGGTTCTACGAATACCACCACGAATCCGGTTGGTTTTTCCGGTGGAACCGCTCCGTATCTTAATTATTATGAACAATTCCACCGGGTGGTAATATTTGGCGATTTCACCAATAATGGTACCGTAAAGTTTACAAACCTCGGCTCTCCGGTCTATAATCTGTTACCTCCCCTGGGCTCAGGCGCTACATCGGGTGCAGCTTCGGTGTATTTTCTTGGCACAAGCGATAATACCCTGATATGTAACGGCACAACCGATTTTTATAACCTGATTCTGGATAAAGGTACTGACCAGACGTATAAGTTGACTATTCAGCCATCGGCCTACGGTAATTTCAGGTTGTTTGGCGCCAACATTGCGCCAGCCACTGTATCCGTGGCTAATCCTGATTTAATGAAAGCCTTGTGGATACGTACCGGGACCCTTGTTTTAAAAGGCACCAGCATAATACCATCTTTAACGGAAGGCACTGCCGCCGGCGCTGATTTTTACATCCCGGCCAAAGGTGCCCTGGTTTTGGATGGTCCTGATGTTATTGTTATGTCTACTGCCGATGACGCGGGTGAAGTGAATATCGGATACGGGGTAGGAGCTGCCAGTGGCGTAAATACAGCTGGCGCCAGCTATCAGGGAATGGTGGTTTATGGGTTGCTACAGGTGAATGATGGCTACTTTTCTACCCGCGAATCAGCCGGGTTACTATACAACAATGTGGCATCAGGCCAGGTTGTTGTGAACGGAGGTGTAATCGATTCCAAGCAGTTCCGTGAATACGGAACAACCGGATCGGGTTCTGCTTACATACAAACCGCCGGCATATTGATACTCCGGGGCCGGTTCGTCCGTCCTGTGGCCACGGGAAGTATCAGCGATTTAACCGATATTTCCGGTGCATTGGGCCCGAGAGCTGCAAACGGCACCAGTGGCGCTTATGGCACCTTCACTATCAACAATTCAAGCAATGTCTTTTCCATGTCGGGTGGTATCATTCGGATATATGATGTGTGTACCACAGGTTCTGTCAATGCAGTCAATATTGTTTCATCGGCCGCAAATACCAGCGTAACCGGGGGCACTTTTGAATTCATGCCCTTAACCGGGACAGTTTTGGGGGACGCAACTTCGCACCTGATTTACAGCGTTTCGGCATCTTTTGGGAATATTGCAATCAACAGGGGTGCAGGTTGTACTACCACACTGCAATTAAGTACATATCCGCTGATCGTCCTGAATGACCTTACATTAACTTCAGGCTCCATGCTGGCGAATAACCTGAATGTTACCATCGGTGGTGATTTTACCGTTTCAACCAGTACTACCTATCATTCCGGAACCAATACGACTACTTTTAATGGTAGTGCCGGTCAGAATTTTACCATTGACGGCACAATAAACAACGGGGCAGCAGGACTAGCAAATCTTGCCATTGATAAAACTGCCGATACCCTGACCCTTGCCGGTTCTCAAACCTCACTTACGGTGCAGGGAACATTTGATTTAACCGCAGGAACATTCGATGATGGTGGTAAAACAGTAATTGTTGCCGGAAATCTTACCAATTCAGGCACGCATACCGGCACCGGGAAGATCCAGCTCACCAGCGCTGCAACCCAAATCATCGGAGGCGATGGCAACGGTGTTTTCGACAATCTGGAACTCAATAATACCAATGCTGCAGCAGCACCTGTGTCTTTGACTGCAAACACAACAGTTAACGGTGCTCTCACCTTTTCACAGAACAAGCTGTTCAATATCCATACTTATAATTTAACCCTTGGTTCATCCGCTTCAATTGTGAACGGAGGAACAAACCGGTATATACAGACAGGAGGTAATGCCGGCGATGGCGGACTTACAAAGGTGTATTTTTCCGCGGCAGCTTTTGGTTTTCCGGTTGGCGTTTCAAATTATACACCTGCTTCCATAGGATTAAGCGCCGCTCCTTCTGTATATGGTTCGATTACGGTCGTCCCTGTTAATTATGCGCATCCTAATGTAACTACTACCGGAAGAAGCCTCTCCTATTTCTGGCGTGTCCGGTCTTCCGGATTTACTCTGGGCGCGGCCACGGTCACACATGGATATACATATAACCAGGGTAATGTGGTTACAGGAGCTGGTATTACCGAGGACGAATATGTTGCAGCACGATACAATCCGACGACATTTACATGGACGAGGGGAGTGGTTGCCGATGTGGACGAAACGAACAATATAATCGGAGAACCGGGGACGGGCAGCTTCCTTGAGAATGCAGCCTTTATCGACGGCGATTATACGGCCGGTGATGATAATCCTACAAATCCATTTGGCACACCTGTTATTTTTTATAGCCGTATTAACGGGGCATTAGCCGGAAGCGGGCTATGGAGCACCGCCGGCAACTGGTCCTATACAAGCAATACAGGTCCGGCAAATACCGGTACATCGGTTCCCGGCGTAAATGATATTGTTATTATTGGCGGCAATGATTCGATTTATCTGGATAGGGACAGAACGGATCCCTGGACCACCAATAATGTGGATCCGCGAAGTTGTGCCAGTCTGCAAATAGAAAGCGGTTCCGCTCTTGATATGGGATATAATACCAATAGTGTTTTCAGCATGGTACTTTCACACCCAAACGGAAACGGTAATTTCAGGGTGACAACCTCTTCTGCCTCCGGTACTACCTATACATTTCCGGCAGGTGACTTTTCTGACTTCAATCAGAATCTCGGGACAACGGAATTATATACTACCAATCCCGATGCAGGTACTACCTACTGGCTTCCTAACAATATTTCAACCTATGGTAATCTGATTATTTCACCTCTGGGCGGTTCGAATGTTATTTTCCCAAACACAGATCTTTTAATATACGGCAATCTGATCACCAGGGGTCAGAATTCCAGATCATGGTTCTGTCCCACCTGGAATAGTAATTACCCGACTGTGCCAACAGCCAGGGCTGCCAAAACCATTACGATCAGGGGAAACTTACACCTGCAGGGTGGGGCACTTATCTATTACGGAAACAATGCTTTGGCCCAGAACATTATAATAGACGGGGATCTAATAGTGAATGCTTTGGCCGGTATTATGGTATACAGCAATGCTACAAACCAGAGTATCCGGATAGGCGGCGATCTGATCAACAATGCGGCTTTTGGTACCGGTAACAATGCCTATGCAGGCTGTAACTTTACATTAATACCATTGACTTTCTTTGGGGAAAACAGTGCATCCCTTACCAACACATCCGGTACCCCTTCCACTACCCTCCAGAATGTGACTATAAATAAAGGTACGTCACAGGCCACTACTCTTACCTGCGATATTGGCGGAACATTGAATACGCCCACAAATAACTGGCTTACCCTCCAGAACGGAACATTTCGTTATATGCGGACGGATCCGCCAACCGATTTTACCGTTTCGACCACTACCCCTTTCACTATTCCGTCAACAGCGGGATTATATATCGATTATGCGAATGCCAGTAACACAAATGTCCTCATTTCAAACACGTCGGCCAATAACAGTGATTTATTCCTCAATGGAAAGCTCACGTTAAATAACGGAAATGTATATGTAGGCCCCATAGCGACTGTGGCTTTTAACAATGATATCGAATATTCCGGGGGAGGTGCCTCTGAGATTGAGATACAGGGCGGTATTTTAACCGTGAACGGTCAGATACGCCGTAATCCGGCTATTTCATATGGCATTTTAACATATACCCAAACCGGTGGTGCCGTAACTATTAACGGACAGAATACAAATCTTACCAATGCCAAGTTTGAAGTGCTCAATACAGGTAGTTCGTTTACCATGTCATCCGGTACCCTGACAATTGTGCGGGGTGGCGGAGGACCGTTATACGGAGATCTCTTCCTGCGGCCGGAAACATCTTCAGTTACAGGTGGCACCATTGTTTTAGCACACAATATCAGCGGTTCAGCCCAAACGTATCGCCTCGATGCCAATATACCTTTAAACAACATTACCATTACCGGACGAACAGCTGCAACTGCAGCCAATGCACAGGTTGATCTGATGGTGAATCCATTGGTTTTAAATGGTACCTTATTGCTGAGCAATGCAAACAGTATTTTTAATTCCAATAACATTAATCTTACCATACGGGGTGACCTCACCAATAATGGTACCACAGCAAGTTATTTATATGGTACTAACCTTACTGCTTTTGACGGCAACACGCAAAATATAAACGGAACGGCTGCTACCGGCTTCTATGATTTGACCGTAAGCCCTGTGACAAGTCTGACACTCAGCCATGATGCAACCGTTGGCAATAATCTTGAACTGGGGTACGGAACGATGATATGCGGTAACAATGCCGTTTATCTCGAAAGGGATTTCACGAATAACGCCACTTATACGGATACACAGTTTGGCGTCATATTAAATGGTACTTCGGGCCAGCAACAGATCTCAGGCACCGGTACTTTTGGCCGCCTCGAACTGAACAATTCCGACGGAGCAAAAATCAATAATGACATCACATTGCAGAAAGATCTGGTGCTGACCACAGGGATATTCGATATTAACCGTTATATGCTTACGCTGGGCCAGAACAGTAATATCGGCGGGTCAGGTTTTGGAACAACGAAGATGATAACCACCGATGGCGTGTTCAGCGATGTGGGTATTACCAAGGTATTTGGCACCGGAGCAATAGATTTTACCTATCCGATGGGCGTTTCAGGCAAATATACACCGGCAACTTTATCTATTGCAGCGAATGGAACCGTGGGATCCATAAGGGTT
>Ga0105100_10001521_pt1 | contig 13585 bp, 12 predicted proteins | sample PPLLak12cMay2015_2_FD_87033 | JGI IMG/M metagenome (GOLD analysis project Ga0105100, IMG submission 87033) | Freshwater sediment microbial communities from Prairie Pothole Lake near Jamestown, North Dakota, USA - PPLs Lake P8 Core (1) Depth... | ecosystem: Environmental > Aquatic > Freshwater >... | reverse complement strand
TGCATCGGCAAAAGCGCAAATAAACAATGACCATGCGCCCCACTTAGTGTTTGCCCATTGTAAACTCCAAACATGCAGCTTTTTAAACCAGCCTTTCATTATGTAAAGATTTACCGGAATGAACATAAATTGTATTAAATATACAGCAGGTTATACTTTGCAAGTTTTTTCTAATAGCGGGGTTACAATATTCCAATCTACTGCAGATACCGGCATACCTATCAGGAATGTTCCGGGATACGAATTTATCTTATCCAATATTTTTTGATACAGCAGGGCTTTGCTAAAAACAAATAATATGCATTTTTGAGAGGATTTTATATTTCCATCTTCTGTAAGATCTTTAGTCATTATGTCTTTAAAAAAAGATGCTTTAACAATCAGGCTTTCATTGAACAGATCATCTGCAATTTTTTCGGCCTGGATTTCGTTGGTGCAGTCAATTAAGTATAAAAGCATTGTAATTAGTTTTTATTTTTTTCATTAATGATTCAATTTCCATTACATTATTCTTGTGTGTAATATGGGCTTTTGAATAAATATGTTCGTGTTTCCTTGTCAGCATTTTTATATAGTGTCGAAGTGCATATCCTTTTTGTCCTTTTAAAATCGGTCTATGGGAAGACACAATTCTCATTCTGTTGTATAAAATATTGGCGTTGACTTTAAGGTATACCGTAATGCCTGACCGTATTAATAATTCCATGTTATTGAACCAGCAGGGGAATGCACCGCCGGTGGCCAATACAACATTATCCTTGTCCGATATTTCCAAAAAAGCGTTCCTTTCTATTTGCCTGAACTTTAATTCATCATTTGAAATAAAAAGATCGGGGATTGTTTTATCATATTTTTTTTCGATATAATTGTCAAGGTCAATAAAATCCAATCCGAGCTTTGTTGCCAGAAGGGAGCCTGTAGTTGTCTTCCCGCTGCATTTGTAGCCAATAAAATATATTTTCATATCTATGTTTTTTTTATCAAAATCTAAATGGTTCATAAAATACTTTCATTATTCTTTATATGTTAATTCTTGCGGAAGTATTGTTTAAACTAATTACAGGCATCTCCGCTTCATTAATAATTTGATGCACAAAAGCACCCATGTAATTATCAAATTTAACCGGTTTCGTATGGGTCATAACTAGAATGGAATCAGCATTAATCTTATAGCTGTAATTGATGATTTCTTTATATGCATATTGATTTTGCTTATTAAAAAACTTTTTTGTGAAATTTATTCCGTTTTCAGAATAAAATTTCGAATACCTATCAAATATTTTATTGATTCGCCTTGTTTTCAGACTTTTTTCTCCAAAATGAACAGTTACAAGATGTATTGTTGTGTTATGATGCAGGGCAATTGCAACTGAATTAAAAAGCTGCAGACGGTATTGTTCAGAAAGGTCAATCGGAACGACTAAATTTTTTAATACTGTTGTTACCGGCGCTGTAATACTGATGACCGGTTGTTTTGCTTCTGTTATAACCTTTGTAATAGTTGAGCCAATAATTTTCCTAGATTTGGGAAGGGGATAATTGTCTGCCAAAATGATGTACCTGGCCGATATTGAATTGGCATATTTAATTATTTCTTTGTAACGCTTACCCTGAAATACTTTTAATGAGGTATCTCCTGCCATCTGATTCTCCTTTTTAATCTGTTCAAGCTTATAATAGGCAATGTCTGTTAATACCTTTGCATTGTTCCACAACCAGCCAGTTTTTATCATATGAAGCAGATGTATTCTGCATTCAATTGCCGACTGCAATTGTTTTGCATATTCTATAGCTTTTAAGCAATTGATCTTAAAATCTATTGGTACTAAAATATTTGTTATTGCTGGTTCCATTTAAAAAGTTTTATGTTTATTAAAAAAACAGTAGCACCAAGAAGCAATGCATTATCGTCTATCGTATACTGGTTACCGATTGGTTTCTTTGCGCTTGGCCCCGGATAAAGGTTATAGGAATAAATTTCATGTATATTTTCAAGCCGGGAGCGATTTAAATTCGTAACCAAATTTATCTTTAAACCTCTCTTTATCACTGGGCAGGTCATCGGCTATCGACATGGTGTCCGGGTCGCGCCGGCGCATATAAGGCTCAGTATAATTAGCGGATATACCGTTGGTTACCCTGTGGATTATCGCTTCGGTATACTCTCCTTTTTCGGGTATATTGTACTTAACTTCAAAGGTATTGCTGTTTTCACCGCCAACGGCAATAACTGCCAATTGCTCAACAGAATCGAAAACAGTGAATTTTTTGCAACTGTTGAGCAGCACAAAAGTGTCATCAGGTAAAGTAATTTTTTTCTTTTCAAGAACTTTAAAAAAATCTTTCATTTGTTGCTATTTTATTTTTGAGAATATAATTTGCTGCATCCAATATATTTTCACAGATTCTTACATCATGTGTTAATTCCTCCTGATGTTTTCTCCCATGCCCCGTTAATAAATAAATCGGTTCGACACCTGCATTTAATCCACATTTAGCATCAGATGGATGGTCACCAATAATATATGAATCAGCCAGATTTAAATTGTATAATTCAGCTGCTTTATTTATAAAATATGGATTCGGTTTTCTGCAGGTACAACTATCTTCTGCCTTATGCGGACAATAGAAAAGATCATAGACTCTAATGTTTTTTGATCTTAAAATATCAATAAGAGATTTGTTTACTTCCTTCACTTCATCTTCTGCGGTGAGTCCTTTTGCTATACCTGACTGATTTGTGATAATAAAAAGAAGAAAATACTCCTGTATAATACTAAGCGCCTGAAAACTCACAGGATAGAAAATCAAATGCAGAGGATTCTTAATATATCCTATATCTTCTATAATTGTTCCATCTCTATCCAAAAATACTGCGGGGTGCTTTGCCATTTTTTCCTGTTTTATGATGGCAAAGATAATGAAATAATACTTAATAAATGAAGTGATACTTAATTTATTAATTTTTTTGTTTTAATTCTTGTTCTTGAAAAAAACAAAAGCCTTTAAAAGCTCGCGGGAGTGATTACCCATATAAGTTCGCAAATTGCAGCAGTATTATTTTTTGCACGATAAGGCACTTTTGCATTAAAATAAATGCTGTCACCTGTTCCCAGTAAATAATTTTTACCCTCTAACTCAAAGCTTATTTTCCCTGAAATAACATGGCAAAAAGCCTGTCCAATATTATTTGCAAACAAGCCCGTTGAATCGGAATTCCTGACAAAACGGACAAAATACGTGTCCATCTGCTTACTTACTTCGTGATGCGAAAGCAAATAAATTTCTGTACCTGAATCATTCTTTTCGACAAACTTAATGTCATTTTTCCGCACTACGGGATTTTTACTTAATGTTTCATTTTCACCTATCAGATCACCTACAGTTGTATGAAGGTTTTCAGCAATTGATTTCAGGGTGATAATGGAGGGGAATGCTTTGGCTTTTTCAATTTGCGAAAGGGCGCTTGAACTAATACCTACTTTTTTTGCCAAATCATTCAATTGAAGATTAAGTAATCCTCTTTGCTTCTTTATTCTTTCTCCAATTCGTTTCATAAAAAATGAATTTTATAATTGCAAAAGTAAGAATAATTTAATTAATTAAGATATACTTAATTTTAAACACGATCATTGGGGCAGAACTGTTGAAGGAGCCTTTGGACAAAGATCGATATTCTTGCATCACAATTTCAACCACGATGCAAGCACCCCAGATTCAAATCAATTCTCTCGTAGCCACATCCTCCGGTTTTTTTTGAAAAGCTATACTGTTTACCAAGGTCTTTTTCCAGTCCAAGTACAAACAATACCTGCAAATAATTTCCGACGGTTTATGAGCACTTTTAACTCATTTTTAAAATTATTGAAGGAATCCCTTGATACTTTTTCTTTGCGGTAGACTTTATTTAGTGCCTGCTGAGGAGTATTTATTATAAGTTTCATGCGACTTAATCAAAAATTAGGTCGGAATTGTTCAATTTAATCATTTTTCAACTCATTTTTAACTCAAAACTAATCCTGTTATATTCAATTCCAATCTGAAACTAATGACTATTGTTCTATTTTTAATCGAAATTAAAGTAAACTCCATCACAAGATAGTTATTATTTCCTCAAAATATTTTTTCATTTTCAATAAAACCCAATTACCACCTTACCATTTTCAAGCTGGGCCTGAGGGGTAGAATATGTGGTAGATTATTTAGCTAATTACCACTTACCACCTTTTTTCTATAAACAAAGTTCGTCAACAATGCTGATGGAAAAGCTGCTCAAATGTTCACCATTGTTCATGAATTAGCACATATTTGGACTGGACATAGTGCAGGTTTTGATTTCAGAAAACTGCAACCGGCCAATGACCCTATTGAATTACTTTGCGACAAAGTTGCAGCAGAGTTTTTAGTTCCTGAAAGCTTTCAGCTTTTGGAATAAAGTTAAATAGCTTGCAGAAGAAGGTAAGATTATTAGCATTGATAAAGTCAAAAACGAGATATTCGACAAAAATGATGCTTTAGTAGAATGGTGCAAGTTAAATTTACGGGAAGATTTCTTCAAAAATTCAACACAGGTAATGGAAGCTTATGGAATGGTTTCATCCTGGGCGATATCAAAGAGTGACCACTACATGCAAAATGCATTAAATGAATTTTTAGATGAAGCAGATGCTTTTATTGTTGCGTATGCTTTATTTGACCATGACAACAGGATAATAGTTACACAGGAAACAAGCGAACCAAACAGAAAAAATAAAGTTAAAATTCCAGATGCCTGTAATGCTTTGAATGTTCAATTTGTTAATACTATGGATATGTTCAGACAATTGGGCGAAACATTCTAGATACATACTCAATATTTCTTCAATTGTCTTACATTCTCTCCTGTACTTCAAACAATAATTATGTCTTGAAAATCTTCCGGATAAAATTTCAATCAGGTCTGCCTCAAACTATGTTTGAAAGGCCTCCCTGAATAAAAATCTCATCGAAGCGAAGCGGAGAAGGGCTTAATTTTCTTTTGCAGGGATCTCCCCGAACGGATTCATGAAATAATCCCTGTTTAGTTGTAAATGAAAACCTTATATCAGTTTATTGATCACCAAAATTTAACTGCCATTTTATTACCGCTTCCTCTATTATAAAACCCTGCTGTTGTCCTCACTAAGGTTTCCTGGTGTACTGATTAGGCTCACCTGGTGTGGGAACGTTACTGGCAACCTGCGCACTGTTGTCATGTGCCCTGGTCAAAGGCGAGGCAAGGGTAATACCACTGCCGGATACCTTTGCACCAGCATCGTGCGCTTTAATAAGCGGCACAGTGACCGTGACGGAGTCAACCGGGGTGGTAGACATGTTGCCAAAACGACGGCGTACGACGGTTATGGAAGCAACAACTGCGGTCTCCCGGTATTCACCATTGTCAATGGAAATGGTCTGACCAGCGCTAAAGCCTTCAGTGCTGGCAACAGGGATAACTTTTGCGCCTACCTTGGTAGCAGCAGCCACTGTAGTGCCTCCTGATGTGCCAATAACAGTAATAACAGCGGTTTCGCTATTTATACCAGAATCAATGATAATCTTCTGGCCAATGCTCAGGTTTGCCACACTTGCGACTTTGATATTGTCTGAACCTGGTACTGTAGCGGCTTGCAGGGTCGTTGTGTTTTGCAAAAGGAAATCGCGGCAATTGAAGTCGCTGTCAGCGCCATCGGGGTAGCGACCCGCACTTCTGTTGGGTTGACTGGCGGTCGGATTAAACCTGAATCCTCTGCCCGTACCGGGTGAAGGTACGTAGCATCCGCTCTCTCCCGTTCCGGAGGTACTTTGGTAACCCTCGGCTGTCCAGGGATCAACGAGTCCTCCATAATTGAGACCGTCAACAATATAGCCGGCAGCGTCACGAAGTACCATATTACCAGCAGACGGAGACAGGACCGGGCCTCCAAACCACTGGCTGGGAACAGTAGTCCCCTGGTAGCCAGCTGTTGTGACCTTCTGGTCACGCACAACTGCATTAATCGGATGATCCATGGTCAGGGGTTGGTCAAGGGTTATACCGGTTCCGAGCGGTAGTATCGGCTCATTGCTCGAATGATCAAAAGCCGTTGCCGGTTCAAAGCTGATCCCCGTTCCTTTCACGCTGAAAGGCATGTTGGATGCATGGTTGAATTTTAAGGGTTCGGCCAGATCGAGTCCCGTACCCGGATCCTCATTATCCTTCAAAGGACCATCGAAAGTGCTGCGAACCGACTTTGTACCCACACGCGTAACAGTTACTGTTTCAATACCATGACCTTTACTATCAATGTCCAATCTGATTTTATCACCGACTGAAATATTGGCAACGGAGGACACCTTTAGGTTTTTTTCACCGGCTTTTGCATCTGCTGACAACCATGCCTGTGTACCAGGCTGGCCGACTTTGGTGATTGTAACCACCTCGTATTTCTCAATAAACTGAGCAACGGTGGGGTATGTAGCGCCATATCCGATGGCCATCTTCTGGCCAACCTCGAAGCCGTCAATACTTGTGACAGGCAGGTTTGTTGAGCCTTTGGGAATGGTAATAACCGGACCATCGGGGAGGGGTTGCCACACAGTAGTAGGAGTGCCGGGCTCCATTGGCCGGCCTCCGCCGAATGGAGATGGTGTCTTCGGTGCTCCCAATCCTGCTGCTATACCAACGCTTGTAATTTTACGTCTTTCTAAACCCGAACCATTGTCGATTTCCAACATATCGCCAACCGACATACCCGTTATATTCCTGACGTAAAGAGTGGACTCACCCTTTTTCGCGGGAACTGCCAGTCCCGAGTTAGACAGACCTAACAGGTAAAAACCGTGCGCGGCAAGCTTCGTCCCAGCCGGGATCTTCACGGATGAAAAAATGGGCAACTGAGTTGCGTGGGGGGTCAATGTCCAGTTTGAGATGTCGATTTCACTTTCGCCGGCGTTATAAAGTTCAATAAACGAGTCCGTCGAGTTGCTGGCAGAACCGGAGCTAACACGGAACTCATTAATCTTGACAGGACTAACGTTTCGAACCTTTTCAACCGCTGTTTCAGATTGGGTCAGGCTATTCGTTGTGCTCATCCATGAAGCTTTGCCAACCATATTGCCGTTGAAGGCTTCCAGTCCTGAGGTAACCGTGAAAGTTGCGCTCACTGTCTCTCCCGGCGCTATCGGATCGGTAAACTTCTTCGAAGTCTCTTGGGAGTTTAAAACTACTGATTTCCACCCCTTAGGCACGGAGATGCTCAGGGTGAGGTCCTTCACAGGTGTCCCGGTAGTATTTGTGAATGTCACGGTAGTATTCTGCGAAGACTGTGGTGTGAATGTCTGGAGTCCCGGAGGTGTGTTGGTTGCATAGGCCGGCACCAGGCTCAGACGTTGCACATCGTACCTTGCAGCTATAATATTGTCCTGAATTTTCTGGTTGGTTTCTTTCGTAGGGAAAGTGCCAGGGGCTGTCATTGCACCTTCGTAGAAAGTACCCTGCGAACCGACGCTGTTGTCACCGCCGTTGCCTAAAAGGATAGCTCCCTGCTTGCGCATGGGATCATAGCTGTTTCTGTCATTGTTGATGCGAGGTCCGTCGAACATAATATCCAGATCTCCCTGCTGGGCGTTTCCGCCCATCGATCTCCAGTGGTGCGGTTCGCCGTCAGCCGTTGCGGTCACAAAGCGCCAGCTGATACTAGGCAGGTCCGGGCAATACTTATCGTTTGGAGACGCATTGACACAACCTACGAGGTTATTCTCCTGATCGGTCATAATCCACGGGCCGGGGGCTTCTCCACGATACCAGGCAGTAGCGTTGCCATAGTAGGTGGTCTCCATAGTGCCATCGCCGTCATCGCGACTGTCGGTCTCGGCATTGCCGTAATCGTAACAGCAGCCGTTGTTATAGTGATGACCGTTAATGACCCAATACTGGCCCTCCGCCTGGTCATCGACTGCTGTGCCCTTGGCATCGTTCCAGCGAAGGCCCATGCCGGGCTCTATGAAAATACCGTAGACTTTATGACCCATAATTGTGATCGGTGCCATATCCGCGATCGGGATATTGTTAAATCCCCCCATGGCAGGACCACTGAATCCACCACGCGGAGCCTGAACGAGGTGGTTGCCATTGCCTGACTGATCGTAGAGCGTAGTGATCCAGCAATATGTATCGGCACAGAATTCATCCTGAGCGGCTGCGTTAGCATATCCGCCCGGGTCGCTCTCGCTGGGCTGGACAACACCTATATCCAGGGTTTTGCCGTCCGACTGGCGCATAACCTGGTATAATGGACCGTTGTAGGATGCATACAATGAACGCGTGCTGCTGTGCGCAGCCACGCATGGGGCACCTGCAGCGGCATAAATATCACACGGACCTTCCGGTCTGGACAGCGTGACATTTCGCCCTGCACCTGACATTGCAATCACCATCATCATAGTGACAGGTAGTATGAGCGCCATTGCAGGAATGACCAAAAAACGACTTTTCTTTTTCATGTTAATTCTCCTATTTTATTACTTAGATTTTACAGTTTTCATTTTGCCAGGCATTCCAATGATTCGGAATGCAATGCTATATTCTTTAAATAATCAGATAGTTCCATTGAAACAAATTTACAATATTTCTTGTAATCAAGAGAGTATCTATTGATAGAACCAAAATTCAGCATGGTTATTAAAGTGAGTGCAAAGGCCGGCCACCCCAGTGAGGGATCTCGCAGTCATCCTTCTCCCGAAATTCCATTCCGATTTTGGAGATTGCCATAATTACCCTAAATTTCGAACTAATATATTTTTCAAAAAAAGCACAAACCATGAAAAAAATTGCTTTCATCTGTCTGATCTTTTTTGCACCCATTGTTGCCCTGAGTCAGGATTTCACAGGATACTGGAGTGGCAAATTAAAGATCCAGGGCATGGAGCTCGGCATTGTTTTTAATATCAGTAAAACCGACAGCGGCTTCATCTCCACCATGGACAGCCCCGACCAGGGAGCCTATGGCATACCGGTAACTTCAACCGTTGTTGAAGGACGCAGCATTAACCTGAAAGTTGAAAACGCAAGAATTCATTATCAGGGAGAGTTTAATGACAGTATCATTACCGGAACGTTTAAACAGGCTGCATTATCGCTGCCACTGGATCTGCGAAGGGGAAGCGCGGAAAAGGCAGCCCTTAACCGGCCCCAGGAACCCGTTAAGCCCTATCCCTATTATGAGGAAGAGGTAACTTTTGAGAACAGCAAAGCCGGTATAAAACTGGCAGGAACCCTGACCATGCCTGCAAAAGAAGGCAAATTCCCGGCCGTTGTCCTTATATCCGGAAGCGGGCCCCAGAACAGGGATGAAGAAGTGTTCGGACATAAGCCCTTCCTGGTTCTGGCTGATTACCTGACAAGAAACGGGGTAGCCGTGCTGCGCTATGACGACAGGGGCACGGCCAGGTCAGCGGGCGATTTTAAGTCGGCAACCACACCCGATAATGCAAGCGATGCAGCAGCAGCATTTACTTATTTAAAAACCAGAAAAGAAATCAACAAGGAGAAGATCGGTCTGATCGGGCATAGCGAGGGTGGGATTATTGCCCCGATGGTAGCCATTGATGAAAGCGATGTGAAGTTCATCGTATTATTGGCCGGAACCGGGATCCCGGGCCATGAACTTTTACTGATGCAGCAGGAACTGATAGGAAGAGCCTCCGGCATGTCAGAGAGCGATCTGAAGACAGCCAGGGAAATTAACAAAGGCGCTTTCGGGATCATCGTAAAATCAACGGATACTACACTGCTGCAAAAGGATTTAACTGCCTATATACGGCAGATGATAGTGAAACATCCTGATGTTGAGAAACCGGAGGGAGTGAGTGATGAAGAATTTATTAAAGAACAGGTAGACCAGATTACCGGCCCCTGGATGGTTTACTTCCTGAAATACGATCCTGCTCCCGCACTCGAGAAAGTGAAATGTCCGGTGTTGGCCCTTAACGGCGAAAAAGACATGCAAGTTCCGGCAAAGGAGAACCTGTCTGCCATCGAAACCGCGCTGAAAAAAGGAAAGAACGATAAGGTGACCGTCAAAGAACTATCCGGCCTTAACCACCTTTTCCAGGAATGCAAAACAGGTTCACCGGAGGAATATATTCAGATCGAACAGACCATTTCCCCTTCCGCACTGGAAGAAATCAACCGGTGGATGATTGAAAATAGTCTGAAGTAAATGATGTAAATCAGTCTATTTAATATCAGCCCTGGATATTTTGCTATTTGGTTAATGAGAAAGCAAAACGTTTGTCATTGCTCTTTGATGGCCATGCGGGTATGAAAGTCCCCCATTTGGGGGGATTTAGGGGCTCTTCATTCAAAATACTCAAACGCATCTATAATATCCAGGTAAACGCCATCAAATCCTTTTTCGATAATTTTATCCAGATAGGCCCCTGAACTTCCATAGATAATGCTTTGCCAACCCGGATCCCAATAGGCAACTTTGTAATTTCCCTCCCAGTCCGGATTTTCATCTTTCAGCCAGGCAGGTGGTTCTGCATTCCATTCAGCATTCCAATAGTAACGATAATCTTCCGCTTCGCCAATGCTCATATAGGCTATTATAAGGCGCTGTCCTCCGTCAATTTTGGTTTTCAGCAGGGTTATTTCCTCGCTGGTAAATTCTTCCTGATTGAAGAAGTAATCCATGATGACAGCATCATAACTGGTTGCTGCAAGGGCATTCAGAAAGTCCTGCCGTGTGGGGTATTCCTCCGGATTGATCAGATACAGGAAATTCTTTGCATCCGCAAGGCTGTTGATGTCATCATCATTTACATTGAACGGCAGGGCAGGGTAGTCCGGGATTTTGCGAAGCTCCCTGTCGGGGGCGGCAAACGAGATATAACCTTTGCTGTTGTTTTGCCGGTAGGAATCATCCATCTTGCTATGGGTCCAGCAATAGTCTGTGACCAGAACCTCAACGCCGTTTGAATCACAGAGTTCAAGGTAAGAGATCATATAATTGCGTTCATCGGATGGAGTGGCTTTGTCATCATGGTTATACCCGTAAAAAAGATCTTCTCTTCCCACACCATCAATTGCCTGCAGGTAGTCCAAAGCAGGCTGGCCGTCTTCTTCGCCGTTTTCAGTGACCAACTCCTGACCGTTCTGGGGTATGATGATGAAACTGCTGTCTTTTGCCTTTGCATAGAAGCTGATCCTTTGCACCAATTCTCTCATGTGATTCCGGTATACCGGATCAATATCATCGCTGTTGCAACCAAAGGAAAGACAGAGAACAGCATAAAAAAACACCATGTTGGCTTTTTTCATATTCTCTGAATCTGTTTTTACAATTGCTTATATCCAAATATAGGTTGAAAAAATGGATCGACGTTAATTCTACAATCTTTTCTGTTGTTAATCAGATACCTGCAACCTTTTTATGAGCATTTGCGTATGCCATGTTACATCGTTAATAATAAGTAAACTAAGCCCTCTATCATGTCAAACAGGTTATTGCTTTTTGCCCTGGTTTCGATAGTTTGTCTTTCCTGTGAAAAGGAAATGACCACAAATATCGATCAGATTGAATCCGAACTTGAAGCATGGGAGCCGTTCTCGGTAGATCCTTCACCAGGTTCGCAAATCGAACTTTTTTCAGCATTCAGTATTGACAAAGCATCAAACGGTTATAACACTACCTATGCTGAAGCAGAGAAGAATCTGTGGGGGAAAGAATCATACAGCCTTTCAACTACTGTGCAATTGGATGTAGTGATTGATTCGATATATCTTACCGATGACCAGTCGAATGTGATCGCGGGTGCTATCAGCGATTCCGCAGATATCAGGTATAAGCTGATCCCGTTAAAATCTTTCGATGTGAATACCGGTCTGAATCTTGTGATTGACTATCATTTTACTACCCATCAGGAACACCTTGAAGAAATTACAAATCAGGTCAGAACCAGGGAATATTCATATTCAACCGTTTCATCAGATACACTGTCGCAGGGCATCGTTTATTGTGAGTATCCTTTATACAGGCAGTACAACTATCTTCAGGATGAATTTGATTACGGTTATATCAAAACCTATGTAAGACCTGATTTTCTGCTGGACAAAAACCTGGTAGTATCCATTACAGGCATAGCGACGGATGAAAACCATGCCTCCGATATGGAGTATGATGAGGCACTTGGTATTTTGAAATATCCAATGCCTGAGCTGCAAAATAATACCATATACCGCATTGACTTTATCATGGAAAAAAACGGAATACTGCAAAAATTCTTCCGGAGCAGTTACTTTAAAACAAGTCAGTACAATTCTTTCTCAGAAAAGATCGGCAGTATTCTTGATGGAGAGCACCGGGTAACCTTATGGGAGTTGTACCCCCTGGTTTATTCGATGACTGCCGGTGACTATCCTGTCTCAGATGGTGAGTTGCTGGATCTTTATGAACAGGTACTGCCTGCGGATATTCTACATTATCAGGACTTTAAAGCTTATGATTATCCGAAACTTGTAACGGTGCAGCTTGATACAACCCTGACAGACCTTAATATTTATGGCTATGATCTGGCCTCCAGCCTTGGTTATGCTTCAAGAAGGCCTGCAAACTATATCGGATTCAGGCCGGTGAACGACATCCTTTACTTTATCAATTATAATAATGCAGATTATACATCTCCTGCAGATATCAGGCTGAATGATGACGAAATACAATCAGGTGTTCCGGTTTCCCGTTTAATTACGGGCTATGTTCTGAAATCATATCTGGCTGCCATTGTGTTTGACGATCTGTATGGTTTTAAGGGCAAAGCTGTCAATGATTTTGAAAGACTTGATGATCCAAGGGTTACAACCCTGTTAAACCTGGATTTTAATCGTTCAGCTATGTATTATTCGAAACATTATTACCATTTGAAATATAAATTGCCCGGGATCAACCTGGTCACTTTTGAACACCGGTATGAATTTGGCCCGTCATTATAGCCTGCCTGTCACCCGGTCCTGCAGGATGTTTATATGATACCATATCGCGGAGCCAAATAATTTTCTGTTTACTTGTCTGTATCCATTGAATCCATTATCTTTCCGAAGAATTCCGTGACCATTCATAGGGTGTTACCTATACTTTATGGTCATATATTCTTATGAATATCTGAAACAAGTTTTTATCCATTCAGCATAATGATATCAAATAAAGCCATTCAAAAATATGGTGCAATATGGGTGCTGGTAACAGCTATGAATACTGCATTTGCCACGGTACCGGGAAACAGGTATGACAAATACACAATGGATGACAGCAGTAAAAATGTCAAGGTCCCGTTAAGGGTATACACCACCATACGGCTGACAACCGAAAAGCCGGTTATAGACGGTCATCTCGGGGATGAGTGCTGGAACACCGGCACCTGGGAAGGCGATTTCACCCAGTGGATCCCCAACGAAGGAGCAAAAGCCTCTCAGCCGACGGAAATGAAGGTGCTCTATGATGATGATAATATCTATGTTGCTATCAGGTCATACGACAGTGAACCGTCCAAAATTCAGCGAAGGGCAGGTCGCCGTGATGAATTCCAG
>Ga0105100_10001520_pt1 | contig 13585 bp, 10 predicted proteins | sample PPLLak12cMay2015_2_FD_87033 | JGI IMG/M metagenome (GOLD analysis project Ga0105100, IMG submission 87033) | Freshwater sediment microbial communities from Prairie Pothole Lake near Jamestown, North Dakota, USA - PPLs Lake P8 Core (1) Depth... | ecosystem: Environmental > Aquatic > Freshwater >... | reverse complement strand
GGGATCTTGTCCTTGAGCCCGGCCTGCGCATACTGCTTGATGAAGTTGACCCCCATCCCGCCGGGGTAAAAGACGAAAACCGCCTCCGGATTTGCGGAGCGAAGCTGGGCCAGCTCGGCCGCGTAATCGGGCTGGTTGGGCTCCGTGTAGACTTCTGCTCGGATTTCCCCCTTGAAATAGCGCTTGAAGCCCTCCAGGCCGTCTTTACCCGCCTGGTAGTTCGGCGCCATGAGATAGACACCCTTGATCCCCTTGTCCTGAAGGTATTTGCCCATGGCTTCGTGGGTCTGGTCGTTCTGCCACGAAACGGTGAAAAGATTCGGGAGGCAGCCTTCGCCGGCAAGGGGAGAGGGTCCCGCGTTGGCGCTCACGAGGAAGATGCCTGCATCGGTGACGGGCCTGGCGATGGCCATCATCACATTGGAGAAGACAATGCCCGTGATGATGTCGACTTTGTCCTTTTCGATCATGCGCGTGGCCACCTGCACGCCCACTTCGGGCTTGACCTGGTCGTCTCCCACGATCAACTCGACCGGAGCCCCTCCGAGCTTGTCCCCGCAATGCTTCAGCCCCATTTTGAAGCCATCGAGGATATCCGTGCCCAGGCTCGCCCCCGGCCCCGACATGGTGGCGATGTAGCCGACCTTCACCTTCTCGGCCGCCGAAGCGACGCCGCAAACGAGCAAGAAAAGACTGACGGACAGCCCCTTGGCTGCCAGACTCACCATGCGCTGATGCATTCTCGTTTCCCCCTGTGCCCTGTTGAATTCTTCGCTTCCCCGCAGGGCTCTACAGTGCCGTGAATAGGTTAAGTTGTCAATACAAGGTTTTTGCCCAGTGCGCTTTTACGTGCTTGAACCCAAGGGCCTTGATGCCATATAGTGTGTCAGGGCAGATACCGGTCCCGAGGAGAAAGCTCCGGTATTGCTCAGCCCAGTCTGTGAGCCCACTCCCGGGAAACCTGTACGACCTGGAACGGGCAACCTCTTGAAGAGCTTTTTCGCCGTGGGTGTGGGACTCTCGGGGTTCCTCCAGCAGCCTGAGCGGGCTCCGAATGTCAGGGTTTCCATCAGCTCACACCCTGGCCTATCGAGGTGGGGAAATGGCCGCTCCATGCGGGACATCACGGGCGACAAGATGCAGTTTCGCAGGGCCTGTCGCTTCATCGATCAGATCTCATGCGCCCTGGAGCATACCCACGAGCGGGGCATCCTCCATCGCGACAGCAAGTCCCCCAATGTGCTGCTGGAGGGGGGATTGTGTCTTCCCGGGTGACTTCCGCCCTGGGCTTTCGCCTCGTGAAGACGGATTGAGGCCAAGGTAGGACGGATCAGGCAAGGATCTCAAAAAGGAGGATGTGAATGGGACTATTGTCCTGGGTGGTCATGGGATTGATTGTTGGCGCGCTCGCCAAGTTCATCATGCCGGGAGATGACCCCGGCGGCTGTTTCGTTACCGTGCTCCTGGGGATAGCGGGTGCTTTCGTCGGGGGTTACGTCGGTTCGATCCTGGGAGTCGGCTCGTTCACGGGATTCAACCTGGGGAGCTTTCTGGTGGCTACCGGCGGGGCTGTCCTCATTCTGGTCGTCTATCGGGCACTGAAGAAATAGGGCCGGTCATCCTCCGGCCCATGACAGCCACAGCGGCCGCCCGAACCGGATTGAGCTCCCCGGTTCATCGGCGAGCCCCGGTTCACACCAGGTGAGTGATGTGGATGCCGTTCCATTTGGCCAGCAGGTATTCGGCCACAAGGCGCCGATGCCAACGCTCGGGGGACTGCTCGCTGCAGAGGAGGCATCCGTAGTGCATGAGGTCGCGGGGGATCCTTGTTTCGACTTGCCGCCGGTCCAGAAGCTGCACGAATTCCCTTTCGCAGCGTGGCCAGCCCGTCTTGCTCTTCCGGAGGCGTCCAGGATCTCGTGGGTTGGAGCGAGCTCGGGCATGTGCAGGTAGTCGATGCCGCAAGTGGCCTTGAGGAAATAACGGAGGTCGTCCCGCCTGGCGAAGCCCGCAAGCTGCGAGACATTGTTCAGCCGGACATCGATCACCCTCTTCACCCCTGCGTCGCTGAGGAGGGTGAAGAAGGTTTCCGCCGACTTCCTGGTGAAGCCTATGGTGAATAGTCTCAATGCCTCCAAGGTCTTATGCCTTCTCTTGCCATTTTGGATCCTGATTTCCTTGAGCCACGCCCGTGGATTCTTGAAGACTCAGAAAATAGAGCCGGAGGATCCTGAGGTCGTCATAGCCGACCTCGCCTCCCAGGGCTTCATAGATGGGTTTGAGCATTTGGGAGCCGAGAGTCTTGAATGCCTCCGTAACCCTCTCCATTCCTTGCCCGGAGAGTGAGATGTGCGGAAGAAAACCTTCGGCACGGAGGGGATTTCCATCCTGGAGGTAGCTCAGCAAGTAGTCGAAAATCCTGCTTTCCCGGACGTTGAGCTCCCGGGCGAGGCTCTCGATGGTCTTCCCGGAATTGAAGCCCTGGCCGGTGACGATCTCCCTCATCCTGCGGGTGGATCCCCGACCAGCCGGGCCGGGTCCGGGCGGGGATCCGCCCTTGTCCTCCATGGAGTGCTCCCGGCAATGCTTCTCGATGACCTCGAGGAAAACCGAACCGTATCGATCGAGCTTGGCTCTGCCGATGCCGTGGATGCGCAGAAGAGCGTCCGCATTGCGGGGTATGTAAGCCGCCATCTCGGCCAGGGTTCTGTCCGAGAAGACCACGTAGGGCGGGACATTCGCCTCGTCAGCCAGTTCCTTGCGTTTTCGACGAAGGGCTTCAAACAGGTTTCGGTCGTATGCGGGGGCTCCGCTCTGAGGAGCTGCATCGGGTGAGGCCGGTGGCGCCTCGGCATCATCCAGTCTGCCGAACACAGCCTCTTGGCCCCGGAAAACATCCCAGGCTTTGGGCGTCAAGCTCAATCCGCCGATTTCAGGATCCTGCACCATGAATCCCCTGTGGAGCATCTGTCTCGCCACCTGGTGCCATTGCCGCCGCGACAGCTCCATACCGATGCCGTACGTTGAAAGCCGCTGGTGCCCGAACTTCACTACCTTTTCCGCTTTCGATCCTCGCAGAACGTCAATGGTGTGCATGATGCCGAATCGCTCGCCCGTTCGCCTGACACAGGAGAGGAACTTCTGAGCCGGAACGGTGAGGTCGACCGTCGGTCGCTCGGCGGCAAGGCAGTTGTCGCACATGCCGCATTGTTCATGGGGAAAAGCTTCGCCGAAGTAGGCGAGCAGCGGGATGCGCCTGCAGAAATCGGATTCGGCGAACTGGAGCAGGGCGTTCAGCTGCAGGTTGGCCGCGCGCCGCTCCAGGCCTTCCTTGTCTTTGATCCAGTGCTTGATCTTGTGGATGTCGCCGTACGAGAAAAAAAGAACGCACTCAGCCCGCATCCCGTCGCGGCCTGAGCGACCGATTTCCTGGTAGTAGCTCTCGATGTTTTTGGGCAGGTCGTAATGGAGAACAAACCGGATGTTGGACTTGTCGATCCCCATGCCGAAGGCGATGGTGGCCACGATGACGCGAACCTCATCCCGAACGAACCTCTCCTGATTCAGTTCCCGCTCACCATCTGTCAAACCGGCATGATAAGGGCTAACGGAAAAACCCTCGGATGAAAGGGTCACACAGAGCTGGTCCACCTGTTTTCGGGTCGAGCAATAGATGATTCCGGAATCGTTCGGGTATCGGCGGAGGAGCTCACAGGCCTGGTGGAAGGGCTTTTCCTTCGGGACAACATGGATGAGCAGGTTCTCGCGGTTGAAGCTTGCAACGAATTCACTGGAGTCATCGACTCCGAGGACGCTCATGATGTCTTTCCGGACTCGCGCGGTGGCCGTGGCAGTGAGCGCAATGCAGACGGCGTTGGGCAACTTGATTCGAACATCCGATATCTGCCGGTATTCGGGGCGAAAATCATGACCCCACTCAGAGATGCAGTGCGCTTCGTCTACCGCCAAACACGAGACATCAACTGATTCCAGGAGAGCCAGTAGCTGCGGTCGAAGAAGGGTCTCGGGCGCGAGATAGAGGAGTTTGGCTTCTCCGCGCCTGATTTGTTCGACATTGTGCCGGTAGACGTCGGCCGAGATGGAGCTGTTCAGCAGGACGGCGGGGACGCCATGTTGTCTGAGCTGCTCCACCTGGTCTTTCATGAGTGCGATGAGGGGCGAAACCACGACGGTCAGCCCATCAAAGATGAGGGCGGGTATCTGGTAACAGAGCGACTTCCCGCCCCCGGTGGGCATGACGGCGAGAGAATCCCTGCCGCCGAGGACGCTCTCGATGACCCCTCGCTGCAGGGAGATGAAGTCATCAAATCCGAAAACGGATCGAAGTATGCCCCTCGCTCGTTCAATCATGGCTTGTACCTGCAAGAAAGTCGGCCACACTCGGACATTGGACTATGAAGGTAACATACGGGAAATGCATATAAATGGCAACTAGCGCTGGACTTCAGAGTCAACAGCACACGCGGTCCCCGCATGGCAATGCTGTTGAATTAAGGGGTGGCGCGGGCCAGGCGAAGCTTGCCCGTGACCGAATGAGCTCGCATGGGCAAGCTCCGCTTAGCCCGTGGCACCCGACCGGACCGGGCGGAGTGAATGATCCGGAGCAGGAGAATCAGAAAGCAGACGCGGCGCGAGCGGGGAGGTCGTCGGGTGGGATGCCCTCCAATACGGGGAGTGCAAGATCCTTGTCAGAAATGATCGGCTCTTTCACCGGCCAGGCGATGTTCAGGCTGGGGCAGTCCCAGCGAATGCCGCGCTCCTGAGACGGGGAATAATAGTCCGTGCACTTGTAGAGCACGGTGGCTGTCTCGCTCAGGACACAAAAGCCGTGAGCAAAACCCTTGGGAACATAGAGCTGTGTGTAGTCATCGGAAGAGAGCACTGCGCTGGTCCAGCGGCCAAAACGCGGCGAATTCCTGCGCAGGTCGACCGCGACGTCAAAGATGCGGCCGTTCAATACAGAGACCAGTTTGTCCTGAGCCTGTCCCAGTTGATAGTGGAGTCCACGGAGAACCCCCTGGGTTGAGTAAGAGACATTATCTTGAACAAACCCGTCGGCCACACCCGATTCGACATAGCGATCCCGCTGATAAATCTCAAGAAAATGCCCCCGTCGATCCTGAAAGAGCCTGGGGCGGATCAGAAGCACTTCCGGCAATTCTGTAGCGACAACCTCCATATGACCTCCAAACCAGACGTGTTGTCTCGCTTATCCGGACGAAGACATTGTCCGCCTTCGGCCCGCCCAGGCCGCCAATCCTGTTGACTTAGGCACATTGTTCATGCCTGGAGGGTGCCATGGGCTAAGCAAAGCTTGCCCATGCGTCACTTCTCCACCACGGGCAAGCTCCGCTTAGCCCGTGCCACCCCTTAAGTCAACGGCATTGGCCCAGGCCGCCGCCCCACAGGCCGGAAAAGACACGGACCATCCGCTGGGCGTCAGAGCGCCTGAGGGAACCAGGCACACAGGCTGCTTGCAGGCAGGGAACGCCTGCCGTTCACTGGACGCGAAGGCGACAATATCCGTCCCGGCCATGATCCGTCAAGGGTCCAAATCCCTTTGACTCGCAGCGGACTTTTCGCTAGGACTGACGAAATTGCTCGATCGAACCCATCGACTGCGAAGAAGGGAGACATCATGGACGCCATGGAAAGCGGAGTCGTCAACACCTGGAAAGACGCCCTGGAAAAAGCCTGGCGGGAGATACCGCGCGCTTTCCGCAATGACCATTCGGTGCGGCACACCTTGCGTTGTCGTCTGTTTGGTCTGTTCAGTGATGCTGGATATGCTCTGGTGGCCGACTATATGCCCCCGAGAGTCCAGGATCGCGCTGTGGATTTGATTGCCATGAACCGTGAAGGAGAGATCCTTTACGCCATCTGTTTCGAGGCCGTGGTTTCACTTGCCGCGGTCAAGAGCCTCAGCAGCTTTGACGCGGTCCACAAGATCATCATCACGACGGGGCTGCTTGAGAAGAAGGTCAAGGAAAGCCGGTTCTTCTTGAAGGAAGGGATTGATCACATTCACTTGAATGCTCCTGATTGGAATAGATAGTATATCCAACACATGGCGTCCGCATCGAGTGAGGATCACTGTATGGGAGGTCCCGTGAGAAGACCTCTTTGTGCATTTCGTAACAATATATAATCAATCACAAATCGGCTTGACACGATATCGTGTGCGTGTCATAAGGTAAGCGAGTATGAGTCTTGGCTGGAGTGTGAGGGGGACAGACAAGGTTCTGGAAAGGGTTCCCGGCAGTTTGGGGGGAGCCTGGAAAGGAGGTGGCTGGCGTCGATCTAGGGTAATCTAAATGCATTTTCTTTCGCTTTCTTCCTATTGAATCTCATTTGATACGAATCGCGCCGTTCAAAGTTGGTCGTTTCTTCATCCTCGGAATTCAATTGCATCACCTGCACCGCCTACTGTTTCACACATTGGTTCGCAGTTCTTAGACCAGTTCTCTCTAGTATTTATTTAATGCAAAGCTCTTCGAGTGCATTCATTTTTCAATGGAGGTTCTTGTTACCGGTTATAGGATTCCTTTCTGGAATCTTACTATGGTGAGCAGGGAAGTCTGAAGCAATTCTTTACTTATTGACTCTAGGCGACGCTTTTTAAAGGAGTGAAAGATGGCAGGACCAATCGACAAAGTTCCAGGAAAAGCGTGGGTGGTTACTTTCGCCGGTACAGCTGTCAACCTTTGTCTCGGTATTCTTTACGCATGGAGCGTTTGGAAAGCTGCTCTTCTGTATAATAAGGATCACCCCGCCGGCAGCGCCATGTCCGGCATCAATGAAGGGTGGGCATACCTTACGGATGCTCAGGCCACCTGGGCCTACGCGATCTGCGGCGTTGTTTTCGCCTGCTTCATGATTCCTGGCGGCCGGATTCAGGATAAGTACGGTCCCAAAGTGGGTGCAACGACGGGCGGCCTGCTCCTGGCCCTCGGCTGCATCATCTCCGGTTTGATGAAGAGCTATACCGGCCTGGTGATCGGTTTCGGGATCCTTGGCGGCATGGGAATGGGCATCGGCTACGCCGCACCCACGCCTGCGGCCGTAAAATGGTTCGGACCACACAAACGCGGTCTCATCGTCGGTCTCGTGGTCGGCGGTTACGGCGGTGCGGCGCTCTATATCGCGCCGCTGGCCAAATGGCTGATCGGCGCCTACGGGATCTCGGGAAGCTTCATCGCTCTGGGTTGTCTTTTCGCTGTCGTCGTCATCATCGCCGGACAGCTGCTGGCATGGCCGGAGCCCGGTTATGTGCCACCAGCACCGCCAACGCCTGTGAAAGTGGCGTCGGGAGCTCCCATGAAGACCAGCCTCACCGCTGTGGACTGGGAAGCCCGCGACATGATGAAGACGGTTCAGTTCTTCGCCTTGGTCTTCATGTTCATCGGCACCTCCCAGTCGGGGCTGCTGGTCATCGCCAATGCAACCCCGATGCTCAACAAGACGGCCGCAACCATCGCGTTCTTTGCAGCCAATGCATGGCTCCTGGCCTCTTTCGGCGGGTTGGTGAATGCCAGCGGCCGTATCGGCACCGGGCTCTACTCGGATAAGATCGGCCGTGCCAATGCCTATGTGGTGAACGGCATCATTTCGGCCATCTGCCTCTTCCTGATGCCCAACATCATGAGGTCCGGCAACGTCTTCCTGCTGTTCCTGGCTGTGGGTATCGCCTTCTGGCAGTATGGCGGCGGGCTCTCCCTGATGCCGGCTTTCACCGCGGACTTCTTCGGTCCCAAGAACCTGGGATTCAACTACGGTCTGGTGTTCATGGGCTGGGGTATCGCATTCTTCGTTCCCCAGATGGCCGGCTACATCAAGGATGCCACGGGCAGCCTGGATTACGCCTTCTATATTTCGGGCATCATCCTGGTGGCCTCGACGTTTGTGGCCTACGTGGTCAAGAGACCCATGGCAACCACCGAGGGCGCTCAGGCTCGGCAGACTGCATAGGCTGAAAGAGTGCTCTTGAGTTTTTCTCAAGGAAATTAGACCTGGGGCGGAAAGATTCTTTCCGCCCCTTTTTTCATCGTGTTTCCTTCCGACCGATCATTGAAGTTCCCAATGTGCCGCTATCCGGGCATTGTCGAGAGGGTTCATCAAAGGGTTGTGATCACGGTGAAAGGCATGCGTGCCTGAACTGTGAGATGGTTGCACAATACTCAGAGCTGTCAGATCCTGCGATAAAGGGTTCGAAATGCCACATCCCGGTGTGCTGCTCATCCGTCTCATGGACGACGAGATTCAGCAGATCCATGATCTGCTCGATCAGTGCGATCCGGAAGTGAATGTCTGGAAGGCTGAGAGCATTCAGGAGGCTGAGCCCATCCTCACCGGCGGTAACCTGCTCCTGATCGTCGTCCGACTGGACGAGCACCGAAAGAGGCCTGATCAGGATCTGAAGCGCATACGTCGACTGGTTAAATCCCGTACACCCGTCCTGCTCCTGGTCACAGCGGATTGCGCCATCAAAGTCAAGCAAGCCATGAAAGCAGGGGCTGACGAGTACTGGATCCTCCCCATGGATTCCCAGGCCTTTCCGTCGCGTTTTTATGTTCTCCTGGAGTGGGGGCAGTCAAGCCTCACTCAGGAGTGGCTGGGGCGATCCGACCGCAACCTCTGGGGCGCCATCGCTCAAAGTCTCAAGGAGAGGGGACGGAATTTCTTGCAGCGGCTGGCTGGCATGTTGAGACGCGAGCCTGCCATGACTTGTGAAACCTTGGAGCTGATTGGCGGGAAGTGGGAGAAGCTTCGCCGATTGGGCTTCGGCAGCTACGGAGAGGTCTGGCTGGTCAAGGATCCCGAGAACGTTGAGCCAGCCGTTGCCAAGGTTCCGCACTCCCAGAAGATGAACACGAAGTTCCTCCGTGAGGCGGCCATCCTGAAGCGACTGAGCGATCACCCCAATGCCGTGCATCTCAAGGAGGTCGTCAAGCAGGATGGGAAGGTCATCCTCATCCAGGAGTACGTGGAGGGGAGCACCCTTCAGGATCTTCTGGGGCAGGGTATGGAGGCGGCAGCCAAGGAGAGTGCTTTCCTGCAGCTGCTCGAAATTGTCGCCAGGGCGCATGCGGACAAGATCATGCATCGGGACATCAAGCCCGAGAACATCATCGTCACTCACAAGGGCATCCTGAAGTTGCTGGACTTCGGAACCGGCAAAGACCTGACTCGCCGGAGCATCAGCAACACGGTCATTGGGTCCAGGCCTTTCATGGCTCCGGAGCAGATTCTCGGAAACAGCCGCCTGGCGAGCGATGTATGGGCCCTGGGAGTGATCCTTTATGCGCTGTCCACGGGATGTCTTCCGTTTTACGACGATAACGAGAAGGTCCTCATGGACATCATTCTCGAGTCGGAGCCCGAGCGACCGAGAAACCTTGAGCCCGACCTGTCCGAGGAACTGGAGTCTGTGATTTTGAAATGCCTGGAAAAGGACTGGACTCGTCGCTATCGGAGTGCGCTGGAGTTGAAGACGGATTTCTCTGAGCGTCTCCCGACGTTTGGTCAAGGAGAGATTCTGACGGGTGCCTGATCCCGGCGCGCCCTCGGTTTCACTGCAGTGGATGGCCTCTCAGCGCATCGGTGATTGTCGGCTACGAAAAGTTTCGGGGTTCCAGTTGAGGGCTCCGGGCCACCACCCCCGCATCGTCCAGCGGGGTCCGGAGGGCCATGAGGGACCGCGATGAGACATCACCTGCCCTGCGGGACTTCACAGGGGTTGGGAATCCTGCCATCGCTTGTCGAAGAAGGTTGGAATGTCGCACACCATGATCAGCACATCGATGTTCTGGTCGCGTAAATCCTTGACCATGCCTTCGATGACCGCCTTGCAGGCGAACCCCGCGTTCCTGCAGGCGCGAATGGCTCCGGCGGAGTCGAGCGGTATTTCCGCCCAGAGCTTTTCGAGGCCCAGCTCGTGCCCGAGGGTCACCAGTTCATTGAGCATGAGGGTTGCCAGTCCCTGCCTTTGATATCGAGGGGACACCACCACGCGGACACGACCGATGTGGCGCTTCCAGCCGTGTGAGACGCGGTGCAGGGAGGCATCGCCGATGATCTTGTCATCCCTGAGTGCCAGCAGGGGGAGGACACGGTCGTAGTTGAGGCGGTGCGCCCAGTCGCGGATGACGTTCCGGTCTTTGACGTTGTGGCGGATGAATAGGGTCAGCTCATCCGGCAGCTCTTGAAAGAAATCGAACAACCCTTCCTCGTCGTCCTTGACCATCGGGCGCAGGGTGACAACGGTCCCGTCTTTGAGCTTGTTCTGTTTGCTCCCAAACATGCTTTTCTCCTTCGATTCCGGTCAAAGCCCCGCCAGGGTATGGGGGAGGAAGTACCAGGGACTGGTCCGAGCGATCTGCGTCACCTCCGGCGCAGGCGATCGACCACTTCTGCCGGGGGAGATGATTCTATTGCGAACCGGCGTCAAATGCCGTCCTGCAAACGCAAAGCAAGGTATTCGGGAAGTTTGGCTTTACGAATCTTTTCCTGAGCCTTTCGGATGTCGTAAGGCACGGCCCTGAATGTCAAGAGCTCGCGGTCGGTGTCGAACAGCAGGTAACGGGCCCGGTTGTCCTTCTGCCTCGGCTGTCCGACGCTGCCGGGATTGACCAGATAAAGGTTTTCGGCCTCCAGCGCCAGCGTGGAGTCGGAACCCCCCGGGAGGAATACCTTTCCGCGCGGATCGCTGGCCCACACATGCTGCAGATGCGTGTGGCCGAAAAAACAAATACGCAGACCCGAATAATACCGACCAAGAAGATTGAAGACTCTCTTGGCCTGAAAGACGTTCATGATGTAAGTTTCCAGATTTTCGGGAGTCCCGTGGCAGATCAGATAACGGTCCCAGAGCACCTCGGTCCTTGGCATGCCGAGAAGGTAGCGCCGGTCTTCGTCCGACAACTGGCGCATGGAATACGCGAGAGCCTGAAAGGCCAGGACGTTGAAGTGCTCCGCCGAATCCGGCTCCAGGACACCATAGTCATGATTTCCCAGGATGGAGAGGACGCGCTGCCGCTGGAGCAGGTGGAGGCATTCGCGGGGATTGGCGTTGTAGCCCACGAGATCTCCCAGATGGATGACGTATTCCACTCCGTCCGCCTCGATGGCTTTGAAGACGGCTTCGAGCGCTTCCAGGTTTCCGTGAATGTCGGAAATAATCGCGATCAGAGGCATGCTTCCATCCGCGGGAAGTCAGTAAGCTTGAATAAATGTCAAATCAGGACCGGTTCGCGCAAAATGCGATCGATGGCGTTGCGGGCCGATGCGGCCAGGCGCGGATGCGTCTCCGCCAGCGATTCGATCTGTCTCAGGTGATCCGCCGTCCTCAGGATGACCATGGCCAGATCCCCTTCATCCATGCCGGCCATCAGGCGAACCTCATCCCACTCCGTTCCCTTGGCCCAGTAGTAGAGGGTGACCACCGTCCAGAAGGGGAAAGGCGGTGTGCCAAAACCCTCATTCTGCAAGTGCTCCCGCAAGGATTTCAGGCTGTGAAGCATTTTGAAGAACGGATTGGCCACATCCTGATAGCGCCAGACCAGCGACGAGAGCTGCTGGTCGCCGGGGCGGTCCCGGTCCATCACGAAGGGTGCAATGAGCGCAGCCAGGATTTCAGGATCTTCTTCGGGAAAAAGCCCCCTGCGTATGCACTCGGAAATGAGTATAGGCTGGTCCAGCCTGAGCTTGGATGCCCAGAGCCCGTCCTCCGTGAGCTGCCCCTCGTCGTCGATGTACCCTTCCTTCTGAAGGAATCGGTAATGCTTCAGGAAGTCCCTCCAGAGTTGGTCGCGGATCGTCATCATGCGTGCATGCTGCTCGAAATAGCTCTGCAGGAGCTCAGTGAACGGATGCGACGTCGACTTCTGACAGGGGCCGTAAAGCTGGCAGCGCTCGCATGGAAGAGCGGCGATCTGGGCCGCCAGGCGATTCAGCTCGCTGGGACTCTGTCCTTGGGGCTTCATGGCCTCGAGATCGACGGGACGTCCGAGATCCAGAGGGCTTTCCTCACCGTCCTGAGCCTTCGAGGACCGGGAGGCCGCCAGCTGCATGGCCAGCTCCCGCCAGGGCTCCCTCTCTTCCAGGGGGGGCATGTCCTCCAGCACCTGGCAGAAAGTCCTGATCCGGTGAAAACCTACCCGGAAGGAGCGGATGCAGCCTTTCCTGAAACGCAGGGGAAATCCGAGTCTCACCCCCTCAACCGTCCGTTGCTCCATGTCGGGCTCGGCGATGGCAATATAGGGCGTGCCACGGTTGCTCCGGAATATCCTGCCCGGAGTGAGAAGCCCCTGGAAGATGTGCATGGACCTCTGGCGCTTCAAGAATTTACGGGCCTTCCGATACTGCTCCCTGAGCTGGACGTACTGGGGACGGATCTCAGCCAGTCGCTCCATGGAGCCACAGGCCATTTGGGGAATCCAGGGATCAAGATCTCGCTCGAGTGTTTCGAACTGCCTGCGGACCTCCATGTCCTGGGTGAGATTCTGATGGGTGGCCAGGGAGTCCGAGAAAAGGTCCCTGATCTCATCGGGGCTGTGGGAGAGCAGCAGGTTCAATACCATGGAAAAATTGATGCGAATCTGGCTCAGGATGGGATCGGCGGGGGAGCGCAGCAGGTCGTGGATGAGCAGGGGATTCAGATGTGGTCCCGGCAGAGCCAGCACGAACCCGATTTCATCCATGCCGCGTCGACCGGCCCGGCCGGTCATCTGCAGGAGATCCGTAGCAGTGAGATCGACGAAGAACTTGCCGTTGAATCGGTCGCTCTGCGGAATCACCACGGTGCGGGCCGGAAAGTTCACACCCGCGGCGACGGTTGAAGTGGAGAAGATCGCTTCGAGCTGCCCCTCCTGCATGAGCTTCTCAAGAAAAAGCTTCCAGTGGGGGAGCTGACCTCCATGGTGGGCTCCAACCCTGCTGCGCCTCAGATTCTCGAGGTGCTGGTGCTGGAGCAGAAAGGGATATTGCTCCAGCAGCTCGTCCACCCTGGCCTGGAAAACGGCCACCTTCTCTTGGTCGGGGTTGACGGGGGGACGGCACATCTCGATGGCTCTCTCGCAGTCGGCTCGCGATTTCAAAAAGAATATTGCTGGAAGCAGGTTGGTGTCCCTCAGGACATCCAGGATGCGGCGAACATTGGGAAACTCATGCTTCGGGAAGGATTTCGGGTCGACGCTCCGGATCTTGGAAAACATGCCCCGCCGGGTGCTCAACGGGGCCAGCTCTCCCGAAGGGAACAGGAAAAGCGGGAAAAGGGGCACCGGTCTCTCGTTGCCCGTAACCCAACGGCAGGGAACCTTGCGCATCCATTGGAGCCATTCGCAGATGTCTCCGGCATTCTGGATGGTGGCCGAAAGGAGGAGCAGTTTCACCCGAGCCGGCAAGTAGATGAGCACTTCCTCCCAGACGACGCCGCGATCCTGGTCGCCCAGGTAGTGCGCTTCATCCAGGACCACGAGTTGCACCGCCAGATCCTGCCCCAGGTGCATGGTGTCGTAGAGCTGGTTGCGAAGAATCTCCGTGGTGCCGACGATGATGGGGGCGTTGG
>Ga0105100_10001518_pt1 | contig 13596 bp, 8 predicted proteins | sample PPLLak12cMay2015_2_FD_87033 | JGI IMG/M metagenome (GOLD analysis project Ga0105100, IMG submission 87033) | Freshwater sediment microbial communities from Prairie Pothole Lake near Jamestown, North Dakota, USA - PPLs Lake P8 Core (1) Depth... | ecosystem: Environmental > Aquatic > Freshwater >... | reverse complement strand
GACAAGCAGAACGCCCGCATCGAGCACGACAAGGCGCTCGCACGAGTGATGACGGCGGTGCTCAAGGACGACACCGAGCTCTTCAAGCAGTTCATGGACAACGACTCGTTCCGCCGGTGGATGACGGATACGGTCTTCGGGCTCACCTACGAGCCTTCGGAGCAGGAGGCCTGATCGGGCGGCCGGGGGGCCAGGGCAAGCGCATTCAGAAATCACGCCGATTGGACTATTAGCAGGGATTCGTGACCCCATGCAGCGGAATCGAAAGAGCCGCAGCAACCATCGGTGGCATCCTAAAAAACAGGGCAGGGTCCTCATGGCGCCGTTGCTGGTTTACTTTGATCTGAATGACGGAGTCGGCCTTTTTTTTGATGATGGTTGAAAGCCGTTGGGAACGACCCTTGCCAAAGGCCGATCGAAGGTGTCGTAAGAGGGGGCGCCGCAGTGCCAGCCGGAGGGGACCATTATCGCAGAATGAAGCAACAAGGAGATCGCAGATGACCGGAAAGCGGAAAACATGGGGGTATTCTCCCCCGAAAGCAGCCAAGCCCGGTGTGCCTGATTGGATAAAGACCCAAGTCGCGCATTTGGCTGAGAAATTGATATCGGAGAAGCTCAAACCGGCGCACGTCAAACCATCGCCCCAAGAGACCCAGTTCAACTATATCGTCGATATCTCCACCAAGTGGTACCGAAACTGTTTTTACTTCAGCGCGAAGTATGCGTGTCCCGGTCCAAATGCCTTGTTCCCATTTTTCGACGCCAAGTTTGCGCGGATGGAGTATGCAGGGGGCAACCGGTTTCATCTATCCTATATGCTGCACACGGACCGTTGGTTCGAACTGTATCGCGATGTGCCATTGGGTGAGTGCCTGGATCGCATTGGGCAGGAGCCGCACTTCATTCCATAAACACTTTTTTTTGGCCCTGGATGCCAATGACTCTCCCGATGGCTGAAGGGCCTGGGGGCGGCGGGTAGCGGTGTTGCGACCGACGGCGATCCAGTCGATGCCATCTTGGCAGGGGCGCCGCCCCCGGGCTGCCGCGCAGGTCACGTAAATCCGCTTCAGGCCAGGCCTGCCAAAGAGATGAAACGGTCCGCCAGATCATCGGCGGCTGCCCACGGGACACGGATTGAAATGACGCGCGCCAAGATGCATCGCAATATTACCCTGCGGCGGCTGGCGCTTGATTTCTATCAGTTCTTTCGCTGCCAGCGCCCGGTGGCGCGCCGTCTGGGCAAACCCTTTGCCGTCAGCCGGCGTTATGTCGAAATCGATCTGACCTACCGCTGCAACCTGGGATGCCGCAACTGCAACCGCTCCTGCACCCAGGCGCCCAGCCGGCGGGATTTGCCCGTGGCCCGGATCGAGGCGTTTATCCGGGAAAGCACGGCGCAGGGCCGACTCTGGCAGCGGATCCGGCTCCTGGGCGGGGAGCCGACCCTGCACCCGGAATTTTCGGCCATCGTTGAGATGTTGCGCCAATGCCGCTCCCGCCGCAATCCGGGGCTGCGGATCGTGGTCTGCACCAACGGGAGCGGGGGCCGCGTTCGCCGACGACTGGACCGCCTGCCGCCGGATATCGCGATCAAGAACACCTGGAAGGGCGACCGGCAGCGGCTTTTCCGCCCTTTCAACATGGCCCCCGTGGATCGCCCGGTTTATCGCTGGGCGGATTATACCTGCGGCTGCCGCATTCTGGAAGACTGCGGACTCGGGTTGACGCCCCTGGGGTATTACCCCTGTGCGATCGCCGGGGCCATCGACCGCGTTTTCAATTTCGGGCGGGGGAGGGTGAAACTGCCGCCGGCAGGGGAGGAAATGCTCGCGGACCGCGATCTTTTCTGCCGGCTTTGCGGCCATTTCGGGTTTGCCTGGCCTACCCGCCGTGCCCGCATCTCGCCCACCTGGGTGCGGGCCTATGAAAAGTACAACCGACGTCGGGGCGGGCCGGGCGTCACTGAGGACTGAGTGCTGAGCCATGAAATTGTTACACCCGCATTCATATTCACACTGCCATTTCAGCACTCGGTTCTCAGCGGTCATCCCTTGTTGTTCGGGCCCAAAGTAAGCGAATATATGGTGGTGAGGCTGTTTGGGCGCCGACCCCATACCTGGTAACGGGGGTATCCGGCTCCGATGTCATTGACGGTTTGCAGGGCCGTGGCAATCCAGACGCCGGACCGGGTAGCCGGATTAAAAACAGGGCCGTTTGCGGACCCTTTCGGAGGAGACACCATGGTAGCCGATATTGCCGATATGCAGAGCCAGCAACTGTCGATTGCCCGCATGCAGCAGCTTTTCGGGCAGCAGCGCCAGGCCTTTCGCCGGCAGCCCATGCCCAGCGCAGACAGCCGCATCCAAGCCCTCAAGGCGCTCAAGGCCGGTCTGCTCAAGCACCAGCAGGCGCTGATCGCCGCCATCAGCGAGGATTTTGGCCGGCGCTCTGCCGATGAAACCCGCCTGGCCGAAATCCTGCCCGCGATCGAGGGTATCAACTACGCCACCAAGCGGATCCGGCACTGGATGAAGCCTTCCAGGCGCCATGTCGGCATGGCCTTTCAGCCTGGCAAGGCGCTGGTGATCTACCAGCCGCTGGGCGTGGTCGGCATCATCGTGCCCTGGAACTACCCGCTTTACCTGGCCATGGGCCCGTTGACCGCAGCCCTGGCCGCCGGCAACCGTGCCATGATCAAGATGAGCGAGGCCACTCCGGCCACCGCCAAGGTTTTCAGCGAGATGCTCGCGGAGGTCTTCCCCGCGGACCAGACGGCGGTGATCACCGGTGAGGCGGAGGTCGGCATGGCCTTCTCCAAACTGCCCTTCGACCATCTGTTGTTCACGGGCGGCACCGGCATCGGCCGGCATGTGATGCGCGCGGCGGCGGAGAATCTGACCCCGGTTACCCTGGAGCTGGGCGGCAAGTCGCCGGCCATCGTCTCGCTGGGTGTGCCCATGGCCGATGCCGCCGAGCGGATTGCCTTCGGCAAGGGCGTGAACGCCGGTCAAACCTGCGTGGCGCCGGACTATGTATTGTGCCCGCGCGGCCGGGTCGAGGAGCTGGTCGAGGCCCTGCGCCGGCAGTTCGCCAAGTTCTACCCGAGTCTGCGCAGCAATCCGGATTACACCCAGATGATCAACCCGCGCCAGTATATGCGCATTCGCAGCTGCCTGGACGACGCCGTCAGCAAGGGCGCCCGGGCAGTCCCGCTGAACCCGGCCGGCGAAGATTTCAGCGATACCCGGGTGCTGCCGCCGACCCTGCTGTTGGACGTCAGCGACGACATGCAGGTGATGCAGGAGGAGATCTTCGGCCCGCTGCTGCCCATCGTGCCCTATGACCATATTCAGCAGGCCATGGACTATGTGACCGCGCGCCCACGCCCCCTGGCACTCTACTACTTCGGGTATGACCGCGCCGAGCAGAGGCGCGTGATGGAACAGACCCATGCCGGCGGCATGTGCATCAACGACACCATCTTGCACGTGGCCCAGGACGACATCCCCTTTGGCGGCATCGGCCCCTCGGGCATGGGCCACTACCACGGCCATGAGGGCTTCCTGAACTTCAGTAAGGCCAAGGGGGTCTATATCAAGCAGCGTTTCAACGGCGCACGCGCGATCTACCCGCCCTATGGCGGAGCCATTCTAAATCTGTTCTACAAACTGTTCCTCCGCTGAGCGCTGCGGCGCCGGCCCATAACCGCAGCAGGAACGGGTTTGAACGGCTCACAGCCAGCCGGGCCCCTGCGGGCTTATGCCGCCCACCGGGCCTGCTGCACCTCGATTTCGCCAATGGCACTTGCGGCAAATGCATCCACCGCCGCCATTGGCCTGATCAAGGCAAACCGCAAGTCTGAGGGGTTGTGACTACCGAATGAGCCTCTGATAGGAGAGTCTTGCCCTGAGTCTGTATGACTTCGGATAGGGAGACTGATCGATGAGAAGGAAAAATTTGCCTGATCGGGCAAGGGGGAGGGCGGTGCTACCTCCCACAGTTCTTAGAAGATGCCAGGCTCTGGATCCTTGACCTCTTTGTTGCTCAAGCCGGCCCGGGATTTGCGAAGCGCACCGCCACGCCTGTGCGCAGGGCGTCTCGGCCGGGCCAAGTGCGCCAGTGCTTATACGATTTGATCTCCTGGCTTGGTGCCATGGTCAGGTCCGCCGGTGACCCCCCCAGATTACGCCTTCAGCGCCTCCCCATCCCGCAATGGCTTTGTCGCGCGAATGTAGGCTGAGAACACCGTGTTTTCAGCGCCCTGGCCCACGTTCCAGGCCCTGATGATCTGCTCGCTCTGGTCCTTGCGCGCGATGGCGATTTTCTGGAACCCGAGGCTTGATAGAATCTGTTTCACCTCACCGGGTGAAATGGCGCCGCTGACTCAGCCGGTGCAGGCGGCCGGGTCTTTTTTGAGTTCTTGCGGGATTTCTCCCGAGCGGAGCACATCGGAAATGACAATCCGCCCGCCAGGCTTCAGGACCCGGTAGATCTCGCCGAAAACGGCCGACTTGTCCGGCGAGAGATTGATCACGCAGTTTGAAATGGCGACATCCACCGAACCGTCTTCCAGCGGCAGCCTTTCGATCTGCCCCAGGCGGAACACCACATTGGCCACCTGAAGTTTTTCAGCGTTTTGCGCGGCCCTTGCCACCATTTCGGGGGTCATGTCGACACCGATCACCTTGCCGGATGCGCCCACCTGGCGCGCGGCGAGAAAGGCGTCAAACCCCGCGCCGCTGCCCAGGTCCAGGACCACTTCGCCCGCTTTCAATTCCGCCCGGCTGATGGGGTTGCCGCAGCCGAGGCCGAGGTTGGCCTCACCGGGAGCCACGGCAAGGTCCTTTTCCGTGTAGTCCAGGGCTTTCCCCAGATCCATGATGGTGGCCAGCGGTGAGGATCCGCCGCAGCACGACGGCACACATCCGCCGGCGTCTCCTTTTGCGATGACGGAATACTTGCCTCGAACCAGGCTGTGAATGTTTTCTTTGAATTCTTCCATATCTGTTCAACGCCTCCCTTTACGATTGCTTGTGATTCACCAGCCGGGCGGACTGGACGATATGCTGCGTTACCTCGTTCCAGGCCTCGACGGCGACCGAAAACGCCTCTCGGCCCTTTTCGGTCAGGGTGTAGACTTTCCGGCTCCGGCCACCGACGCTCTGCTCCTCCGCCCGGACCAGACCGCCGGATTCAAACTCGCGCAACACCGGATAGAGAGTGCCTTCCGTCGGGGAGCAGCACCCCTCGGTGAGGCTTTCAACGGTTTTGGCGATTTCGTACCCGTGCATGGGGTGCTCGCAGAGCACCCGCAGAATAAAAAACCGGGAGAGGCACATTTTGATCATGCCGTTCCAGTAGGGTCTTGAGGTGTAGTCACCGGTACCTTTCATGTCTCCCCTATGCATAGATGGTCAATGTATTTTTTGCAAGCTTAAAAAGATCCCATCGCCCATGTCAAGAAAAATTGCCTGAAATGGAACTCCTGGTACCGCCCTCGGCGCCCCGCGCAAGACCGTGACTTGGTCACACCAATAATTCTTCCGGCAGACAGCCTTGTGACGCCGCGCCTTCGACCCTCGCCGTGCTGGTCGCAAATCCCCAGCCTAAGGACCTGAAAAATTTTTTTCCGCGGCTCTATGAAAGAAGCGGTGCGCTACAATTCTTTTAGTTTGTTTTTGAGGACCTTTCCGGTTTTGGTCTGCACTGCCCAAAAAAACTTGCAAAATTTGGCAAAATGTTTCAAATATTACTTACTTTCGATTGCTGAAATTTTCCCATCGGCTGAATCTCTCCATCACTCAGATCTCTTCTGAAGTTCGGTAACAGCGCTTTCTACCATCTGGACCCAATTGGTGCATCCCTTTTGGATACGATCACCAGAAAGACAGCCGAATTTTCAATGCTATCGCACCAGCGCATCTCATTGTTCTCTTTGAATGCCCCCCTCACCGCGGCATGCGGTCATCGCTGGATTTTTTTTACCACCCAAACGGTCTCCGATTTTTGCAATCTCCCGATATTTTTCCTTCCAACCAATCCCGGTCGTTTTGAACAACCCTTTCCCACGTCGTGCCGCCCGAAAAGGGCGGACCGCTCACGGTCATTATCACCCGCCTGGCCTGAAAGTGCGAAGCCCCGGGGGGCAACGAGAGGCGAGGCCATCGACCGCCGGATGGATCACCCCCCAACCGCGAAAGTTGATTGCGTGGTTGAGAATTCATGAAAAAAAAGGAGCGTGAGCCATGACCACTGCCAAATCATTCCATGTTACCGGCATTCAGGGCAACACCGAAACCCCCGTGACCCGGGAAGTCACCATTTCCTCCAACCGGCGGTTGCTGCCCCGGGGCTTGCGGGAATCCGGGGCCGCCGAAATGGCGGTTCAGGCGGATGAAGTGGTCCGGGTGGAGCTGAACAACGGCTTTGTCCTGTGGACGCGGGCGGACGATCTCATTGACGAGCATGGCACCCAGGTTCTTGGTCGCGGCGGCGAGGCTGCCTGGGAGATCAGGCTGCGAGAGCCCAGCCGCATCCGGCAGCGAAGCGAGCGCGGCTGGTTGAAGCTGGGCATCCGGGTATTGGATTTTTTCGGCATCGATTTGGCCGGTAAAACCGCGCACGCCCTGAGCGACAAGTTTGAGATAAAGCAACTTGGCGGCAATGCCCCCGGGCTCTATCGCTGTCAGATGACGGGTGGGTTTTCGCTCCTGACGGTAAATGCCGAAAACCCCATTGTCCACGGCAAGGGGCCGATAGTGGTGTTTCTCCACGGCACCGCATCGAGCACCCAGGGGAGTTTCGGCAAGTTGTGGGAAGACAGCAATTCCCAGGGGCAAGAGGCCCGCAAGGTCCTGGAGGAGAACTACGGTGAGCGCGTTTATGCCTTCGAACACCGCTCGCTGACCCAAAGCCCGATTCAGAATGCAGTGGAATTGGTAAAGCTCCTTCCGGATGGCGCCGAACTCCATCTGGTCAGCCACTCCCGGGGCGGCCTGGTGGGCGAGTTGCTGTGCCTTGGCCAGCGCGACAAGGAAAACGATCCCCTCAAAGCCGACTTCAAGGAACTCTTCAAAGCCGATCGCACCATTGCCCGGCAGCTCGGCTTGAATCCGCTGGATCCGGAATCCGCCAAGGCAAGGGACGAAGCCTATGCAAAGGATCGCGGCATGCTCGAAGAGTTGCGGGACCTTCTGGATCATAAAGGGATCCAGGTGACCCGCTTTGTGCGGGTGGCCTGTCCGGCGCGCGGCACAACCCTGGCTTCGGGGCGCCTGGATCGCTGGTTGTCGGTGCTGGATTTCATCAGCGGCAAGGGGTTTTTCGGGGACACGGTCGATTTTCTTCTGGCCGTGGTCAAGGAACGCACCGATCCCCGAACGCTGCCGGGCTTGGAAGCGATGATGCCGGGATCGGCGCTCACTCGGCTGCTGCATCATCCGAATCTAAAGACACGGGCCGATCTTGCGGTGATCGCCGGGGATATCGAAGGCGACAGCCTGTGGGGACAGATCAAGCTGCTGGCCACCGATTGGTTCTACGGCGCCGATCATGACCTGGTGGTCAACACCGGTTCCATGTACGGCGGCATCCAGCGCCCGGAAAAAGGCGCGCGTTTTCAGTTCGATCGCGGCGCCGCGGTTTGCCATTTCAACTACTTTGAGAACAAAAAAAGCATCGGCTGGCTGGTCTCGGGTCTGACCCGGAGCGATCTGAGCGACGGTGGCTTCCAAACCATCGAGCAAGCCAAACACGAGGAGCCGCGCTGGCGCGAGGCCGTGCGCCGCAGTCGGGCGATCAGCGCGCCCAGGCCCCTGGCCGTTGTGCTGCCGGGGACCATGGGCAGTGCCTTGCGCGTGGACGGCGCTTCGGTCTGGCTGAATTACTGGGTCTTGATGTGGGGGGGACTGGCACGCCTCAAAGCGCCCGTAGATCGGATAGAGCCGACCGATCTGCTGGATCAGTTCTATGGCCCCCTGCTGGAGTTTCTGGCGCGCAGCCACCGCGTGGAGATATTCCCCTACAACTGGCGCGACTCGGTTCGCGATGCGGCCAGCAAGCTGGCGGACAAGTTGGAAGACTGGCTGCCCGAAGCGGAGCGGACAGGGCAACCGGTGCACATCATCGCCCATTCCATGGGCGGCCTCGTGGTGCGTGCCATGATCGGCGATGGCGGCCGCGGCCAGAAACTCTGGCAGCGGATTGCGGCGCTGCCCAACAGCCGGTTCATGATGCTGGGCACCCCCAACCACGGGTCTTACGAGGCACTGCGCTGGTTGACCGGTTTCAACCCCACCCAGGCGAAGCTCGCCCTCCTCGACCTGAAAAACGATATGGTCGAGATCATCGATATCGTCCGGGAGTTCCCCGGCCTCCTGGAGTTGCTGCCCTTCGCCAAGGGGGACCCGGATTTCAGCCAACCGGGCCTGTGGCAGGACTTGAAACAGCAATTGGCCGCAGCCTGGGAAACAGCCGGGGATGCGGTTCTGACAGAGGCCAAAACTACATGGGGCGCACTGGGCAAAACCGATCCCGACCCGAAATTCAGCGTTTACGTGGCGGGCTCCCAGAGGGCGACGGTCGCCGCCTATCAACTGGTCGACTACGAGGAAGCCCACCTGTCCGGACGAAAACGACTGGACTTCATGGGGACTGCGGAAGGCGACGGGACCGTGACCTGGGCCTCCGGCGCCATCGGCGATGTGCCGGTCTGGTATCTGGAAGATACGGCCCACGACGAGCTTTGTGCGAACAAGCGGGCATTTCCCGGGTATCTCGAGCTGCTGATGACCGGCACCACCACGCGCCTGCCGACGGCACCACCGGTCAGGGTTCGGGCGGGGGAAAAGCCGAGAGCGCTTTTCAGCATGCCGCTGGTGCCGCCCATCGACGGCATTCCCGACGAGGAGAGCCTGCTGAGCTTTGGCTTTGGCCCCAGCCGGCCGTTCGACCAGGTCGCGGCAGGCAGGGGGGTGCCCACCATCACGGTCAGCGTCCGGCACGGTGATTTGGCTTATGCCTCCCACCCCGTCCTGGTCGGTCATTACTGGGGGGATACCATCGTCAGTGCGGAGCGGGAGGTGGATCGTCAACTCGACAACATGCTTTCGGAGCGGCGTGATCTGGGCATCTATCCCGGGAGACTGGGGACCCATGCCCTGTTCTTCAGCAGAAAAAAAGAAGCCCGGCCGGGGGGCGCCATCGTCGTCGGACTGGGGCAGGTCGGTGAAATCTCGCCAACCATTCTGACTTCCTGCGTGCGCGATGCCTTGCTCAATTACGCTCTAAAAGTGGCGCGGTGGCCGGATCAGCGATTCGGTCCGATCGGCGGGTCCCGCTCGGTCAAGATCACCTCCCTGCTGGTCGCTACGGGGGCCGGCGGCATGGCCGTGCGGGACTCCATCTCGGCCATATTGCGAGGTGCCGTGGCGGTCAACCGAAAACTGGTCGAGGCCCGGATCGAGGACCGCGTGGTGATCGATCGGATCGAATTTCTCGAGTTGTATGAGGATATCGCCATCTCCGCCGCCGAGGCACTAAAGATCGCGATCGCCGATGGCGAATTGGACATGGCGCTCGACTGGCCCGCACGTGTCATCGAGGAGGGGGAGGGCAGGCGGCGCCGAATCCAATATGACCAAGCCGAAGGGTGGTGGCAGCGGCTGGAAATCACCCGCGAAAAAGAAAGCGACCTGCTCCGTTTTATAGCCACCACGGACCGGGCCAGGGCCGAGGAGACGCTTGCCACCGGTCAATTGCGCCTGGCCGATCGCTTCATCCTGCAGGCCTCGCAATCTTCCAGTGCCAATCCCGAGGTGGCCAAGACCCTCTTTGAGATGCTTTTACCCAATCGACTCAAGGAGCAGGCCCCCAAACAGGACGATCTGGTACTGCTGCTGGATGATGAATCCGCCCGTTTTCCCTGGGAATTGCTCGAGGACCGCTGGAGCCACACGGGCCGTCCGCCGGCAGTCGCTTCGGGGCTGATCCGTCAATACAAGACGCCCAAATTTCGGCCCCACCCCGCACACGCCGTGGAACCCAATGCCTTCGTGGTCGGCAATCCGGACCTGGAGGGCTGGAACAGTTTTAGCGACTTGCCCGGTGCGCGCAGCGAGGCCCAGAAAGTCTTGGCTTTGTTGAACGCCAATGGGTTTCGCGCCATCGGCTGTATCGACGAAAGGACCGATGCGATCCTGTCCGGGCTGCACAAGGATGCCTGGCGCATCCTGCATCTGGCCGGTCACGGGGTGCATGCATTTGAGGTCGACGACCCTGGGAGTCCACCCAAGTCCGGGAGTGTTGGTAAAACCCAAAAGGGAATATCCGGCATGGTCATCGGCAAGGACACCATCCTGACGCCGGGTGATGTGGAACAGATGCGCTGGGTTCCGGAACTGGTCTTTATCAATTGCTGCCACCTGGGCAAAACCGGCCCATCATCCCCTATCTCCTACGGCATGTTGGCGGCCAACCTGGCCATGCAGTTCATCGACATGGGGGTCAAGGCGGTGGTTGCAGCCGGTTGGGCCGTCGATGACGGCGCCGCCGAAGCCTTTGCGGAGACTTTTTATAAACACATGCTGTTCGGGGATACCTTCGGCGAGGCCGTCAGAGCGGCGCGGGAGGAAATCTGGCTGCGCTTTTCCAATGCCAATACCTGGGGCGCCTATCAGTGCTATGGAGACCCTGCGTTTCGGCTGCACGGGCAGGCTTTTGCAGCGGTGAAAAAGGAGAAAAGGTCGTATCTCACGCCCCATGAACTGATTGCCGACCTCGACAACCATACCCAGTGGATACGCATGCAACTACACGCCAAAGACCAGGATCAAGCGTCGCTGACCGCCAGTCGGGAGCAAATCGATAGATTTCTGCAACGGGTTCCCGAGTCGCACCGCCTGCAATGGCAAAAGCGCGCCGACGTTGCCGCCACCTTGGGTTTTGCCTGGGGCGAAACCGGCGCGTACCGCATCGCGGCGGATTGGTTGGATAAGTCCGTCAAGGCCAGCCAAGGCGACTGCCCCATGCGGGCCGTGGAGCAAGCCGCCAATTTCCGTGTGCGCGCGGCCGCAATGGAGTGGCGGGATGTGCGCCAGATAAAGGACGGCAAAGCGAAGGAAAGCAAACGCCGGATACTGTTAAATGAGGTCCAGCAGGCACTGGAGACCCTGGAGGGCCTCGTGAAAACCGGCGAGAGCATCGAGCGGCTGAACCTCTTGGGCGGCGCCTGTAAGCGGCAGGCATTCATTGTCGAAACCCGCGAAGACCGGCAAAAGGCCCTTGAAAGCATGGTAAAATATTACCGCGCCGCCTATGATCTGGATTGCGAGGGAACCGCCACGCCCGACCCGTATGCCTTTACCAATTATGCCCTGGCCAGAGTGCTTCTGGAAAAAATAAATAAATCCCGTGGGACGGTCTGGAAACAGAAGTTGGCAGCCGAATGCCGCCAGATGATCGACATCGCCCGGAGGCGCTATGCGGAGAACCCCAATTTCTGGGATGCCGCAGCCGAAGCGGATTGCCTGTTGGTTATGCTCCTGGCGAATCCGAATTTAGCAGCCCAAAAGATGGAAGAAGAAGCCAAGGCCATCCTGGCGAAATACAAGGATGCCGGTTTACGAGGCACCAGCCCCAGGCAGATGGCCTCGATTCAGGAGCACCTGGATTTTATTCTCGACGTCCATGAAGCCTCTAACGCTAAGATCAATGAGGCGCTGACGATGATTCGAACTTCGATATGAGAGACGGCAAATTGGGTCGGGTGGTGTTGAAAGCCGGTTTCGAGGTTGCGGATGTTTGGCTTTTTCAATCAAAGAAAATGCCGGGCGCCGATTAGGCGCCGACGGTAGTAGTTCTGCGAGAGAGAGTCGATCCGGATGGTTTTTCCCCGGCCCGGGGCGTGGATGAAACGGCCATCTCCGATGTAAATTCCCACGTGCGACACGCTTTTCCGGGTGCGCGTGGCGAAAAAAACCAGGTCGGCCGGTTGCAGCGCGTCCGTGGCGATCGGATCGCCGGCGGTGAACTGTTCGCGCGAAGTCCGCGGCAGATCGTAGCCGTTTAAGCGGTAGGCGGTCATGGTCAGCCCGCTGCAGTCGAAGCCATCTTTGGGTGAAGCCCCTCCCCAGCGGTAGGGAAGACCCAGAAAATTTTTGGCCGTATACACGATCCGCTCGCGCACGAAGGCTTCCCCCTTGCGCCCGCGCTGGGCGGCGGCCAACTCTTCCGGCACCACGATGTAAAACACATCCAGCGTGCCGTCGCGTTGCAGGGCGCGGGCCCGCTGCCGGGCTTCCTCCCTGGATGCGAAATTGCCGAAGCGAACCTTGAACAGCCCGTCGTTGTCCCTGAAGAACGTGGCCTCCAGGCCGCGGGCCTGGAGCGCCTCGGTGAGGCGCACGACATTGTCCAGGCTGGCAAAGGCCCCGGCCTGGATGGTGATGCCGAGCATCGCTAAGCGCGGCGGGGCCGGCGAAGTGGGATCCAGGGCGGGGGCCGGTTGTCGCGCGGCGCAGGCCGCCAGCAACACCGGCAGGATCAGCGCCAGCAAAATTTGCCGGCCGCGCCGCACGCCGGACGGGCGGTGGTTTGGTCGGTTGCGTGTCATGCCCCCCCTTTTTGGGACGTGCATTTGGCGCTCTGCGCTTGATCGTAACCGGCGGGCGGCATAACTCCCGGAGAGGTCGCCTAAATTTTCTTAATCAGACAGTTTCGAAAAGCGAAACGTTACGGCGCACAAATCCCGAGGCGCGAGGCGTACTTTAATTGCGCCATAGCGCTGCCGAGATGCCGCGCAACGGGGGAAGTGGACTTTTGCGAGACCGTCAATCCGCCGCAGCTTGAAATTGCGGGATAATTCCGCCTACCAGCGGTTCGTAAATCCGGTACTGCGTTTCCTCCCCCAACAGATCATCCACCTGTTTTTGAAGCACCACGCGTTGCTCGCTTTTAAGCCAGCGGTCCCAGTCTTCAAGGCTGTTCCAGGTGCTGATAACCAGGTATTCACCGGGACAGTCCAGGCAGCGGAAGGTCCTGCCTGTAAGATACCCCGGCTGGATAGTGGCCAGGGACCGGAGTTTGACGATCAGTGGCGCCAGTTTGGCTGCTTTTTGGGTGTCTCTGAAAGTCCGTTGGATCATAACCGAAATCGCCATGATGCCCTCCATTTTTAGAAATCGTTTGTGCTGTTACCGTGACTATCACTCCTTGCTGACCAAAAACAAACTTTATTTGAATACAGCAAAATCTGGTCCTGTGGGCCGGGTCAGAGCAGAGGCTCTGCCATAAAACCAAGATAGAATTCATGGCTTGCGGTTGGTCCCCTTCGGGGGCGGCAAGCCAAAAGCCTGGTCCGCTGCAGCGGGATTCTTTACTGCCATGATCCCAAGAAAAGCAATCCGATTTGACTGGAGGAAAGTGCATAACCAGATTGAATTATATCGAAGGAGAATTCAAATGGCTGTTGCCGGTAGTCATGAGCGACCGGATTTGAAGAACAGGGTCGAGGTTTTCAAAGATCGGGCACATGCCGGGATCTTACTCGGCGACATGCTGGCCCCCTATCGGCTGGAAAACGGCATTGTCCTCGGCATT
>Ga0105100_10001517_pt1 | contig 13596 bp, 10 predicted proteins | sample PPLLak12cMay2015_2_FD_87033 | JGI IMG/M metagenome (GOLD analysis project Ga0105100, IMG submission 87033) | Freshwater sediment microbial communities from Prairie Pothole Lake near Jamestown, North Dakota, USA - PPLs Lake P8 Core (1) Depth... | ecosystem: Environmental > Aquatic > Freshwater >... | reverse complement strand
TACACGTTAAAAAATTGGGAATAAAATAGTAACTGGCGAATATAACTACGCCTTAGCCGCTTAATTAAATAAGCAGCCGTTCTCCAAATCTTCTCATGCCGGGATTTGTGAGCCGTAGGCTCATGCGCCTTTGGTGCAGAAGAACGTCGTTTAGGTATGATAGCCGATTCTGTTGCTTGTGCAGATGAGGCGAAATATAAAGCAGGCAGGACTTAAAGCGTTTTTGTCTGTTTCACAGTTTTAAGTCTAAAAACAAAACAGACTATGTGTGTAGAAGTTTTATGGATCTTAACTTCGGACGCGGGTTCGACTCCCGCCACCTCCACCAAATCTTTATTTGCTTTCTATATACACACACTTATTTTTTTTATTTGATTTATTATTGCCGTTATAAACGAATCTTTTCAGGTTTTATATTTATTCATATTACTTACTATTAAAACTTTGAAGTTATTTAGTACAATTAATGTCTTTTTAAAATCAATGCCGTAATGTCGTCGCTCTGTTGTGCTCCTTTTACAAAGAGTTTAACATCTTTAACCAAAGCTTTAATAAATTGCTCAGAAGAACTTTCGCAGTTTTTTTTAAAAAAGTCTGTCATCCTCTCATCGGAATATTCTTTTTCAATTTCATTCATAGCCTCAGGGATTCCATCGGTATATAAAAATAATTTATCTCCTGGATTAAGCATTAACTTCTGGCCGGAATATGGAATACCAAAATCAAGCATCCCTAATCTGATACCGCCGGCATCAATTTTCTAAAGAACATAATTTTTCCTCAGCAAAAAAATTGGATTATGCCCGGCATTTACGGCGTCCAAAGCACCAGTTTCAGGGTCTAAAATTGCAGTAAAACATGTTATAAATTTGTCTGATGGGGAAGATTTATAAATTAATTTATTTAGTTTATCAAAAATTTCCACAAGCGGAATATTAAAATCCAAATAGGAATATAGTGCGGCATGCAAAGTATTAACCAGTAATGCCGCAGAAATACCTTTGCCTGCAACATCTGCAATCACTAATGCAAGTTTTCCATTATTAAGGCTAATACAATCATAATAATCTCCCCCGACTTCTTTAGAGGGTATATTTATGCCGGCAATATCATATCCTTCTATTTTGGATAATTCTTTTGGAATAATTCGCTGCTGTATGGAAGCGGCTACGTTTAATTCCTGCTCAATTCTCTCTTTATCTAATGCCTGTTGATGCAAAAATTCATTCTCTATAGAAGCAGAAACTTGTCTCATTAAGCATCAAGTAACAATTTATCCAGTTCATTAAAAGATGTGATCCCTTTGCGTGCTTCCTTTCCTGACAAAACAAGATGATACGATTTATCCCTGTAATTAAAGAACGACTCAATTTTTAATTCACTCTTTAAAATAATATCGGGATTAATTCCCTTTGGGAAAGTAAAATACTCCTCAAAATCATTTTTATTGTTTTCAGCTATTCTTATTAAAGAAGAGGTGGAGTTAGTTAATGTTGATGCTCGTTCAAGAGCAAGCTCATACAAGTAACTTCGTTTCTCATATCTTGATAGTTCTATGCCTGCATCAGTTAAGTTATTTAGCTGAGAAATTTTCTCATTTAAATTAAAAATTAGTTCTTTTTCTTTTTTCTGATTTAAGAAGGATTTATAGGAGTTATCAGAAACCTGCAGTAATATTTGTAAAGTTATTTTATCAAAATCTGTAAAGTCGGTCTTATCTAATTTTTTGCCAATCAATATTCCTATGAAAGAACGATCTGATAAAGGCAAGACAACGACGGCACTAAATTTTTGATTGAGGGGATAATTTATTTTTAGATTATTTCATTTGTGGTAATCAAAGTAAAATTAATAATCTTTAATGTTTACTCGGAACTTCTGTTATGACTTTTTTTGTAGAATCTTTTTTGAACGCAAAGTTGTAAACACATGGTTCTTGAAAAATTGAGAATCTTTCATTCACTGAACAGATGCATTGCCAATGCCTCCAAAGAGATAATCAATCAAAATTAAACGATAAAATATTAAGTTCATAAGTATAGCTGTTACCAAAATCTTATTGTAAAAGTCGGCTCCTGCTTGAGCACGAATTAAACCAGTGAAATAAAAAACAATAAGAGCGAACGGAAATGGGTTGCAATTTATTTTGAAGCAAATAAGTATACTCGTAACAGTAAAGTAGTAGTATTTGAAAACACTTGCTAAGGTTCTAATGATGCGCTAATATTATCTTTAAAATAAAAAAAGTCGTTAAAACATAAACGACTTTTTGGATAAATCTATTATTAAATAATTCCCTGATCAATCATAGCGTCGGCAACCTTTAAAAATCCAGCTATATTTGCGCCGTTAACGTAGTTGCATGGTGTTCCGAACCGTTCCGCAGTTTCTACACACTGCTTATGAATATTTTTCATTAAAGTCATAAGTCTTTTATCTACTTCCTCTTTTGTCCATTGCAGACGCATACTGTTTTGTGTCATCTCATATCCGGATGTTGCAACGCCTCCGGCATTTGCAGCTTTGCCGGGTCCATAAAGAATTTTGCGATCCAAAAATATTTGTACACCTTCCGGTGTAGTAGGCATATTAGCACCTTCGCAAACCAGATAAACGCCGTTGGTAATAAGACTTTGAGCATCTTGGGCATTGATTTCATTTTGAGTCGCACTAGGAAATGCGCACTCTGCTTTGTGGTTCCATAAGGGATTAGAATCCTGGTGATCGACAGGAGTATAGACAGCATTTTTATAAACCGTTGCATATTCCGCAACTCTTCCACGGCGTAAATTTTTTAATTCCTTTATGTAGTTCAGCTTCTTAAAATTTATTCCTTCCTCATCATAAATATACCCGTTTGAATCGGAGAACGTCAGCGGAACCGCTCCAAACTGAAGCAACTTTTCAATAGTAAATTGAGCGACGTTACCGGCTCCTGAAACAAGGCATTTTTTCCCTTCAATGGATTCATTCCTTCGGCTGAGCATTTCACATGCAAAATAGACCGAGCCGTATCCGGTTGCCTCAGGTCTTATTAGTGATCCGCCCCAGTTTAATCCTTTTCCAGTCAGTACTCCTGTAAATTCGTTTTTTAATTTTTTATACATGCCGAACAGATATCCGATCTCTCGTGTACCCACTCCTATATCGCCGGCCGGTACATCGGTATCGGGTCCGATATGCCTGAACAATTCGGCCATAAATGCCTGGCAGAAGTGCATTATTTCGAAGTCGCTTTTTCCCTTTGGATTAAAATCAGATCCACCTTTTCCCCCGCCCATCGGAAGAGTGGTCAAACTGTTTTTAAAAACCTGTTCAAACGCAAGAAATTTTAAGATGCTGAGATTAACCGAAGGATGGAACCGCAGTCCTCCTTTATACGGCCCTAAAGCGCTGTTCATTTCAATCCTGAATCCCCGGTTTATCTGCACTTCTCCCTGGTCATCTACCCAAGGCACGCGGAACATTATTACTCTTTCCGGTTCAGTTATTCTTTCGAGTATTTTGACGGAGCGGTATTCAATATGTTTATCCATTACGAGCGCGAGCGATTCCGCAACTTCATGCACTGCCTGATAATACTCGGGCTCACAAGGATTTTTAGCTTTTACCAGAGCCATTAATTCATTTACGAACGCAGACATTTTTCCTCCTGATTAAGGTAACTATAACGATATAACTAAATGGGAAAAAGATTTTTAACTTTATCGGGCCTGGTGGGCACCGATGTTTCACTTCAAATAATTTTGTACATCGAAGATTGTTATTATTTATAAGCTAGGATTGAATCCCCATCATCGAAACGAAATTTTTTAAGGCAGATCGAATGAAAGGAAAAGTTCACTTTATAAGTTTTTAATACCCGGCTATAATTCTTAAATCTCCCAATTTTGATTATAAGAACATTTTAAATATAAAAAATATTGAAAAACTAAACATTACACTTAAAAAAAATTTCAAAAAAAATATTGAAAAGTTTAAAGTTAAACGTTTAAAGGCCTAAAGAAAGTTTGATTCCTAATTCCAAACCGCGTAATTCGGCTAAACCTCTCATTCTTCCAAATAAAGAATAACCCGGGTAGATTCCCCCTCTATTTTGGTCAGGCGTCATAAGATGACCGTGATCGGGACGGAAAGGCATTCGTAAATCTTTTCTTCCCATCATTTTTCGTCTATTTTGCTCTATAAGAAGGGCTTTCATAACGCCATAAATATCAACATCTCCATCCAAATGGTTTTCCTCAATAAAACCGTCATCTCCAAAATTTTTTACGTTTCTCAGATGAATAAAATTTATTCTTCCTGCAAAAGTTTCAGCCATTTCAACAAGATTATTTTTAATGCTGGCGCCGAATGAACCTGTACATAAAGTTATTCCGTTAGATACTGAATCTGCTGCATTAAGAATTTTCCTTATATCATTTTTATTGCTTACAACTCTGGGGAGGCCGAGCAAAGAGCGGGGTGGATCATCAGGGTGTATTCCCATCAGTACGCCGGATTCCTCCGCTGCCGGAATTATTTCTTTTAAGAAATAGAATAAATTTTCACGGAGTTCGTTTTCTCCAATAGAACTATATTCATCTATTGCCGATCTTAATCCCTCCAATGTGTATGCTTCCCCGGAACCAGGAAATCCCAGAAGTGCGGTTTGCAATAACGTTTCTTTCTGTTGTGAATTCAGTTCTTCATAATATTTTTTTGCATTTTTAATTTGATCAGGAGTGTAATCTTTTTCTGCATTTTGACGCTTTAAAATAAAAAGATCAAATGCGGTAAATACTTTTATTTCAAACTTTGATGTTATGGATCCGTCATTAAACTGAACTGAAAGATCTGTGCGTGACCAATCCAGAACAGGCATAAAATTGTAACAGATTATATCGACGCCGCATTTGCCCAAATTCTTTATCGAAACTTTATAATTTTCAATAAATTTTTTGTAATTGCCTTTCCGTTTTTTTATATCCTCATGAACAGGAAGACTCTCGGTAACGGACCATCTTAATCCTTCAGCTTCAATTATTTCTTTCCTCTTTAAGATTTCAGCAACAGTCCAGACTTCACCGACCGGAATATGATGAAGTGCCGTAACAACTCCTTCAGCTCCTGTTTGTTTTATTTCTTTAAGCGAAATGGGATCTTTCGGACCGAACCATCTCCATGTTTGTTCTAATGACATTAATTAATCTAGAAAATGTTATTGAAAAATTTTTAACGGAATTAAACTCCGCTGAATGCACTAAACCCTCCGTCAATCGGGATAACTGCTCCGGTAACGAATTTTGATGCGTCGCCTGCAAGCCAAAGGACAGTCCCGACAAGTTCCTCAGGCTCGCCGAACCTTTTGAAAGGAGTCATATCAATTATTTTATGCCCTCTCTCGGTTAACGATCCATCCGGATTTGTCAGCAGTGTTCTATTCTGCTCGGTAAGCAGGAAACCGGGTGCAATGGCATTAACCCTTATACCATTGCCGAATTTTTGGGCCATTTCTACAGCCATCCATTTTGTAAAAATATCTATGGCTGCTTTTGCCGCAGAATATCCGACTACTCGGGTTAAAACTCTTTGCGCAGCCATTGAGGAAATATTTACGATCGAGCCGCTTTTTTGCTCAGTCATTGCTTTCCCGAAGATCAAAGTCGGCAAAACAGTTCCGTTTAAATTGAGGTCAGTTACTTTTTTAAAGTCATCCATTTTTATATCAAATATAGTTTGATCGACTCCGACCGTTGCGCCGGGCATATTGCCTCCGGCAGCATTAATTAAAATATCGATTCGTTTAAATTGATCCAGAATTTCATTTTTTACCTTTTTAATATTTTCTTCATCAAGAATATTACATTTAAGGCCGACTACCGTTCCGTTCTCCAAAAGTATTTTTACTCTATTATTCAAATTTGTCTCATTGATATCGAGTAGCACAACCTTAGCTCCGGCATTCAAAAAACCTTTTGCCATTTCTCCTGCGAGTATTCCTCCTCCTCCGGTTAATACTGCTATTTTATCTTCCAGATTCATTAATTTTTTCAAATAGTCCATATGTTCCTTCTAAATGATTTAAAGATGTCTATAAAAAATTATGAAGTAAAAAAAATAAAAGCTGTATGAACTCTTTGCCAGCTAACCTTTAATATATTTCTACTGCTAATTTGCCAATATCTTTTGCAGGTTTTTTTCCCAGTTAGAGTACACGGAGCTGTATTTCTTTACTGACTGTTCCACCGGATTCAGTTTCTCAATTACTTTTAAACCTTTGAAAGCATCAGCAGCTGATGAATAATATCCGGTACCTATCCCGGCGCCTCTAGCTGCTCCCTGTGAACCGTCGGTATTATACAGCTCAAGCTTCACGTTGCATGTATTTACAAATGCTTCTCTAAAAACTTTGCTCTGGAATAAATTCGAATGTCCTGCTCTGATTACATCGAATTTCATCCCCATATTTTTCATTATTTCCAATCCGTACTTGAAAGAAAATACAATACCTTCCTGTGCCGCTCTTACAACATCGCCTTTTGTGTGAATATTAAAATTTATTCCTGAAAAATGCGCCTGAACATCCCGGTTGCTTAATACTCTTTCTGCACCGTTGCCGAATGGATAACACAGAATTCCCCTGGATCCGATTTGAGCTTTTGCCGCGAGCGCATTAAGTTCATTATAACTGAATTTATTATCTAAAAGATGCTGCTTAATCCAGCTGTATAAAATACCTGTACCGTTGATGCAAAGCAGTACGCCAACATTCGGCTGTTCAGAGGTATAATTTACATGTGCAAACGGATTTACGCGGCTGTCATTGTCATACACATTTTTGTCAATTATACCGTAAATAACCCCGGAAGTACCAGCAGTAGTAGCAACTTCACCCGGATTAAGGACATTTAAAGAAAGGGCGTTATTCGGCTGATCGCCTGCTCTGTATGCAACTGGAATGCCCGGTTTTAACCGCAATTGTTTGGCAGCTGCAGCAGTTAAATTTCCTTGTACACCGAATGTAGGAACTATCTCCGGCAGCAGATTCTCATCAAGTTTGTAATAATTAATTAATTCGCGTGCAATATTTTTTTCTTTGAAATTCCAAAAAATTCCTTCGCTTAATCCCGAGATTGTAGTTGCTGCTTTATCAGTCATTCTCATCGCAATGAAATCGCCGGGAAGCATTACTTTGTATATTTTAGAATATAAGTCCGGCTCGTTCTCTTTGATCCATTTTAGTTTTGAAGCGGTAAAATTGCCGGGAGAATTTAGATAGTTGCCGAGACAGTAACCTGCTCCCAGATCTGAAAAAGCTTTATTGCCTATTTCAACGGCACGGCTGTCGCACCAGATTATTGAAGAACGGAGAACATTCAAATTCTTATCGATGGCAACCAGTCCGTGCATTTGATATGAAATTCCAATACCGATTACTTCAAGTGTTTTGACCTTAACTTTTTTCCCTTTTAATATTTTACTTGTTGCATTAATAACGTGCTTCCACCATTCGTCCGGATGCTGTTCGGCCCAGCCGGATTGGGGGGAGTTTATTTTCATTTCCTTGTCCGGCGAGCTTGCTGAGTCTATCAATTTTCCAGTATCTGCATTAATTAAAGATGCTTTAATGGAAGAGCTTCCGACGTCATAACCTAGCAGAAATTTTTGTCCCATTGAAATCTCCAAATTTATTAGGTAGTAAAAATAATGATAAATGATTAGGTAGTAAAAATAATGATAAATGAATAGTAATTCTTTATATTTACAAATTCATCATAAAAAAATTTTTCGCAGCATTCTTACTCATCAATTCTTAGTTACTAAATATTTAATATTCATTTTCAAAATCGATATTTAAAAAAGCACCATCATTTTAAATTTTCAGCAATAAATAATTTTTTTATGGCATAATTCTTATAAATCATCAGGAGATTTGTATGAAAATAGTTACGTTGATATTCCTAATCTTTTCTTCAATTTGTGCTCAGAATACGATTGAAAATCAAGAATATTTAAATCCAAATCTGCCTGTTGAAAAACGGGTTAATGATCTTATAAGCAGGATGACTTTGGAGGAAAAAGCATCGCAGATGGTAGATGGTGCTGAGGCAATTCCGAGTTTAAATATACCTGAATATAATTGGTGGAATGAAGCTCTTCATGGAGTGGCACGTGCAGGTACGGCAACTGTATTTCCTCAGGCAATCGGTCTGGCAGCTACTTGGAACACTGATTTGATGTTTAAGATTGCCGATGTAATTTCAACGGAAGCAAGGGCAAAACATCATGAATTTGCAAGAAATAATGATTTCAGCAGGTATAAGGGACTTACTTTCTGGAGTCCTAATATTAATATTTTCCGTGATCCCAGATGGGGGAGAGGCCAGGAAACTTACGGCGAGGATCCATATTTAACTGCAAGAATGGGAGTGGAATTTGTCAAAGGATTGCAGGGAGATGATCCGAAATATTTTAAAGTAATTGCTACTCCCAAGCATTATGCGGTGCACAGCGGACCGGAGCCTGAAAGACATGCATTCGATGCCGTAGTTGATAATCATGATCTTTACGATACATATTTACCCGCTTTTGAGGCATGCATAAGGGAAGGAAAAGCTTTCTCAGTTATGTGTGCATACAACCGTTTTATGGGGGATGCCTGCTGCGGTTCAAATAAATTACTTCGGAAAATTCTGCGCAAGGACTGGGGATTCGACGGTTATGTGGTTTCAGACTGCGGAGCAATAAACGATATATTTGAACACCACAAAATTGTGAAATCGCCCTCTGAAGCAGCCGCCCTTGCAATCAAATCGGGAACCGACCTGGAATGCGGCCGGGTTTATGAATCAGCAATAATTGATGCTGTTAAAGAGGGGCTTCTTACCGAGCATGAAATTGACACAGCAATTAAAAGGCTTTTCACAGCTAGATTTAGGCTCGGTATGTTTGATCCTCCTGAAAATGTTAAGTATACCAAAATACCGATAAGCGAGAATGATTCACAGGAACACCGGCAATTATCAATAACTGCGGCAAGGGAATCAATTGTGCTTCTGAAAAATGAAAATAATATACTTCCGCTGAAAAAGAATTTAAAGAAAATTGCGGTAATCGGACCAACCGCCGATTCTTATCAAATGCTTCTAGGAAATTATAACGGAACTCCGTCAAAGTATGTTACTCTTCTAAACGGCATTAAAAATAAAATTCATTCTATAGATCCGGCTGCCGAGGTACGCTACGAACCCGGAGTAAATCTTGTAGAGGAAGGAACAGTAATATATAATTTAACTTCAGATGTTTTAAGCGCAGAACAAGATCATCTTGATGCCGGCTGGAGATCAGGATTAAATGCTGAGTATTTTAAGAATAAAAATGTTGAAGGAGAGCCGTTTTATTCAAGAACGGATCCTATCGATAATCCAAATTGGATTTACGGAACCAGAATTCCAAATCTCTGGAACTTACCCCAATTTTCAATCCGCTGGTCAGGTTTTTTTATCCCCCCTGCAACCGGAAGTTATATCTTTACCATTAAAGGAGATGATGGTTACCGTTTATACATTGATGATAAAATAGTTGCAGAAGACTGGACTGAACATAACGGATTAACAACAAGAACAAACAGCGTCACTTTAGAAGAAGGGAAAAATTATTCGGTTAAAGTGGAATATTTCCGGATTACAGACACATTAAGCAGGCCTCAATTATCTATACAATGGGAAATGGTCGATGTAGACAATTTTAAAAAAGCCGTCGAATTAGCTGAAAAATCTGATGTTGTTATTTATATAGGAGGAATAACTCCGCAGCTTGAGGGTGAAGAGATGCAGGTTGACTATGAAGGTTTTAACGGAGGAGACAGAACAACTTTAGATTTACCGAAAATCCAGGAAAGCTTATTAAAACAGTTGCATGAATCAGGTAAGCCGGTTGTTTTAGTTCTTACAAGCGGCAGCGCTTTAGCTGTTAACTGGGCCAAGGAAAATATTCCTGCAATTCTGCAGGTCTGGTATCCTGGGCAGGAGGGAGGCACTGCATTAGCCGATGTACTGTTCGGCGATTATAATCCGGGCGGAAGACTCCCTGTAACATTTTATAAATCTGTTGAACAGCTTCCTCCTTTTGAAGATTACAATATGAAAGGGCGAACCTACCGTTATTTTGATGGAGAGCCGTTATTTCCATTTGGATACGGATTAAGCTATACAAAGTTCAAATATGACAATCTCATTGTGGCTGATTCAGTAAAAGCAGGTGAAGAAATAAAAATTTCCGTAGAATTGCAGAATACCGGGGAAGCTGCCGGCGATGAGGTGGTTCAGCTTTATGTGAAAGATCATGAAGCAAACGCGCCGGTTTCTATCCATTCGTTACAAGGTTTTAAAAGAGTTCATCTAAAACCGGGTGAAAAGAAGTTGGTGGAATTTAAACTACAGCCGAAGCAACTCTCTGTAATACACACAAAAAATAATGAAGACATAGAACGTGTTGTTGAGCCCGGAGATTTTATGATTTCTGTGGGAGGTTTACAGCCGAATACAATAGCTCCAACTACCGAATCAATACAAAGAAAAATAAAAGTCACTGGTGAACCTTTTGTAATAAATTAGTTGGTTGATTCCGGATTAAATATTTTCAGAAAATATATAGTCTATCAAAAAATTGATAGAAACCTTCTCTATTTCTACAGCTATTTAGGTATGTAACCGGAATATTACTGCGGCACACGCTTTGGGCAGAGTAGGGGAATGCAAATCCGTACGTTTCAAAAAACCGTAAAAATCTGTTCAAATTAAAATGGAATAACAGTTCTTTATAAAAAAAGGAGGAGCTTTCCAATGAAGAAAATAATTTCCTTTCTCTTCTGTATTATTCTTTTTTTCTTTGGCTGTGAAGAAACCATTATAGAACATGAAACGATTCCCAAGGAATTTACAAATGATCTTCTGCATGCAGACCTTATCGGCAAGGTCATTCAAAAGGACAGCAAAGCAGTGGTTATTATCAGTCAAGTTGAATCGATTGATTCAGTTGAAATCAATCCTGCCGATGGATCCTTTGAGTTCAGGGATCTCCGAATCGGCAATTACAACGTTACTATCGTTGCGGAAAATTACCGCGTTTTTCAAAAAACAAATCTGATGCTGACAGGCGGCAGCATTACATATCTTGGCGAAGTAACTCTTTCAACCGTTCCGGATCTGGTAGAATCATTTTACCCGGAAGACAGGGGGGAAATAGTGTATGACTGGAGATACGGAAGAATTACAGTTTCAATTATGTTTACACAGCCGATGGATAGAGAAAGTGTTGAAAAAGCTTTTTCAGTAGATCCCCCGGCTGAAGGAATTTTCTCCTGGGGAAATTATACCCAAGCTCCTATGTACGGTATGTTCTCATCTGCAGAGGGTTTTGATAGAAGTGCCACTATTACAACTTATAGTAAAGTTTCCTCCATGAGTTATGCATTTTCAAAAAAAGATTCATATTCCGATACATCATATACTGTAACAATAGGTACTACTGCAAAAGATACAGCCGGAAATTTTATGCGTTTTCCGCTTCAGTTTAAATTCAGAACTGTCCAGTCATATACATCGCAAAACGGTATTTTAACCGATCCTGTGCATGGTGATATAGATGTTTCTCCTTTAAACTACAGCTATAACGGGATTACTGTTACTTTCCCAAGGAGAATGGATATAAACTCAGTTGAGCTGTTAACTAGCGTTACACCCCCGATGAATACAATATTTCTTTGGCCGGAAGAGAATATATTGCGCATCTATACAGGAGGTCCGTTTTTATCCGATACAACAATTACCGTTTCAATTGATAAATCTGCGAAGGATAAAGATGGGAACGAAATTGGACATACATTCACATTTTCATTTAGAACAGCCCCGCTTAACGTTTCCGGCACCTATCCTTCAAACGGGCAATTATTTGTATCTCCTTCAGAGCCGATTCAAATAAGTTTTAACAATTATGTTACTTTATCAACTGCTCAAGCATCATTTTCAATATCACCTGCGGCAGGCGGCTCGATAACATACGGAGGTTCATATCCGTACGAGCAGATGAATCAGATTAAGTTTACACCGTATACTCCGCTGCAGCCTAACACCAAGTATACGGTTACCATTGGAACTACCATCAGTGATATGCATGGAAGCAGGATGAAATCCCCGTATTCATTTTCATTTGTGAGCAGGCCGAATTGAAAAAAAATCCCTCGGGGTTTTTATAAACCTCGAGGGATAAAATTCAGATGAGTTACATAATTACCTGAGATTTTTTACTCGTTCAAAACCCTTGTCGATTCTCTGATAATAAATTCAGTATCAAGTACTACCCGTTCAATCGGAATTATTGTTAAAGATTCTATATTGCGTATTAAGATTTCAGCAGCTGTCTTGCCGATTTCCTCCTTTGGTGCTCTAATAGTTGTCAAAGGCACAGGGTATATTTTAGCGTAATAAATATCGTCGTTGCCGACAATGGATATATCCCCGGGTATATGAATACCCAGCTTCTTTAAAGCAGTAATTACTGCAAGAGCCTGCTGGTCGTTGAAGCATACTATTGCGGTAGGATAGTCTTTTTTGCTTTTATTCTTAAAGTATTTAAGAGTATTTCCAAAACTTTCTTCATATCGGGAACCGATCGAAACAATCATTTCATCGTTGAAAGCCAAAGTGCTTTCACTAAATGCATGTCTGAATCCCTCAATACGTTCCTTCGTATGGGAGGAAGCAGGCGGTCCAGCAAAGTGAACAATTTTAGTATGCCCGCTGTTGATTAAATATTTTACCGCTTTTTTTATCGCCTTAATATTATCTATTGCAACTACATTTGCCTGAATCCCTTTTACATCTTCCAGAAGAACAAAAGGGTAGTTGATCATTTTCAGTTTAAAAAGATGTTCAATCTCGGAAGTCCCTTCTATAATCGGTGCTATAATGGCGCCCTTTATATCTTTTGCTGAAAAAAGGTATGTAAATTTTTTCTCACATTCATGATCATTCTCAGAACTTGTAATTATTACGGAATATCCCTTGCTGTTGGCGTATTCTTCTACTCCCGAAGCAATTGAAGTATAGAACGCGTAGTTCAAATCTTTTATTATTATTCCGATGCTTTTATCTTCCTTGCCATTCTTTAAATTTCTTGCAACGCCTTTGGGACGGAAATGAAGTTCTTTCATTACATTTAAGATATGATCCCGGGTACCCGGTTTAACGGTATTTTTTGCATTTATTACCGCTGAAACCGTACCCTTTGAAACGCCGGCGCGTTTAGCAACATCAATAATAGTTATTCTTTTCATCTTAAAAGCCCCCGCCATTTAAAAGAAATTGAAACGGTTTATTTTTTTGAAAAATGCAAAAAAATATAAGAAATAGAAACGATAATAACAAAGAAACTTCAATTTGTGATTTTTATTTTAAAATCTAGGTTTCTCTTGATTAAATTTGTTTTCTGCTAAATTCCTATATTATTAATACTTAAAAAAGATTTATTAAAGAATCCGAAGCTTTTTTATTGAAAATAAACGGTAAAATAGTTTTAGCAATTATCATTATCAGTTCAATCCTTGGCTTAATT
>Ga0105100_10001511_pt1 | contig 13632 bp, 12 predicted proteins | sample PPLLak12cMay2015_2_FD_87033 | JGI IMG/M metagenome (GOLD analysis project Ga0105100, IMG submission 87033) | Freshwater sediment microbial communities from Prairie Pothole Lake near Jamestown, North Dakota, USA - PPLs Lake P8 Core (1) Depth... | ecosystem: Environmental > Aquatic > Freshwater >... | reverse complement strand
CGCTCCGGCCGCGGATGCGCACCGCGCCCTCCCAATAGGGGAAACTCACCCGCATCTCCTGATCGGCCAGCCACGGCTCGAGGGTCAGATCGAGATCCGCCTCGACGACGCGTACCCGCCAGGCGGATGGGTACGCGGCGCCGGTCTCTGGACTGGTCCAGGTATCCAGGACGCCTACCTCGAACTGCTCGGCGGTCAGACGGCGGGTCGAGCCATCGGACTCGATGAGCGTCCCCCCGGAGACCGGCTCGATCGTGCCGTCCTCGCGCCGGATGCTGTAGAGCATGACCTCGCGGCCATCGTCAAGCTGTAGACTGAACCAATCCCAGCCGATCGACTGCGCCCCGAGCGCGCTGGTGCTCCATTCGTGGTCGAACCAACTCAACCCACGGAGGCCGAATTCCTGGCCGTCGAGGACCAGCCGGCCGCTGGTCTCCAGGCGTGTGAAGCTCAGATAATAGGAAGCGTTCCCCGGCTCTTCGCTCTTGGGGCTGAGGCCGCGGTCGCCGTGAGTGACGACCGGCTTGGCGGCCTGCAGTTCCAGTTCGATGGCCAGATCACCGTCTTGGGCGCTCAAGCGCAGGCTCTCGCCCCGGGCATCGAGAGCAATCACGCTCCAGTCTTCCAACCACACCCGGTAAGGCTGGCCGGAGGCGCCCGCCAAGCCGGCGGCAGCACGGCTGAAGCGCTCGGCGAAATGATGCTGGCGCGCGCCGACGTCGGTAATAGCGAAATGCGCGAAGTAGATCTGATCCGTGGCCATCGCCGAACTGCGCGGCGTTGTCGCGGGGGTCAGCGCGCGCCGGAAGAAGGTCAATTGGTAGCCGAAGTGACGGCCGTCGTCGGTCTCTAGGTTGCCGGTGTAGTACCACCACTCGGTCTGGAACTCGGGGTGGGGGCCATGGTCGGCGGGAAACGTGAACGCCCGCGGCTCGATCGCCCGGGCGAACCCCGCCGTGTCCGGCGTCGCCGCAGGGGTCTCCACCGCGCTTGGCTCGTCGCCGGTCCGACCGCCGGCCGTGTAGACCACCGCGGCCAGGATCGCCGCACATGTCAGCGAATACCAGACTCGTCGGGGAACGGACATTGAGCGCGCCTACTCCTGCCGCAGGCCCGCGGCGACTTCCATGTGTGCGAGCCGGCGGAGCGGGAGGACAGCTGCCAGGAGGGCGGCCGCCAGCCCGATAGCCAGCGCCTGCGCGAAGATGATCGGCTCGACCTGAAGCCGGATGCTCCATCCGAAGGAGCGCAGGTTGATGACATAGACCAGGATCGCCGCCAGCGCCATCCCGATCGGCCATGAGAGGATGCCGGCCGTCGTGCCCATCAGCCCGGTTTCGATCATCGTCAAGCGGCGCAGCTGTCCGTAGGTCATTCCCAGCGCTTGAAGAGTCGCCAGTTCTCGGGTGCGTTCGAGCTGGTGGGCCATGAGCGCGCCGACGATTCCAATGAAGGCCACCACCACCGCCAGGAGGCGAAGGGCGTTGGTTATCGCGAACGTCCGGTCGAAGATCTCGAGCGCCTCCTGCCGCAGCGCCCGGTTGACCTGCACCTCCAGGCCCGTGCCGGCCAGCGCCTGGCGAATGCGTCCGGCCAGGCCCTCGAGATCGCCTCCGGATTCAGAGAAGACTCCGATGGAGGTCAGGGATGGATCGCCCCAGTAGCGATGGTAGGTCTCGAGCGTCATGATGAGCGCGCCGCGTTCGGCGGTGTAATCGTAGTAGACGGCAGCGATCGGGAAGCGGCGCGGCCCGTCGTCGGTCTGGAGTTGAATGGAAGCGCCCTGGTCGGGCAGTCCGGCGCGGTAGACCAGGGGCTCGCTGGCGATGAGCGCGCCGCCGACGACCTCGGCCCAGATCTCTTCCGGGGTTCCCCGCGCAAAGCGGTACAGGCCGGCGTCGCGTTGGCGCCGGCCGTCGACGGCCGTCAGCTGGACTTCGCCGAACTCGCTCGCGACCAGGACGGTCCGATAAGGTTCGACGACCGCCGCACCGTCCACCGCGGCGAGGCGTTCGACCAGATCCTGCGGCAGATCGGTCTCCCACTGCGCTCCGCTGGGGCCCGGGGCCGAGATGTAGACATCGGCGCGCAGCACCAGATCGAGCCAGTTGGACACGGTCGCCCGGAAACTGGTGATCATGACGCTCACGCCGATCATGGCTGAGACCGAGACCGTCAAGGCGGCGATGGCGATGCCCGTGCGGCTGAGCGAACGGATCACCGAACGGGCGGCCATGCCGCCCACCGCCCCGGCCAGGCGATGAAGAAGGATTCCAGCCGGCCGCATCAGCGCGGCGGTGGCGGCTGGCACCATGAGCGCCAGTCCGACGACCACGCCGGCCAGAGCCGTCAGGCTCAGGATGACCGAGGTGCGCGCCCAGGCCAGGAGCAGCAAACCGAGGCCGAGCAGTGCGGCGCCGCCGGCGGCCACCCAGGGGATCCAGCGGCGGGCGCGCGCTTCGAGGCTGCTGCGCACCATGGCGGTCACCGGCGGGACGCTGGCGGCCTCGAGCGCCGGAAGGAACGCGCCGGCCAGTCCGGCGCCGAGCCCCAGGAGCAGCCCTTTGATCGCGGTGCCGGCCGTCAGCGGCGCCTGGCGAACGGCCAGAACGTAGTACAGATCGTTGATGGTTTGACTGACCAGGTCGACGGCGCCGCGCCCCAGCGCCCAGCCGAGCACCAGCCCGCCGGCGGCGCCGACGGCAGAGACGAGTGCCGCCTCCCCGAGAACCATCCCAAAGAGCTGTCCGCCTGTCAGCCCGAGGGCGCGCATCGTCCCCAGAACCGGCCGCCGCTGGACGACGCTGAACATGACCGTGTTGTAGATCAGGAACATGCCCACAACCAGCGCCAGCATACTGAGCGCGGTCAGGTTCAGCTGGAAGGCCTCCGTCAGCTGTCCGACGGTCTGGCGCTGCTCGCTGGCCTGAACGAGACGCACGCCTGGTCCCAACTCGGCGCGCAGACTCTCGGCCTCCTGCTCTGTCAGGCGTAGATCGATGCGGGTCAGGTTGCCGACCTGCCCGAGCAGCTCCTGAGCTGCAGCGACGTCCATCACCAGCACGTTGTCGAGCGCGGCGCGGCCCTCCCCGGCGCGCGGCTCGATCAGCCCGGCGAGGCGCACACTCGCCAACCGCGCCTCCACCTGCACCTCGATGGTCGAGCCGAGCTCCCACTCGTAGCGATTGGCCATGTCCGGGCTGACGAAGACGGCCTGAGGGTCCGTGTAGAAGCGGGCCAATTCGGCGAAGCCGATGCCGGCCGACCCGAAATGGTCACGGAACTGGGCATCGACGAGAGGATCGATCCCCAGGATGCGCAGCGGCTGCTGCTCGAGCCCGACGGCCAGTACGATGCCTTCGACCACCGGCGCGCTGTTGCGCAGGCGCCTCCCCAGGCGCAGGGCGGTGTACAGCTCGTCGGGGACACCGGCTGGGCCGCCGACGATCTGATGCGTGGCTCGCCCGACCAGCGCCTCGCCGCTCAGCTCAAAGGCGCGCCGAGCGCTGGCGTTGGCTACATCGATCCCGACCACGACCGCCACGCCGAGGGCGATGCCCATCACCATCAGGCCGGTCTGCCATGGCCGGCGCAGCAGGCCGCGGACACTCGAGCGGAGCAAGGTTACGGAAGCCATGTCGGCGGCTGCGTAAGCCGGCTGTCAACCGGCGGCGGTTGGAGACGGGTCGGCCGGGACCAGCCGCCCGTGTTCCATGGCCAGCACGCGGTCGGCGCGGGCGGCGATGCGATGGCTATGAGTGACCAGGACCAGAGTCTTGCCCGCCTGGCGCGTCAGACTCTCAAGCAGGTCGATCACCGCGTCGCCGGTCTCCTCGTCCAGGTTGCCGGTCGGTTCGTCGGCCAGGATCAAGCCCGGTCCTTGGACCAGCGCGCGGGCGATGGCGACGCGCTGCTGTTCGCCTCCCGAGAGCCGGTCGGGGAACTCGTGCCGGCGGTCGTCCAGGCCGACGCGTGCCAGGAGGGGCAGGGCCCTCTCCAGCGCCGGCGGCCGGGCTTCGCCGGCCAGATCGGCCGGAAGCAGGACGTTCTCCAACACGGTGAGCGTCGGGATCAGGTTGAAGAACTGGAAGATGAAGCCCACCTGCGAGCGCCGCATGTGGGTGCGCTGCTTGGCGTTCATGCGCGAGACCGTCGCGCCGTTCATCCGCACTTCGCCGCGGCTGGGGAGGTCGATGCCGGCGATCAGGTTCAGGAGCGTGGTCTTGCCGCTGCCGCTGCGGCCGCGGATGGCGACGAACTCGCCGTCGTCGATGCGCCCGCTCACGCCGCGCAGCACTTCGCGCGCCCCGCCCGGCTCGGAGAATTCCTTGTGCAGGTCGATCAGTTCGATCACGCCAGCCCCCGGTCGGCCGATTGCCGAGATGAGCCGCCATTATAATGGTCGATAGTTCAATGCCGGGAGGTTCAGCATGGCAGAAGGCTATCGCTTCATTGCGGATCTGGCCTCGGAGATGAAGGAGATACCGACCGAGAGCATTGTCAGCCGGACGGTGTACAGCGATCCCGCCGTCAAGGTCGTACTGTTCGGTTTCGCCGCCGGGCAAGAACTGTCCGAGCACACCGCCTCGACACCGGCCGTGCTGCATTTCCTGCAGGGCTCGGCACGCCTGACCCTCGGGGGCGAGGCGCAGCAGGCCGGGGTGGGGACGTGGGTGCACATGCCGGCCAACCTGCAGCACAGCGTGCGGGCGGAGACGCCGGTCATCATGCTCCTGCTGCTCTTCCGGGAGGGTTAGGCCTGGCGCGGCGGAGAGGTCAGGAGGCAGCCCGAATGAATGCTGCACAGGTGAAAGACCGCCTGCGCGGCCTGTTCCCGGCGACGCCCACGCCGTTCCAGGCGCAGGGCGGGTTGGCGCTCGACCGGCTGGAAGGCAACTTGCGGGCCTGGGGGGAACAACCTCTGGACGGGTTTGTCCTGCTGGGCTCGAACGGCGAAGCGGTGCTGCTGACCGTCGAGGAACGGCTGCGTCTGGTGGCCGCGGCGCGCCCGCTCGTGTCGGAAGGACGGCTGCTGATCGCCGGTGCGGGACTGGAGTCTACGGCTGAGACGATCGAACTGGTGCGGGCGCTGGCCGGCGCCGGCGCGGACGCGGCCATCGTCGTCACACCACACTACTACAAGAGCCGCATGACCTCGGCAGCCCTGCAACGCTACTATGAACAGGTGGCCGAATCGTCGCCAGTGCCGGTCATCCTGTATAGCGTGCCGGCCAACACCGGCCTCGACCTGCCCATCGAGACCGTGGCGCGCCTGGCCCAGCACGGCAATATCGTCGGCATCAAGGACAGCGGCGGCGACATCGTCAAGATCGGGCGGATGGTGCAGGCCGTCCCGAGTGACTTCTGCGTTCTGGCCGGCTCCGCCGGCTACTTGCTGGCGGCATTGAGCGTGGGGGCCGTCGGAGGGGTGACGGCGCTGGCCAACCTGGCAGCCGAACCGCTGGCGCGCTTGATGTCCGCCTTCCGGGCCGGCAACATGGACCAGGCCCGCCGTCTGCAGGCCAGGCTGTTCGAGCCCAATCTGGCCGTCACAGCCCGCTTGGGTGTGGCCGGGCTCAAAGCCGCCCTCGACCTTCAAGGATTGTACGGTGGTCCGGTCCGCTCGCCCCTGCAGGCACTGGAAGAACACGATCGCGCCGCGCTGGAGGCAGTGCTCGTGCGGGGCGGCCTTCTGCCCGCCGGCGCCGCGTAAGGTGCGACCCCTTTCCTGTTGCGTCGGGGTCCCAATCCCCCTACAATCCCGGTACACCCACGCGAGGTCCGTGCTGGCGACGGGCTCTCACACATTCGTGGAGACCAACGGGAGAAACCCATGACGGAAACTTCGAGCCCGGTTGTTCCGACAGATGCCCCGCCGAAGCGCAGCCGAGGCTGGTTGTACGGCTGCCTGGGCGTTCTGGTCGCCGGCTGCTTCCTGGTGCTCGGCGCGGCGCTCGGCCTGGCGTGGGTCGCAGACCGAAATGCCGCCGCCTCCGGCGCAGGGCTTACCGACGAGTTCGTCGCCCTGATCGTTGGAACGCCCACGGCGACGCCCACGCCCATCCCGACACCGACGCCGCAGCCTACGCCGACACCGACGCCTGTGCCGATCCCGCAGTCCTGCGGTCAGACGGCGGAAGGCGCCGACTACGGCCCAGTCAGCGTCGGTACAACCGTGATCCTCGGGGAGCACCGGGCTGTCAGCGGGGAGGCCAACTGGGCCGCAGAGATGGCGGCCTACGTCGGGCAGGAAGCGGTGGTCACGCGCCTGTCTGGCGTCGACCCCTCCGGCTGCCCGGGCGTGCGGGTCGATGTCGACGACGGTGAATGGTTCTGGCGGCTGCGCGATCTGACGCTGCCGTGATCGGTGGCGCGGAGGCCGTCCAACCCGCGCTGCGATTGGCTCGATAAGCCCATGTATCCGCCCGGGGTGATCGCCCCGGGCGGATCGGGAGTCCCGGGAGGGCGGGATGTCGTTTGCCGTTGGTGAGAACGTCGGACCCTACCGCATCCTGGCGCAACTTGGGCAGGGCGGCATGGCGACGGTCTTCAAGGCCTACCACGCCGCCCTGGACCGCTACGTGGCGATCAAAGTCCTGCATCGCGCGCTGTTGGAGGACTCGACGTTCCTGGCGCGCTTCCAGCGAGAGGCGCGCGTCGTCGCCAAGCTTGAACACGCCAACATCGTCCCGGTACACGACTTCGCCGAGCACGACGGCCAGCCCTACCTGGTCATGCGTTTCATCGAAGGTGAGACGCTCAAGGCGCGGCTCAGCCGGGGCCCGCTGGCGCGTGAGGAGATGCTGCGCATCGTCGATGCCGTCGGCGCAGCGCTCACCCACGCGCACGCCCAGGGAATCCTGCACCGCGATATCAAGCCGTCCAACATCCTGATCGGCGCGGACGACAAAGTCTACCTGGCCGATTTCGGACTGGCGCGCATTGCGCAAGCGGGCGCCTCGACCCTGTCCAGCGACATGCTCATGGGTACCCCACACTACATCTCGCCGGAGCAGGCGCGCGGCGAACGCAACCTCGACGTGCGCACGGATGTGTATTCGTTCGGCGTGGTGCTGTACGAGCTCGCCGTGGGGAGGGTGCCCTTCAGCGCCGACACCCCCTTCTCGATCATCCACGACCACATCTACACACCGCTGCCGCTGCCGCGGGCGATCAATCCGCGCGTGCCCGAGCCGGTGGAGCGCGTTCTGCTCAAGGCGCTGGCCAAGGACCGTAAGGACCGTTTCGAGTCGATCGACGATCTGGTATCCGCCTTCCGGGCGGCCCTGTCCGGAGCAGCCTGGCAGCCGACGAGCCCGCAGCGGAAGACGCCGGCCCCGCCAGCGCCCTCCTCGCCTCATCCGACGGTGGCGAACATCGAGGCCGGCCATCGCCGCTCGCGGCGCTGGGTAGGAGGCGCGGCCATCGTCGTCCTGGTGTGCGTGTGTCTGGCCGCTGCGGCAGCGAGCCTGAGCCGGGCGCGCGACCGCCGTGCCGGCGCGGCAACGGCGACGGCCTCGCTGCCCGCACCTACGGCGCCCGTGCTCGATACGCCGACGCTTGCGGCGGCGGCACCGCCGAGCGCCTCGCCGGAGGCTCTGGCGATCTCTCCCGGCGCCGAGGGGATCCCGCAGGAATGCGGACTGGCAGAGCCTGACTACGGGGTGATCGGCGTCGGCGCAGTGGTGAGCCTCGGCCGGCATCGGGCCGTGAATGGGGACGACTTCTGGTCGACGGGTATGGATGCCTATGTCGACCGCCTGGCGGTCGTGACGGCGCTGGATGGGCTCGATCGCAGCGGCTGCCCGGGCGTGCGCGTCGACGCCGACGCCGGCTACTGGTTCTGGCGCATCCGCGACATGACGCTTCTTTCGCCGCCTCCGCCGCCCGGCTCGGCCGGCCTGCCGCAACGATGCGGGCAGTCGGATGACTCGGCCGACTATGGAGCGCTCGAAGAGGGCTCGCGCGTGCTGCTGGGGCGTCATCGTCCCTACAGCGGCGACGACTTCTGGGCGCCGGGTATGGATGCCTACGTCGGGCGTGAAACGGTCGTGACCGCGCTGGCCGGGGTCGACCGCGCGGGATGCCCCGGCGTGCGGGTCGAAACGGACGGCGGCTACTGGCTGTGGCGGGTGCGCGACCTGGTTCCGCTGCCCTGAAGCGGCGCCCCCTCGACGCGTCTTGAAGGCTCCTGTCCGGGGGCCAGACTCTTGGCAGCGTATCTGCAGCGGAGGGTATCGCCTCGATGAAGGTCGTGCTCGTTCTTTCCGACGGGCTGCGCGATGACATCGCCGGCGAGCGCATGGGTTTCCTGGAGCACCTGATCGAGACGGGCAAAGGGACCCGCTACAGCGTGCGCGCCGAACTGCCCACGCTCTCGCGCCCGATGTACGAGACCGTTCACACCGGTCTGCCCGTGACGGAACATGGGGTCTTCAGCAATCAGATCGTGCGCCGCTCCTCGGTCCCGAACATCTTCTCGATCGCCGTGAAGAACGGCCGCACAACGGGGGCTGCGGCCTACTACTGGTTCTCCGAGCTGTACAACCGCGTTCCCTTCGAGCCGGTGGACGATCGCGAGGTCGACGACCCGTCGTTGTGGATCCAGCACGGGCGCTTCTACATGGACGACGGTCAGCCGGATAGGGAGACGTTCCTGGCCGGCGCCTCGCTGGTGCGCAAGTTCAGTCCGGACTACCTGTTGATTCACCCGATGGGCATGGACTACCAGGGGGACACGTTGGGATCGGACACGCCCGAGTACCGCAACAATGCCATCGTCCAGGACATCATTCTGGCCAACCTGGTGCCGGAGTGGCACCAGCGCGGCTATGGGGTGCTCGTGACCGCCGACCACGGCATGGGGGCTGACCGCTCGCACGGAGGGACCACCCCGGACGTGCGCATGGTGCCCCTGTATGTTCTGCCGCCGTCCGGCGGCGGGAAGGGCAACACCCGCGAGACCGTCTCCCAGCTTCAGGTGGCGCCGACGGTGCTTTCCTTACTGGGTCTGCCGATCCCCGAGACGATGAAAGCCTCTCCGCTGACGTAGACCGACTTCGGAAGTCCACAGGACTTCCGAAGTCGGTGAGAAGTCTCCTGACGTTGGCGGCTTTCCCCAGCCGATCCTACCGGCTACTTTGACAACTTGTCCTGCACCAGCGTCTCCATCGCCCCGACCAACGCCTCCTCCTTGCCGATGTCGACGATGGTTGCCGCCGTGTAGTCGTGACAGGCGTCGATCGAACCGCCGACGTGCCTGGCGGCCTCGGGGACAAGGTACCCCAGTCCGGGCATGGTCCGATCGACCAGCACCTTGTGCTCCAGGGGCGTCGGCAGCCGCATCGAGGCTTTCGTCTGAGCCCACTCGAAGGTACCCACCCCCGGGACAACCCGGGCCATGTGCTGGAAGCCGACGATGTACTTGTCCTTCTTGACGAAGGGCTCGTTGCGGATATCCCAGCAGTACTCGCCGATGATCTTGACGCCCATGGGTGAGAAGTCGTCCCCGACCGTGAACCACTGGATGTGTTCCGTTTCGCGGAAGCCTTCCCGTTTCAAGCGAGCCGTGGTCTCCTGGTAGGCCGTCCGCTGGATTCGGCGGAGCTCCTCGAGCCGGCGCTTCGCCTCCGGGAAGAGCCCTTCCATGCACACGCGCACGCCCAGGTCCGGGCCGTCCGAGTAGTAGCCGACCCCGCCGAAGGTCGTGACGTCGATCGCCAACGGCGCCATTGGGAGCGCCGCGCCAAACCGGGCGAGCGAGTAGACCTCCTTGCCACTGTCGTTCACCTCGATCCGCACCTGGCCCTGTTCCACAGCCTGCATCAGCGCGTCGCGATTCTCTTTGACCAGGCCGCCTTCCCGATCGTGCTCATCCCCAACCGCGCCGAGCACAGCGACGTGGGCCAGGTCGCGATTGGCCCGGTCCAGCTCCAATGCAAAGAAGTACGCCGCCGTGGAGGCCGAGATGTCCATATCCCCGGACAAGCCCGAGAGCTCCGTGGCAATGCTCATGACCTTGGGATCGGTAGGCGGCTGGGGGTGGTGGTGATCGAGGATCAGGGTCGTTCGTCGGCCCCTGTTCGCCTCCGAGATGACCGGCGCCGCCTGCGCCCCCAGGTCCACGTAGAAGATGGTCGAGGCGAACTGGTCATGGATGCGGGCCACGATGGGCGGGTGCACGCGCTCGATGCAGATCCGGTGCACCGCGAAACCAGCCCGGGTGAAGGCGGTCTCCAGGACGGCGGCCGACGACAATCCGTCGGCATCGTTGTGGTGAACCAGCGCCACCTCCGGCCCGGCGGCCCGCAGCAGGTCAACGCCCTTGCGGATATCCTTGAGGAAATCCTCCTTGCTCATGTCAGCCGCCGATCGTGGTTCGAATGACTTTGAACCCCTCGGCTTCCATCGCGGCTGCGATGGCTTCCTGCATCTTCTCGCCGGTTGTCAGGGCGTTCATGTATCCGCCTCTGCCGCCCCCGGTGACCTTGGCGCCCAGGGCGCCCAGCTTCAGGGCCATGTTGCACAGGTAGACCAGCTTCTCGTGCGAGAGCCCCATCTGGATCAGGATCTGGTGGTTGGCCGTCATGATGGCGCCCACCTTGGCCAGCTCGCCGTCTTCCAGAGCCGATCTCATCTGGCGTACCTGGCCGGCGATGGTCTCCATTCGAGATCGGAAGTCCTCGGGATCGCTGGCCTTCAGTTCGGCGATGTAGTCGTCCAACAGGGCTGTATTGGCGGTCACGCCGCTGTTGCCCAGCACGATATGGAGCGGCTTCTTGCAGGCGATCTTCTCGAAATGCTGCTTCCCGTCCTTGACCCAGAAGAGCAGCATGCCGCCGTAAGTCGAAGCGGTGTTGTCGACCCCGCTGGGGATGCCGTGGTAGGCGAATTCGCCTTCCCAGCCCACGTGGTTGATCTGCTCGATGGTGTAGCCCAGCTTGAATTCGTCGTTGAGCGCCCTGGCCAGGGATACGCAGCAGGCCGCGCTGGCGCCGACCCCGCTGCCTGCCAGCAGACTGCCCCCATAGGTGATCTTGATGGGGGTCTTCTTAACGTCGATGCTCATCACTTCAAGGATGCGGTTGATCGAGACGACCTGCTGATCCTTCTTCTTGTCCTTGTAGCCGGGCACTTCGACTCGATTGTCCTCCAGCACCCAGCCTTCGCCGTCGATCCTCTCGACCTGTGCGATGGTCTCAAAGGGGATGGCGGCGACGATGGCCGGCACCTCTTCGAGGACGAACTGGTCGCCGATCAGGATGGTCTTCCCGAACGCAGAACCCTTTCCCATGCCGTTCTCCTTCTCCAGGTCTTGGATGCATGCACTGATGATCGCGGCTCGGCGAATTCTAACGCGAATTCCGGGGGCGAGGCTCGCGGGCAGGGCATCGAGCGGCGGATGGCGCTGGGGCACCCCGGCCGATTCGGGGGTGAGGTGCGACTCTCCGACTTCCCAAGGTCAGGCGATCCCCAAGTAGGAGTGAGGGCTCCCATCCCGGCAAGTGGTCCGGGATCCGGTCCGATGCGCGCCGGGGGCCAGGTCGCGGGTCGGCTTGTCCGACCCTGTGAGGCGAAGCGCTCTGGTGGTGGTGCGTCGGCGGCCGAAGCCGGCCATCGTCCGGACTCTCGCAGCCCGCCTCGGTCCGGGCAGGGAGGCCGGTTCACCGCGGCCGCCTGTCCCGGGCGGTTGACACGGCGCCGAAACGGGCGTAAGTTAGGGGCGCAAGTTTGAATCACAAACTAGTACTTACGGCAAACTGGAGCCGCACGGGAGGGACCATGGACTCCGAACAGCAGTTCGCCCGGCTGGCCCGGAGAGCGTATGTCTCCTACCATGCCGACGGTCTCCTCGACCTGCTCCTGGCCGGGGTGGTCTTCGCCCTCGGCCTGGGCGTCGCTCGCAGCTGGATGGGGTCGCGCTGGAGCGACCTCCTGGCGATCGGCGGCTTCTTCATTTTCGCTGTCGGCTACGCCACCTTCAAGGAGCGCGTCACCATCCCGCGCCTGGGCTACGCCGAGTTGCGCCCGGACCGGCGACAGGAGGCCCTGGTCAAGATCCTCTACCCGGTCGTGGTGTGTACATTTATGATCCTGGTGCTCCTGGTCGGCGACCTGCCTCCGGGCGAGGTCCCGGTAGCACCAGTATGGTTGCCGTCCCGCCAGTGGCCCGCGCTCAAACTGTGGATGGCGGGCAAGGGGCTGCTGCTCTTCGGCGCCGCGGCGCTGGTCGTCCTTGGCCTGATCGGCCTCGGAACGGGCCTCAGGCGCATGTACGCCTACGCGCTGATCGGCGCAGGTGTGGCCGCGGCCGGCCACCTCCTGGGCGCACCGGCCTACGTCGCCATGTGGACCATCGCCAGCGTGGTGGCCGCGAGCGGGATCGTCGTCTTCGCCCGCTTCGTGCGGACGCATCCGGTACTCGCCGCCGACGAGACCGGCGAACCCCGGCAGGGCTCTGATGAAGGGGGCTGACGCCCCGCCGGCGGATCTCGGGCCGATCTCGGAAATCGACCTCAACTTGCATGCTCCGGCCCGACTGCGGATCCTGGCAGTGCTGTCCGTCGTCGATCGGGCCGACTTCACCTTTCTCCTGGAGCAGACCGGGCTGACGCGCGGCAACCTGGCCACCCATCTCGCCAGGCTGGAGGACTGTGGCTACGTGAAGGTCAAGAAGATCTTTGTCGATCGGAAGCCTCGCACCCTGATCTGGCTGAGTGCCGAAGGGCGGAACGCGATCGACAAGTACCGGGAGGCGATGCGGCAGGTGATCGAGGATCTGCTGGGGTGAGACGTCGGATGCCGACCTCCAGCTCCGGTTGTCCGGGGAGTCTCCGAAGCTGGCGTTCGACACCTACCCCGGAAAGTGATCCTGATACCGGCAGGTCTCGTGCAGACTGCATAGATCGCACGCCCGGGTCGGACCGGCGAGATCCCGGCCGATTCCGATCACGAACGAAATCGACTTGCGCGGGATCATCATGCCATTGGAGTTCAGGGACACACCAGCCGGCGAGGGGTCGATCAGTGCGAAGATCTGCGGCTGCCCCTCGGCCACATCCCAGCCGATCATCCCCGGGCTGAGCGGGATGGTGGCCTGCAGGTCGTCGGCGGCCGCCCGCTGTTCGAAGCGGCCGGCCGCGGCCGAGGCCAACGCCTCCGTAGCAGCCGAGCCCAGACCGTCCAGCGCCAGGCCAAAGACGGGATCGCTGTCCATCGCCTGGCTTACGCGGCCGTCGATGGCCTGGCCGACGGTGCAGACGGCGGCAATGACGCTCCGCGCGCCGGCCAGGTGCTGAGCGATCAGCGCGCCGCGCAGGCTGCCTCCGCCCTCGAGGTCGAGGGTCTCATGGCGCAGCCCCTTCACCTCGAGCTCGCCGTAGGTGACGACCGGCGAGAGGTCACTCAGGGCCTCGCGCAGCGCCCGCTCGGCGACGGCGACCAGCTGCGGCCTGCGCTCGCGAATCACCTGCGGATCCGCCCCCTGGCCGCGCAGGACATGGTCTGCCTGCAGGTCGAGTTGCCAATCGGTCAGGAGCGTCATCGACGCCCGCCATCCGTCGTGGCGTCCAGGCCTGCCCGCTCCTCGATGAGCGCCAACAGGCTGGTGTGGTCGAGCTCGCCGCGACCGGT
>Ga0105100_10001510_pt1 | contig 13637 bp, 9 predicted proteins | sample PPLLak12cMay2015_2_FD_87033 | JGI IMG/M metagenome (GOLD analysis project Ga0105100, IMG submission 87033) | Freshwater sediment microbial communities from Prairie Pothole Lake near Jamestown, North Dakota, USA - PPLs Lake P8 Core (1) Depth... | ecosystem: Environmental > Aquatic > Freshwater >... | reverse complement strand
TGAAGAACCGCAGCGAGTTCCGCAGCGACTGCTTCGCGCAGGGCAGCGAAGGCTGGCTCGAAACCGGCTACACGTCACGGGTCCGCATTCTCGGCAACCGCACCGGCTGGCGCGGCGGCGACATCGTCGAGCTCTATCAGCACGGCGCCGAGCGCAACATCGACGCATTCCACAAGACCGTCACGACCGGCGACTACACGAACCCGACAATCGAGCCCAGCATCAACTCAACGCTGACGACGGTCTTAGGCCGCGAAGCCGCCCGCCGCCGCACCAAGTTAACGCTCGAAGAAGTCCTCAAAGAAAACCGCCGCCTCGAACCCGACCTTCGCGACCTGAAAGCATGATGCTCAGAAATCTCTGAACTCTCGCATCCACTGGGGCCAGTCATCGGGCCGAACGCCGCCCGCCACGGTCCAGGGACCTGCCGTATTGTATGATCTGTGCCACTTCAATGCCCACATCTCCTTGAGCCCAACTTTACGCACCGATCCATCTACAAACAGGAAGTTAGTGGACCCCGCGTCGTGCCTGTTCACGCACACAGGCTGCATTTCATTGATGTTCTGTACACTCAGTGACAGTTCCGTTACTGGAGGGTAATCGGTCGGACGAGGCCAGACATCGGGCCAAAACATGTCCGCGAGTACCGGTATCTGTGCGGCGCCCCAGACGCGTGGCGCTTGCCAATGGTCACGCGCGTATGCAGACCGATGCCCGACGACATCTTTCCTGCGACAGCCGATCCATCCGCTGAGACCATAGCTGCCGGTGTCTTGTCCGATTCTCCATGCCCGGTGCGTCGCCACGACATCGGGCGAAGCGTCTATCGCCGCCGGGCAGGCGAACAGGCCCGCCTCCTCATGATAGGGCCACAGCGTCTCGATCCACCATCTGCCACCATCCGTAGGCTCCAGTGTGGGGAAGAAGCCGTTGTTGTCCTGCACAAATGAATCGAATATCGAGGTCCATTGTTGCAGGTGCGAGCGGCAGAGGAAGTCTTTGGCTCTTGTGCGACCGGCTCCACCGACACTCCCAAGGCTCGTCAACAGAAACATGATACACAGAATGGTAATCACAACGTCGTATCTGCTCCGGAATGCGTAGCGTTTCATACGTGACTCCCCAGTCATTTCGGTGAGGTGGCCCACACAGTGTTCTTCACGTCCGTGATCAACAGCGAGTAATCCGTCGAATCCGAGACAATCAGTACGCCGTCGGCGGCAAGAACCGGGAACGTCGGCAGACCACCGACAGCAAGCCAGTTGACCACTGAGCCATCGGGACGAACCACGTAGATGCCTCCGTCCTCGCTGGCGGCGTAGATATAGCCACGCTTGTCCACGGTCAGCGTGAAGGCACCGACCGCGCCCAGCGGCACGATCCATTTCATGCGACCGCTCGGACTGATGGCACGCAGGCACGGGTCGTTCGTGGTCACATAGATCGTCCCGTCCGGTCCCAGGGCCGGCTCGGACCATCCGTCGCCATTTCGCGTGGGACCCTGGACAGGCCAGGCGGTCGAGCACGGGTCCGTCAGATCAGTGGACCACCGCATCGCGCCGTCCGTGGGCTCGATGGCATATAGGTGCGGGTCGTGGAGCAGTACCTGGTAGATCGTGCCATCTTCCGCGACGACCGGAGACGCGCAGGGCCAGGGCGTGAGTTCGGTCTGGGCGGAGGATTGCCCGAAGTTGCAGACCCACTTGACGCTTCCGTCTGTGGGACTGAGGGCATAGAGGTTCGGGTCATAAAAGCCGGCCACGTACACGCTGCCGTCCGTCCCGATGGTCGGGGAGGCAAACACAGCCCCCTTCGGACAGAGGCCGGGGCCTTTCGTGTGGAAACGCCACAGCTCACTGCCGTCGCCCGACAGCGCGTAGACCGAGCCATCTGTCGAGCCGACATAGACATTGCGATTGGAGGCCACGGCCGGCGAGGAATAGATCGCGCCACCCGTGCGGTAGGTCCAGCGGGATTTCCCATTTGCACCGACGGCGTAGAGCGTCCCATCCTCGGTGCCGACGAACAGGCTGCCGTCAGGACCGACTGTTGGAGAACTGAGGGCCGCCGAGGCCATCGTGAACGTCCACAAGGGCTGGCCATTCGCGTCCAGCGTGTGGAGCGTGCCATCGTCGCACGCGATGTGCACTCTCTTGTCGAGACCTACCGTGACGCTGGCAACAGCCGCTCCGGCGGTTTCGAACTTCCATTTGACGGAACCATAGTCTGACCCCTTCGATTCGCTCAGGCCAGACCGGGTGAACCCGCCGCCGAGCGAGGACCACGTCGACTCGACGGCAGTTCGCGGCGAGTCGGGGCGAATGGTGAACTTGCCACTATCCACCTGGACCACATTGGCATCCGAGGCACGTGGCACAACCGAGATGAGGCATTCATTCGAATCAACGTCTGCCGGCACTTGCCATCGGTAGCTGCCCGTATTGAAGCATTTGCGAGTGATCGGCAGCCAGTGAGCGCCCGCATCCTGGCTGAACAGGATATCGACTGAGCCCTCATAGAGACTGCCGGACCAGCGGATCGGCTGCGTGCTTCCCGCCACCCAGACGTCACTCGGTCCAGGGCTGGTCACCACTAGCTCTGGGTTGACCTCGTCGGCCCCAATGTCGATTCGTGCCCCCATGAGCCTCGGTTGTCCGTCGATGTCGCGCTGCACGTATTCCAGGCCAACCGGACTACCGGCATTGACGCAAGGCGAGTTCGCCGTAAGGTGGTATTCAACGCCGTAGTCGCCTCCATCAATGGGATCGTCAGGGATTCTGATGAAGCCGGGGACACCGCCGAGACCGTTGGACATCTGGGCGACATCGGCGACTGCCGTGGAGCTCTCGTAGTCGCCTTGGAAAATATGCGCCTCCCTGACCAGGCAGTGCGAAACCGTAGGCAGGTGCAAGACCAGCAGGCTGGGCTGGGAGCCATAGATGATCGTGTTCAGAATGAGAGGCTTTGCATCCCAGCAGTCGACGTCATACTTGTCTGGAGCGTCGGTTCTGTACCCATTCGTCGAGTTGTCTGCAATCGTGCAGTTGATGATCGCCGGGCCATCCTCTGAGCCAGCGTCACTCGGGACGCGTAACCGGCCCGGAGACGACACTCCCACCGGCTTGGCCACCTCGTGGCGGACTAGAATGGTGCGGCCGACATACCGAGCCCAGTTGTGGGTGATCAGGCAATTCACAATGCGGGCCCGACAGTCGCCGAACATAGCAATGCCCCCGCCGTAGGTGGCACTGTTGAATTCGATCCTGCAGCCTCTTATCGTCGGCGAACTGCTGACACAGAGAACCCCTCCCCCGGCGTCCCCGAACGAGCCCGTGTCCGATTGGACGGTACTGCCGGACTGTGCGCTGTACAGTCTGAACCCTTCCAGAACACTTGTACTGGTTTCCCCCTGATCGAAAACGGCACAACTGGACTTGGTATTCCAACCGGCGATGACCGTGTCGCTGACAGTCCGCCAGTTGCCTGGATCGCTGCTCCGCACCGTGATGGCCTTGCCCCGGAATCGGATGCTCTCGCGGTAGGTGCCGGGCTGGACGATGACGACGTCACCATCCTGAGCCGCATCAATCGCCTCCTGGATCTTGGAGTACTGGCTCGGCACGAGACGTTCCGCACTCAGGCCCTGGACCACGAGACAACACGACAAGAGAACCGCGAACGCCCGTATCATAGGCTCACCTCCGTTGCAGTCGCCGTGAAGTACGGCAGGTCCACCGATTCGGCATCCAGCCGCCACGTACCCGGCTGGAACCTGGAATCACTACGTTGAGTCCATAACGGAGACACTGTGTTACACATTTCTCAAGAAATGTACGATCCGCCGCTCTCCACGTGGTTGGGCGGGTCGGGACGCGATCGCGCATCCACGGCATTGACTCGCTGAGGTCGCCGGTCAGGCAGCTACGGGGTCCAGTCGCGGCCTTTGAGGCCGTGGATGGTGAGGTTGGCGTCGGGCAGGCCGTCGCGGGCGGGATGAATCCGCTCGGCCTTGAGGAAGACGACCTGGCCGTCGGCGAACAGGAAGTTGCGCGCCCCCTGCCAGTTCCACCAGCCCTGCTCCTGATCAACTGGCCAGTGGTTGCTCGACCACTCGCCGATGAGAATCTTCGCCGAGGGAGTCGTCACGTTACCGGCCCGTTGCGGAACGGAGGGTCTGGGATTGGCGTACGTGTCGCTCTTGTCCGTCATGGCGTCGATCTGCTCGGGGCTATGATAGAACGCCAGAGAGTAGGCGTAGCTGGTGGATTCGTACTTTGCCGGATCGGCTCGGTCCTCGGGGCACAGAAGAACCGAGGGATTGTTCGCGTCAACAGTCCCACCCAGGTAGGGTCTGACGAAGGACCGCCAGCCCCGGCCCATCCACAGCCAGTACGAAGGATTCGTCGAGACCGGGTCGTCCGCGCAGGGCCAGATGTTGTCGTTGCCGTCAAGGTACATGTTCATCCCAAGACCGATCTGCTTGAGATTGTGCATGCACCCGGTTCGGAAGGCGCGAACCTTCACCAGGCGCAAAGACGGAATCAGGATCGACAACAGAACGGAGATGATCGCCAGGACAACAAGTAACTCGATCAGCGTAAATGCCCGGTGCGAGTTTCCATCACGACCTGTATACATTCATCACTCCCTTGACTAAACGAGTCCGCGCAGGCACAGAAACAGCGCGTGGGTGGATATGTTACCCACTGATTAGCGGAGGCTCAAGGCCGTGGTGACCAGATGCGTATCCGACGTTACTCGACGGTAACGCTCTTGGCCAGGTTGCGAGGCTTATCGACGTCGTGGCTGCGAAGCACCGCGGCATGATACGCCAGTAGTTGCAGCGGGATCACCGTGAGCATCGGCTGGAACAGCTCGGGGGCTTCGGGGATCGTGATCAGATGGTCCGCTCGCTCGCGCACGGCCTCGTCGCCCTCGGTGGCCACCACGATGATCTTGCCGCCGCGGGCCCTCACTTCCTCGATGTTGCCAATGATCTTGTCGTACTGAGGTCCGGCGGTGGCGATGAAGACCGCCGGCATGCCGTCGACGATCAGGGCGATCGGCCCGTGCTTCATCTCCGCGGCCGGCAAGCCCTCCGCGTGGATGTAGCTGATCTCCTTGAGTTTCAGCGCCCCTTCCAGCGCGACCGGGTAATTGAACCCCCGACCAAGGAACAGCCAGTTCTCCTTGTCGATATTCGCCGCGGCGATCTCGCGAATAGCGTCGGACTGCTCAAGAATCTGACTGATTTTCTCCGGAATCTGGGCCAGCTCGTCGATATACCTCGCCGCCTGGTCGCTGCTGAGATGTCTCCGCCTGCCAAGCTCGATGGCCAGCATGCTCAGCGTGGCCACTTGCGCGGTGAAGGCCTTAGTGCTCGCGACGCCGATTTCGGGTCCGACGTGCAGATAGATGCCCGCATCGGTTGCCCGGGCGATGGAGGACCCGACGACGTTCACGATGCCCAAGACCGTGGCGCCGCGTTCTTTGGCCTGTTCAACGGCCGCGAGCGTGTCGGCGGTCTCGCCGGACTGGCTGATGGCGATGACGATCGTGCCCTCGCGGATGATGGGGTTGCGGTAACGGAACTCGCTGGCGTACTCGGTCTCGGCCGGAATGCGAGCGAGATGCTCAAGGAGGAACTCGCCGACAAGGCCCGCGTGAAACGCCGTGCCACAGGCCGTGAAGATAATGTGCCGCGTCTGCGTCAGATCACGCAGGTGCTGGGCAATGCCCCCCAGCTTGATTTTCCCGCAGTGCCTGTCGATCCGGCCGCCCATGCACGTGCTGAGCGATTCGGGCTGCTCGAAAATCTCCTTGAGCATGTGATGCTCGAACCCGCCCAGTTCGATCTGGTCGAGGGAGAACTCGATTTCTTTGAGATCCTTGGCTACGACCACGTTGTCGATTGTCTTCGTATTGAATCCGTCCGGCCCGAGCAGAACCATTTCATTGTCGGCCAGATAGATGGCCCGGGTCGTGTGCTCGACGATGGCGGCCGCATCGGAGGCAAGAACGTATTCGTTGTCTCCGACCCCGAGGATCAGCGGACTGCCCCTTTTGGCCCCGATGAGCGTGTCGGGGTAATCGCAGCAGAGGATGGCCAGCCCGAATGTCCCGTGGAGCTTCTGAAGAGCCTGCTGGACGGCCCACTCGAACCGGTGCTGCCCGTTCGCTCCGCCGCACCGGTCGTGGTTGGTATAGAGGTAGCCGATTAGGTTCGCGATCACCTCGGTATCCGTTTCGCTGACGAAAACGACGCCTTCGCCGCGCAGCCAGGTCTTCAGAGTGCTGTAATTCTCGATGATCCCGTTGTGGACGACGGCGATCTTGCCGGTGTAGTCAAGGTGCGGGTGAGCGTTGATGGTGTTCGGCTCGCCGTGGGTCGCCCACCGCGTGTGGCCGATGCCCAGAACGTCGCAGAGCTGCGGCTTGTCCAGGATCTGCTCCAAGGCCGCAATCCGGCCGCTGGTCTTCTTCACGCAGAACGCCCCATCCCGCAGCAGGGCCAGTCCGGCGGAGTCATAGCCCCTGTATTCAAGCCTCTTCAGGCCTTCGACAAGAATCGGCTGAGCCGCTTTCTTTCCCAAGTATGCCACTATGCCGCACATAGATCCTCAGAACTCTGCATTTTCGGTATCGAATCGACATCCGTGGCCCGGGCTCAGCAGAAGATGAGCCTCGGGCAACGCGGCTGGGACGCGATAAACATAAATCGGCAATCGACCTCGCTTACATCAATTCAATTCCCCTGAACCGTCGTATAAGATATTCTCATTTGACGACGTAAGTGCCGGGACAGTAGACTCTTAGGATGATTGTAGTAGTCGACTACAACGTGGGCAACGTTAAAAGCGTCTGCAATGCGTTTCGCCATGTCGGTTGTGAGGTAGAGCTTAGTCGGGACCCAACGAGGATCGAGAAGGCCGCCGGACTGGTTTTGCCGGGCGAGGCGGCGTTTGGGTACGCCATGGAAGCTCTGGGCTCAGCCGCCGAACCGGTCAAACAAGCGGCTGCCGCGGGCAAGCCTGTTCTCGGCATCTGCGTCGGCCACCAGATGCGCTTCGATCGCAGTCATGAGTATGGCCCGCACAAGGGGCTCGGACTCATCCGTGGAGACGTCGTGCCTGTCCCACCCGAGCAGACGGTCCCGCACATGGGCTGGAATCTCGTGGAGTTGCCGGAGGATATGGACTTGTTCGCAGACCTGCGTCCGGCAAAGCACTTCTACTTCGCGCACTCTTACTACGCTCAGGTCGCGGACGACCAGGTGAAGATCGCCTACACGGACTACGGGTCGCCGTTGACGGCTTCGGTGCAGAAGGGGAACATCTACGGCGTGCAGTTCCACCCGGAGAAAAGCGGCAAGCAGGGCTTGCAGGTGCTGAAGAATTTCGATGAGATTTGTAGGAGGAACGTGTGAAGTTTCAAGTTTGAAGTCTGAAGCCAGACGTTGAGCCGATCTGACTTCACACCTCAGACTTCACACTTCAAACTCTTGACCATGTTGACCAAGCGAATCATCCCCTGCCTCGACGTCAAGGACAACCGCGTCGTCAAGGGCGTCAATTTCCTGAACCTGCGCGATGCGGGCGACCCGGTCGAGTTGGGAGCCCGATACAGTGACGAAGGCGCCGACGAATTGGTCTTCCTTGATATCACCGCCACGATTCGCTCCCGCAAGACCATCGTGGACCTGGTCCGACGAGTGGCGGAGAACGTCTTTATTCCGTTCACCGTCGGCGGCGGCATCCAGACCGTCGAGCAGATCGATGAGCTGCTGCGCAGCGGCGCCGAGAAGGTCTCCGTCAACACGGCGGCGGTGAAAAATCCCAATCTGATCGCCCAGGCCGCCAAGCGATTCGGCAACCAGTGCGTGGTCCTGGCCATCGATGCAAGGCGATCTCAAAAATCAAAAATCAAAAATCAAAAATCAGAAATTCCCAGGTGGCAGGTGTGCGTCAAAGCCGGCTCAGAGCCCACAGATGTTGACGTCGTTGAGTGGGCCGTGCGCGGGGAGGAGTCGGGGGCCGGCGAAATCCTCCTGACCAGCATGGACACCGACGGGACCTTGGCCGGCTACGACAACGAACTGAACCGGGCCGTCTCCGAGGCAGTCAATATCCCTGTCATCGCCTCGGGCGGCGCCGGCAAACTCGATCACCTCTACGACGCCATCGTCGAAGGCGGCGCCGACGCCGTGCTCATGGCCTCCATCACCCATTTCGACAATTACACCATCACCCAGATGAAGGAATATCTCCGCGACCGTGGCCTGCCTATGAACCTGTGACACCACCAAGCAGTCCGGCAGCTATCGTTTCTCGAGGCGGTAGTTGCGCCAGGTGGGTATGTCGCGTGCGAAGTCGAGCGTGATGCCGGATTTGGCGGCGAAGAGTCCCGGCTTGACCTCCTGTAGCTTCTCGTCAACGTGCCGACCGATGCCCACTCTGTCGAAGAATTCCGATTCCGTCACGCAGAGGAAGCCATCTTTCTCATGGACCCTGATCCGCGGCGTGTATTCATCCCGGCCCTTGATCAGAATGGCCAGCTTCGCCCACCATTCGAGCTCGTACTCCGTGAAGCGAAGGCGATGCATGCCGCAGTACTTACGCCATGATCGCTGGTACGGGGTCGGCTTGTGGTCGAGCCAGCCCCACCACGTGCCGACGCAGTCACTGGTATCGGGCTCCGGACGCGGGAAGCGTCTGGTCACGAGCTTCTCTTTCATGAGCTTGTCCGTCAGCGCGAACCCAAGTTCCGTCAGGACGGAGTGAGGCAGCTTGTTCGTCAGGACCACGGCACCGATGCCGTACTCGGGGTACCAGTGCATGAGCGACGCGAAGCCAAATCCGAAGCCGTCGTGCCAGAGCACCTGCTCCGTCCGCTCGGGCGATCGCTTATCGACGTGAATCCCCATACCATAGTACACATTCGGGTTCTGAAGGGCGGTCCCCACAGGCTGGTGGATCGCGTCCGCCAGGGATTCGTCAAGGAGGCGTCGGCCATCGAGAATGCCGCGATTGATGTGCAACTGAACGAGACGGGCGTAATCTCTGGCAGTGGAGTACATGCCTCCGGCTGCGAGTCCCGGATATACGGCCGGCAAAGCGTCCATACCCATCATATGGCCGACGGCACGGTCCTTGTTCTTCAGGATCTCCTGCCTGTCGAGCGTGCTGTTGGACATGCCCAGTGGGACGAAGATTCTCTCTTTGACATACTGCTCGAAAGGCATGCCACTGACCTCCTGAATCACGTAGCCGGCCAAGTCGGAAGAGATACTGCCGTATGAAAAGCCTGTGCCCGCGCCGTACACGAGCCAACTGCCGTAGACACTCTTGACGTGATCTTCAAAGGAGGCCGACGAGGCCGGTTCAAAGTAGTTGCCCAAAGGCGCCTCCAGAGGCAGTCCGGCCGTGTAATCGAGCAGTCGTCTCAGTGCGATCTTCCGCGCCGGGTGCTCCTCATAGCGGCTGTTGATCTTGAATTCGGGCAGGTAGGTCGTGATCGGCTCATCGAGTTTCACCAGGCCGTCCTGTACAGCGAGCATCACCGCCGTGGCTGTAATCAGCTTGGACAGACCGGCGATGAGAAAAGGCGTGTCCGGCGTCACAAGCTTCTTCTTGCCATCCGCACGGCCAAACCCCTGGGTCCAGAGGATGCCCTGATCATCGACCAGTGCAATTGCAGCGCCAGGCACGTCGCCCTTGTCCATCATCCGCGGCACCGACGCGCGAAACTCGTCGATCGCGGCTTCGACCTTCGGGTCCAACCCCGGCCTCTTGTAGCCGCCCTTCTGCGACGCTGCACCGCCCAGAGATGACGACACAGGAACCGCGAACATCAGGAGCATCATGACAGATGCAATTCGCCCATGTGGAGCATTCGTCAACAGATGCATAGGTTGGTGAGGCGCCTCCATGCGCAGTCGTGTGTCTCTACGTTGGCCTGTGCAGAAAACCGATGGTGGATTCCATGATGCGGGCCTGAAATGCTTCCTGTTGGGTTTCCTGGCTCTGGCTTTGCAGGTCGTCGAGATTGGCCCGGCAGAAGCGGCAGCCCAGGACATTGAGGTGAAACTCCACGTATTTGTGCCAGTCCGGCTCCAGCGTCCCGAGCATGTAGGCCCCGATCGTGTTCCGCTTCGGGCAACTGAACCGATGGTATTCCCACAGGTCGGTCAGGAGATTCTCGAACTGCTCCGACGAGTCAATCGGCTGCGAGTTGGATGCGGCTTCCGAACTGTGACCGACAGACTCACGGATCTGCTTGAGGGCCCGATGCTTGATGAGCGCGACGGCTTTCTCATCCATGCCGAGCATCTTGGCCACGTCTTTGTTGGCAATCTGGCAGTAAAACAGCATTTCGATGACCTGGAGGTCACGGAACCTCAACGACTTCTTCATCGCATCGATCAGCTCCGACAGCCCTTCGGCCAGAGCGGTCTTTTGCAGGTCGTACTGCTCGTCCGCCCGGGCGTACCAGCTCGCCGTCTGGGCCGGACCCTCGACGACGTCTAAGAGATCAGAGGCGCCTTCCTCGGTCTCGCCCTCACAGGCGTCCTGAATCAGGCAGACACGCCGGGCCCCGGCGCTGCGGTAGCAGTCGATGATTTTGCGCCGCAGAAGCGCAAAGAGGTAGGTCTCCAAGTCACACTCACCGCGATACTTGGCGATGCTTCGCAGAAATGCGACGAAGGCTTCCTGAACGACGTCCTCCGCGTCGGCACGCTGAGGGAGCTTGGCTCGCGCAAAGCGGAGCAGCCGGCCCTGGTACCGACTGACAAAATCCGACCAAATCTGCCCGTCGCCCTGCCGAATCCGGTCTAAGAAGTACTGTTCACCCTTGGTTACGCCCATCGGTCTGCATTTACGATTTATGAATTATGATTTTTGATTTGAAAGAGGCCACGAACTGCCTTCTTCAAATCAACCATCAACCATCAACAATCGAACTTCCATCTCATCGGACTACCATGAGGACCGAGACGACCGCCACGATGGCCAGGACAATCCCGGCAATCCTCAACGACCATTCATAATACCCTCGAGTGGCCATGTTAAGGAAGAAGTAAATGGCGCCGATCAACACGATCACGCCAATGGCGGAGAACCCCATGCGGGCCCAGGTCACGCGCATCTGGCGAGACTCGTGGGTCTTTTGACTGAACAGTTGGGCGAGCTTGGCGCCGGAGACATCGATCAGCATCGCCTGCCGCCAGATCCTGCCCGCCGAGCCCTCCAGGCTCTGGGTGAACTGATCGATAACGAAGCCCCCCCTGAGAACATCGGTGGTGGTGACCTCTCGCTGCGGCCATCTGGCCCGTTTCTGCACGGCGGTCTTGCCGATCGCTTCAGCCAGCCGTGCCCTCGCGTCGTTCAGAGCCTGCTGACGCGCTTCCCCTTCGCTCATGCACGTCCCGAGAGAGCGGGCGACGATGAATTGCTGTCCCGGCCGAGTGCTGGCAAAGGTCGCAAAATTCTCTACCCAGGGCTTTTCCACGAAGCGATTCCCGGCGGCCACCTGTCCGCCGGCGGTGAACACGCTCATCTCAATTTTTCCGCTGGCGACCTTCACTTCCGGAGACTGCGCCCAGGGCGCCGATTGCGCGTCCACCTCGGCCAGGCGAACGGTGATCCCCGTCTCCTTTGGCTGGATGTTCCTCAGCTCAGCCTCGACAGTACACATGACATCAGACACAGTCCGCTGGATGGCATTCTTGAGTTCCACGATGAGCGCCCGATCGTTCTCCTCCTGAAAGATGGTGATCTGCGGAGGCGAGTTGACGTCCACGCTCAGCGTTCGCATCGACTTGTCCACTCGCGAGCCTAGCGCGCGCACGGCCGCCGATTTCGAAGGATACAGATCGGCCGCGAGCTCCTGTTCAATTCCCGGCGCCCAAATGGGCGACGGCACGACCGGCGCCGGGGGCTCGGGCACGACCAGTGCGCCGGCCGGTGGCTCCGGTGGGACTAATGTGACGGCTGGGGGTTCGGGTTTCGTAGGGACGCTCTCAATGGTCGCCACCGATACACCGGTCTGTTCTTGCTCGCCTGGCCAGATTTGGGTCACCGCCATTCTGCCCCCCGTCGGTTGGCCCGCCCGCATATGGGCTGCCAGAGGCCACAGCACCAGACTGAGCACAGCCATCACGACAATCGCCACGATCAATCCCACACCGGCCTTTGGCGACTTGCCCAACAGCACGACCAGAAGGACAAACAGGAACGTCGCCGGCACGACGAACAAGGGAATGGCTTCTGGATGTGACAGCGCGCCGGTCATTGCCGCGCGATACACGATGAGAGGAAACAGCAAGACCAGGCCTCCCACGATGCATGCTCCTGCCTTCGGCGCTTTGGTGATCAGGATGATCAGCAGGACGAAAAGGAATGTCGCTGGCACGATAATCATCGGTATCATCGGTATGCTAATCATAGAACCACTCCCTGAGGAGGCATGGGTGCGAAGACGGGCATGCGCCGGCGCGGCGGCCACGACAAGATCAGTACAGACACCACGATGATGACTCCTGCGAACATGACCTCTTCCTGGTTGAACGTGCTGAACAACTGCTCCAGGGCCGGGCCGAGCTGGTTTTGCTGGAAGAACTCGACGACCTTCTGGACTTGGTCGGTGGACAGGGCCGAGCCGCGGAACAACTGGATCGCCCAGAAGAACCCGCCCAAGCCAAGGACGGCTCGAATCAGATGCATGGGCCCGGACCGTCGCCGACCGACCATGATGAAGATCGCTCCCAGGAACAACAGCAGGAGAATCAACATGGTCCCGATCTGTTCGACCACCGAGGGCCACGTGGCGCCGAGGGCCTGCTGCAACTGGATAACCGCCTCGTCATTGGGCCACGCCTGGGCCGCCACGGCGGGAAGATGGAGCCCAACAGCCAGGCCGATCAGTAGCGCCGCCAGGGCCAGGACGTGACCAACGGCCGCAAACAAACCGCCAATGGGGTTCCAGGGCTCGTAGATCGATCCCGTGCTGGCGTATGAAGGCCACGAAGGCGGCTGGTAAGCCGCAGGCTGTGGCTGAGGTTGGGGCTGAGGCGTCGGCTCAGCGACTCGGGCCGGCTCGGCCTGAGCCGCCGCGACACGAGCCTGCGGCATTGCCTCTCCAGGCGGCGCATCGCTCCGCACGGCGACAGCGTCCGCTTTGTCCTCGCTGCCCCAGTTCACCAGCGGTAAATCGTCCCTGTCTTTGAACTGGCCGACGGCGATCAGGATAATATCGACAAGCTGACCAATCCCAAACAAACCCAACGTGAAGAGCCACAGAATGCCCGTCCCGATCTTTCCGACGTAGAAGCGATGCAAGCCGAAGAGGGGAACGAACGGAATGAACGGAACCAGGGACAGCAGCAAAGCCGTGGCGCGCTTGCACGGAGAAGCCGGACCACGCATCGCCTCTTTCGGCACGACCGGCCGGGGCAATTCCGCACGCGTGACATCCGGCGCCCCGAACACGCGGGCCGGCGTGAACAGAATTACCAGGAACAGAATGCTCGGAAAAATGACCAAGAAGATGAGGACTGTCTCCTCGTCATTCCCCGGATTCATGGCGCCGAGCGAGATTGACGCGGTCACGATGGCACAAACACATGCCGTGAGCAC
>Ga0105100_10001508_pt1 | contig 13657 bp, 13 predicted proteins | sample PPLLak12cMay2015_2_FD_87033 | JGI IMG/M metagenome (GOLD analysis project Ga0105100, IMG submission 87033) | Freshwater sediment microbial communities from Prairie Pothole Lake near Jamestown, North Dakota, USA - PPLs Lake P8 Core (1) Depth... | ecosystem: Environmental > Aquatic > Freshwater >... | reverse complement strand
TGGAGCTGCCGCAGGGGGTGATAAAGGCAAAAAACTTAGCGCGCCCGGCTAATCCAATAATTCGGTTGGCGGGCGTGATTGGCAACGGCGAATATCACAATGCCGCCCGCTTCAACACGATAGATCAATGAGAATGGAAAATATCTGAGGATGACGCGACGGGTATTGGCGCTAGAACGAGATCCAGCCATGGGAAATGCAAGTGCACGCGCTGCGGCTTCTTCGACCGCCATGGCAAAACGCGCGCCTAGACCCGTTTGTGCCTCGTTGTAGTAAGCCACTTCGGCCAGAAACTCGTAGCGTGCTGCCGCAATAAATCGGGCATGCATCAGCGCGCAATATGCTTCGCTTCAGCAAAGACCTGCTCCGCCGAGAAAGTCTCCAATTCGCCACGGTCATAGGCGGCAACACGCTGCTCGATTTCACGCTGCCACGCGGTCTCAATCTCCGAAAGCGCCGTATCTTGCAGCGACTCCAGGAGCACTTCCGCAAGTCTTGCACGTTCCTCTGGCGTTAAGGAACGGGCTTGAACTTCTATATCGGCAAGAGAAATAGTCATTGGCAAATCCCCCGGAAATGTATGCAGGAATTGTACTACCCGAGCAACGCGCTTGTCCTGGCGAGTGTACTGCCCAGGCACGCAATTGGTGTACAATGGCGGCCCTTTTCCCTATTAAGAACAAAGCAATGCGCGTCAGCAATTTTTTTATTTCGACCCTCAAGGAAGCTCCTTCGGAAGCAGAACTCGTCAGCCACCGGCTCATGCTGCGCGCCGGTCTGATTAAGCGCCTGGGCAGCGGCCTGTACACTTGGATGCCGCTGGGCTTGCGTGTGCTGCGTAAGGTCGAGGCCATCGTGCGCGAGGAGATGAACAAGTCCGGCGCGGTGGAATTGCTGATGCCGGCGGTGCAACCCGCCGAGTTGTGGGACGAAACGGGACGGTGGGCGGTGTTCGGGCCGCAGATGTTGAAGATCAAAGATAGGCACGCGCGCGATTTCTGTTTCGGCCCGACGCACGAGGAAGTAATCACCGATGTCGCGCGCAAGGAGATCAAGAGCTATCGCCAGTTGCCGGTGAATTTCTACCAAATCCAGACCAAGTTTCGCGACGAGATCCGTCCACGCTTCGGCGTGATGCGCGCGCGCGAGTTCATGATGAAGGACGCCTATTCCTTCCACGCCAATTTCGACAGCCTGCAAAAAACCTATGACGCGATGTACGACACTTACTCGCGCATCTTCGAACGCCTGGGCCTGCAATTCCGCGCGGTGAGCGCCGATACCGGCGCCATCGGCGGCACCGGTTCGCACGAGTTTCATGTGCTGGCCGATTCCGGCGAGGACGCGATTGCCTTCTGCCCCACTTCCGATTTCGCCGCCAATGTCGAATTGGCCGAGGCGGTCGGACCGACTGCCGCGCGCAGTGGAGCTTCGCAAGCGCTGCAAAAAGTCGCCACGCCCCGGCAGCACACCATTACCGAAGTGACAGACTTCCTCAAGGTGGGCGCCGATCAGGTCGTTAAGACTTTAATCGTGGAAGGTGAAGAAGGCCTGGTCGCGCTGCTCGTGCGCGGCGATCACGAGTTGAATGAAGTGAAGGCAGGCAAGCTGGCGCAGATCGGCACGCTGAAGGGTTTTGCCAGCGATGCGCGCATCCGCGAGGCCGTGGGCTGCTCGGTCGGTTCGCTCGGCCCGATCGGCTTGCAGATGCCGGTGGTCGCCGACCGTGCCGTGGCCGCGATGCATGATTTCGTGTGCGGCGCGAATGAGGATGGCTTCCACCTCACCGGCGTGAATTTCGGCCGCGATTTGCCGGAACCCATCGTCGCCGATATCCGTAATGTGGTCGCGGGCGACTCCAGCCCGGACGGCAAGGGCACGCTGGAACTGTGTCGCGGCATCGAGGTCGGGCATATTTTCCAGCTGCGCACCAAGTATTCGCAGGCGATGAATGCGGTGTTCCTGGACGAAGCGGGCAAGTCGCAAGTGCTGGAGATGGGCTGCTACGGCATCGGCGTGTCGCGCATTGTCGGCGCGGCCATCGAGCAGGGGCACGACGCGCGCGGCATTATTTTCCCGCGCGCCATGGCGCCGTTCGATCTGGCCATCGTGCCGATCGGCATGAAAAAGAGAGAAACAGTACGCGAAACTGTCGAAAAACTTTACACTGCGCTGCAAGCCGCCGGACTGGAAGTCCTTTTAGATGATAGGGATGAGCGACCTGGCGTGATGTTTGCTGATATGGAATTGATCGGCATTCCGCACCGCATCGTGATCGGCGAGCGCGGCCTGAAGGAAGGCAATATCGAGTACCAGGGCCGGCGCGATGAAAAAGCGCAGCCGCTGGAGTTGAAAAATGCGCTGGAATTCCTAAAATCAAAACTGTTGGAAGCAAAATGACAAAATTCAAGACCCTGCTATTTTTGATTGCCGCCTGTCTGCCCGGCCTCGCGCTGGCCGGCGCCCAGGTGTATGAGCCCTTGTCCGCCAGCGTGCAGGCCACGCTGCACAAATCGGTCGCGGATGGCTCCAGCCCAAGAATAGCCTTCCGCGATAAGCAGGAAGCCGAGGCCTGGCTGGACGCGATGAGCCAGCGACTGGAGCGCACCTTTCCCGATGCCGCGCAACGCCGCGACTTTCTCATCACCGTGCATTACGAAGCCTCGCGCGCCGGCCTCGATCCGCAAATGGTGCTGGGCTTGATCCAAGTCGAAAGCGGCTTCAAGAAATACGCAATCTCCACCGCATCGGCACGCGGCTACATGCAAATCATGCCGTTCTGGGTCAAGCTGATCGGCACATCCGACAATAATTTATTTCATCAGCGCACCAACCTGCGCTACGGCTGCACCATCCTGCGTCATTATCTGGATATCGAAAAAGGCAACCTGTACCGCGCTCTCGGCCGCTACAACGGCAGCCTGGGCAAGGCCGAATATCCGAACCTGGTGTTGGGCGCCTGGAAGAGCCGTTGGGCCTGGAACTACACGCCGAACAAGACCGCCACGCAAGGCATATCGAAGAAACCGGGTTAAGCTGACTCGCGCACCAGGAATAGGAATCGCGCATGAATTTCCTGGAGATGATCAGTGCCCATGTGCGTTGGAAACAACGCCTGCTCACCTACATTCAAGACAAGTCGGAAGCGCTTGACCCCGCGGTGATCGGCCGCGACGATCAATGCCGGCTCGGCAAATGGATTTACGGCGAGGGAAAAGCCTACACCCAGGCCAATCATTTCGAGAAGGTGCGCACCGAACACGCCGATTTCCACAAACACGCCGCCGCCGTGGTGACCTTCGTCAATCGCGGCGACCGTGACATGGCTTCCGAGGTGCTGAACGGCGAATATGCCCGCACCTCCAACAACCTGAAGCGCGACATCATCGCGCTGGCGCAGGAAGTCGGCGCCAGCTTGAATGACTCTGAATAAACCTATAAAAATCAGTTATCCACGAAAAACACGAACATCACGAAAGCGTGAATTGGGATAGCAATCTAGGGATGGCTAGCTAAAGGGTAAGCGGTTTCTCAATCCCAGGGCGTTGATCTATTTCGTGACTTTCGTGTTTTTCGTGGACCGATTGCTGTTTTTAGGATAAACAGTTTGTCGGTAGGGCTACGGCAATTTCAGCGTGGCCGGGGTGCCGGCGCGCAACACATCCTTGACCGGGAACAGCACTTCCAGCGGATAGCCGACATCGCCCTTCTCGCCCACCGGCTCCAGTCCCAACAGTTTGATCTTGCCGTTATAGCTTTGCTTGTTGACTTCCACCGTCAGCGCATCGCCCACTTTCAACTTTTCGATTTGCGCGAGGCTGAGCTTGGCGCGCGCCACCATCTCGCCGGCGCGGGCGACGACGAACAGGGCCTGCGGCTGCAATTGGCTGGCGACGATTTGGCCGGGCTCGGCCTGGCGCGCCAGTACCAGCGCATCGAACGGCGCGCGCAGGGTGGCGTCGCCCAGCAGCTTCTGCGTGCGGCGCAAATGCGCTTGCGCCTCATTGAATTGCGCCGTGGCGCGTACATGGCGCGTCTGCGCGACTTCCAGCTCGGCCGTGGCCAGGGTCTGGCGCTTATATAATTCTTCCACGCGTTCCAGATTGCGCTTGGCGTCCAACCGCTCTTCCTGATGGCGCACCAGCACCGCTTGCGACTCCGCCACCCGCGCCTGGAAATCAGCGGCATCCAGGCTCGCCAGGGGCTGACCCTTGGCCACGCGCGCGCCGACATTGGCATGCACCGTCCGCACCACGCCGGATACCGGGGTGCTCAACTCCACGCGCTGCGACCATTGCAAGGTGGCCGGGATATCGGCCGCCCACGCAGGCAGGGCTAAAACCAGCAGCAATGGCGCAGCATTGATCGCTTTCATCGCAAGACTCCTCATTTTGTTTCCGCCTTCGGCAGCGCTTGGCCGAGCAGCGCTTCCATCCTCGCCAAGGTCAGCGCCAATTGAAACTCCACTTCGCGCTGCCGCAGTTTCGCCTCGACGGTGTAAGCCGAGGATTCACCCAGGTTGGTTTTCAGCTCGACTTCATACTGGCCTCGCGCCCGCTCCAAAGCCAAATCGCGATAATCGGCCTGAATATTCGCGGCATTGCGCGCACTCTTCTGCAGTTGATCGGCCTGGGACCAAAGACTCAGCAACGCGAGCGAAACACTGCGCCGCAGCTTTTCATGCTCTGCCTGCAATTTGTGAAACTGCGCCTGCTCGCGCGCCAGCTGCGCGGAGTTGCGCCCGCCTTGGTACAAGGGCCAAGTCAGCACCACGCCGGCGCGCAGGGCGTCGCGCCCTTCCAGCTTGCGATTGGGATACTCGCCCGCTTCGAACTCGGCGTCGAGCGTCGGGCTATTTTCGGCACGCACGGATTCCAGGCGCTGGCGCGATGCCTCCAGCAGTTTGTTGCTGCTTTGCACCTTGGGGCTTTGCTCGATCAGCGCGCTGAGAACATCGAAGCCGGGCAAGGCGCGCGCATTGCCGGGGAGTGGCGGATCTTCCAGGTCCACGGCCAACTGCCCAGGCTGGTTCATCGCCTCGGCCAGCAACTCACGGGTAAAGCGCTGTTGCCGCCGGCTTAGATTGCGCTTCTCCTGCAAATTCTGGAAGCGCGATTCCAATTCGCGCAAATCGACCGTCGACACCAGTTTTTGCTCATGGGCTTCGCGCGCGCGATCGAAGTTCAGGAACGCCACGGTCATGAATTCATCGTCGGCCACCGCGCGCAGGTCGGCCAACAGCACATTGAAGTAGCGCTCCATGATGTCGATGCGGCGCTGGTCGCGCACTTGCAGCAGGGTGCGCTCGCGGGATTCGGCGACCGAACGCGCCGCGCCGAGGCTATTCTCGCTGCGGCCAAAATCATATAAGTTCTTGCGCGCAGTCAGGCGCACGCTGTTATCGGCACTGAAATCCGCACCGGGAATCGTGGACTTGCTGCCCTGTAAACGGCCTTGCAGGATCACGTTGAAGTCGCTTTGCGAACCGGCATAGGCCTGATCGGCGAGCGCCAGCTTGTGCTCGGCCTCGGCCAGTTGCAAGTCGGGATGGGGCGCGTCGGCCGCTTGCAAGGCCGCTTCCAAAGTGAGGGGTTTGGTGGTTTGCGCGGATGCGCCGAGCAGCACAAAAGACAACGCCGCGGCGCAAGCCAAACGCGAGGGGTAAAACTTCCCTCTGAGGCTCATTTCACCGCTTGCTTATAGGCCGCAAATGTTTGCGTCTTGTACGCCCCATCGACGACAAAACGCCCGAGCATCAGGAATTCGTTGATGTCCTTGCTGGCGCCGGTGTAGCGGTACGCCAGCTTGCCGTCCAGGTCGATGAAAGCGAACACCGGCGTGGCGCGCACGCGGTTCATCTCGGAAAATTTCTTCTCGGTGGTTTCATTGCCCTGGAAATCGACCATGCTCGCATCGCCCTTGATGTCGACCATAAAAATCAGGAAGTGCTTTTTATAGTAATCCTGCACTTCGGACTGGTTCAGCACCGTGCTCTTCATGCGCGCGCACCACGGGCAGTCTTCCTGTTCGAACATCAGCAGGACGCCGCGCTTGCCGTCTTTTTTGGCCGTTGCCAATTCCGCCTTGAAATCGCCCAGATGCTGGTCGAAAAAGAACTTGTGCACATCGCGCGTCTCGGCGCTGGCGAAGCCGGCCGCCAGGCACAACAGTCCGATTACGAGCATTTGAAAAATACGCATGCGCTTCACCATAGGGATTATTTCCGTGCTGCGGGTTTACTGGTCGTGTTCCACTGGTCAATATAGCGTTCGACCGATTGACGCGTCAACGCGCCGACATTTTGCGCCGCCAAGTTGCCTTGCGGACTATACAGATAAGTGGTCGGCAAGCCGGAAATCCGGCCGATCTGGGAGGCGATCTTCTGGTTGCCCAGGACGATCGGGAAAGTCACCAGCAAGTCCTCGGCGAAGGATATGACATATTGCGGATCCTTATAATCCATGGCGATGCCGATCACCACCAGGTCCTTGCGCGTTTCGTGCAATTTTTGCAGATCGGGCATTTCTTCCAGACACGGGGGGCACCAAGTCGCCCAAAAATTCACCAGCACCCATTTACCCTTATAGTCCTGCAGGCGATGGGTCTTGCCCTTCGCATCCTGGACCGTGAAATTTGCAGCATTTGCCGTGGAAAAACACAACATCGCCAGCACCATCCATCCGAATTTCCGCAACAAGGTATGCTCCTATAAAATATGCTTCTTTTGCCCAACGAAAGCAGCGCCATGGCCTTCCGCATAGAGAAAGACTCGCTCGGCGAGTTTAAAGTTCCAAATGATGCCTGGTACGGGGTACAGACCGCCCGCGCCGTCGACAATTTTCCCATATCCGGGCGCAAACCCGATACCGATTTTATCCGCGCCCATGTCGCCATCAAGCTGGCGGCGGCGCACGCCAATTGCCAGCCCGGCTGGCTGGACGGCGCCAAGCGCGACGCCATCGTGGCCGCTTGCCGGCGCGTGCTGCAAGGCGAATATCTGGATCAATTCGTGGTCGACCGCTTCCAGGCCGGCGCCGGCACCAGCCACAACATGAACACCAATGAAGTCATCGCCAATCTGGCCAACGTGGCCTTGGGCGGGGAAAAGGGCCAATACGCGCCGATCCACCCCAACGACGACGTCAACATGGGGCAGTCCACCAACGACACCATCCCCACCGCGATCCGCCTTGCCTGCCTGGCCAAACTGCCGTGCCTGCTGGCTGAAGTGGACAGCATGGCCGCCGAATTCGAGCGCATCGGCCATGCCGAGCGCGACACCGTCAAAAGCGGCCGCACGCATTTGCAGGACGCCGTGCCCACCACCCTGGGGCGCGAGTTTGCCGCCTACGCCTGGACCCTGCGCCGCGCCGGGGAGCAGATCGCAGCAGTGCGTCCGCGCCTGTGCGAAATCGGCCTCGGCGGTTCCGCCGCCGGCACCGGCCTCAACACCGCGCCGGACTATCCACAACGCGTCGCCGCCGAGTTGGCCAAGCTCACCAATGAAGCCATCGTCGCCTCCGACCTCGCCGCGCAAATGCAATCCATGCTGGATTTGCAAACGCTGTCCGCAGCGATTCGCGGCCTGGCCCTGGAGCTGACGCGCATCTCCAACGACCTGCGCCTGCTCGCCTCCGGCCCGCGCACCGGCCTGGGCGAAATCACCCTGCCGCCGGTGCAGCCGGGTTCCAGCATCATGCCGGGCAAGGTCAATCCGGTGATGTTCGAGATGCTGAACCAGGTGTGCTATCAAGTGCTGGGACAAGACGCGGCGGTGGCCTATATGGTGCAAGCCGGCCAACTGGAACTGAACGTGATGATGCCGGCGCTGGGCTCGGCGCTGTTCGACGCCATGGATTGGCTCGGCAACGCCATGCACGCCGCCACCGAAAAAAATCTCAGGGGACTGATCGTCAATCGCGAACGCTGCTACACCTTCATCCACGACAGCGTCGGCCTCGCCACCTTGCTCAATCCGACTATCGGTTACATGCAGGCGGCGGAGATCGCCAAGGAATCGGAGAAGAGCGGCAAGCCGGTGCGCGAGATCGTGGCGGAACACAAGATCATGAGCCGCGAGGCGTTCGATGCGCTGGTGCTGAAGGCGGCGCGCGACGGAAAAGTATAACAACGTCTGAGCACAACCCATGAAAAAGCCCCGCGATGCGGGGCTTTTTTAATCTACTGCCGCTTATTTCGGGCCTTTGCCCTGACCCGGCGCATTGGCCGAATTGCCGTGCACGACCGAGCTGCCGGCGGCCGTGACGATGCTGGCGCTGGGTACGCGCGCCGGAGCCCCGGCGCCATGTCCATGACCATTCCCCGGTTGACTGCCGGCCGCGCTAATCGTGGCCACTTTGGCATGGCTCTTTCCATACACCACGCCGCCACCGCTCAACGCGGTTGTGATGCCACGGCTCGAACTGGTGTGCTTGGATTTGACAGCGCCAGACTCGGCGGTCTTAATACTTTTGCTCGCGCTTGCACTCGTGCCAGAGCGCTTGCTGGGTGGTGCGCTTAGGCTGGCCATGCTCTTGTTTGCGGACTTCATGCCGCTGATGACCTGGCCCAGCTTGAAACCATTGGCCTGCGCGATCTGCCCCCAGCCCAGGCCGGAAGCGCGCTGCGTCAGGATGCCGTCCAAGGTCACGGTCTTGGTCAGCAGCGTGCCATCGGCGGCCACCGTTGTAGTGGTGAACGAGCCCCCGGTGAGCGCGGCGTCGAGTTGCTGCGGCGTCGGTTCGGTAATGCCGTATTGCGCAAGCTGCGCCTTGGCCAGGCTCAATGAAATATAGGTATTGCCGTAGCCCATGGGCTTGGTGGGCGGGATGACCGTGGTCGTCAAAGCAGCGGTCGCCGTGGTCGTAGTCGTGCCGGTCAGGACAATTGGCGTGCCGTTGCGCAGCCCGATGATCAGTGCTTCGGCATTCTGTTGCGAACCGGCAAATTCGGCGAAATCGCCGGCGAATTTGCCGGTCACCGTGCCGGCGCTTTGCCGGCTGCTCAGTTGATCCATGGCGCCCGACTGCGTCGTGAGCGTCGTCGCTTCATCGGCCGCCAATCTGGGCTCCGCACCGGCCATGCACAAAACCAGCAGTATCGATTTCAATTTAAATTGGTTCGACATGATTACCCCCTTGGCTGCTTAGAGGAAACGCTCCGTTTGCATGATGATTTCCGTGGCCGTGGCGCTGTCGCTGAAAATCCCGCTGGACGCAGTCACCCGGATACGCGTGGTATTCGGGCTGAGCGCTTCCAGTTCGATATTGATGTCGCGGTCGGCGGCCTTGGCCTTGATGCTGGTGCCGTTATCGATCTTGCCGGTCGAGGCGACCTTGATTTGCATGTACTGCAAGGCCTTCAGGCTTGCGCCCTTCACCCGCGGCATCGGTTCGGAAAAAGTGCGATAGCTGATACCGCTCAAGGTATGCGACACGCCGGTCGAGGCGCCTACCCCAAGCGCCGTCAAGGCCAAGGGTGCACAAGCGGACAAAGACACGCACAGCGCGCTCAAGGGAAGTACTCGCAACATTTGTTTTTTATGCATGCGCCCAAACTATCACAGCAACTGTCCGGCACGAATTACACTTGGTTAACGATGAATTCCGCGCCCTTATCCCGCTAAATTCGGCTTCCGGCGCTACTGGCAAAAAACGGAACGTATCATTACAATGTCATTGTCGTACCGCTCTTAACCCCAACCCATGTGAGGAAAATTAGATGAAAAAACTATTAGTCGCTCTCTGTCTGACCCTGGCCGCCGGTTCCGCCTTCGCCAAGGACGAAAAAGCCGCCACCCAGCAGCAAGGCAAAATGGCGGATTGTAATAAGGAAGCCAAGGAAAAAGCCTTGAAAGGCGCCGACCGTAAGGCCTTCATGAAATCCTGCCTCAGCAACAAGCCGGCCGCGGCAGCCCCTGCAACGCCCGCCGCGGCAGCCGAACCAAAAAAAGAGCTGACCCCGCAGCAACAACGCATGAAGAACTGCAACAAGGACGCCAAGGAAAAGGCATTGAAAGGCGACGAGCGCAAGAAGTTCATGAGCGAATGCCTGAAGGGCGGCGGCAAGCCTGTCGACAAGAAATAATTTCAGGCCCCAAAAAACTATAAGCGCGAGGCATGCCTCGCCCGCACTGTACTCAACGCCCCCGCCAATAGCGGGGGTTTTGTTTTCTATAGGCCGCAATTTCGATTGGCCCGGCGCCGGGCGCGGTGATCTCGATCGCGCCGTCGGCATCGCTTTGCAGTAACCGCGCATTCAGCGCGCGATAGCGCTCCACCACTTCCGGTCGCGGATGGCGAAAACGGTTTCGGTAGCCAACCGTGAACACCGCGACCGAAGGCTGCACCGCCGCCACGAATGCCGGCGTGGACGAGGTACGGCTGCCGTGATGCGGCACGATCAACACCTCGGCGCGCACCGCGTTCGCATCGCGAGCCAACAATTCGCGTTCGCTTTTGGCCTCGATGTCCGCCGGCAGCAGCAGCCGATGCCGGCCGGCAACGATGCGCAGCACGCAGCTGCGATCATTGCTCTTGCGCTTGGCCGCATAAGCATCAGGATGTGGATGCAGGATCTCGAACGTCACGCCATCCCAGACCCAGCGCTGCCCGGCACGGCATTCGATCGAACGCGTGCCATGCTGGTGCAGCGCATGCTCGGCCGGCAGGCTCGACAGCAGCCAGGACACCGGCACGCCATCCAGCACCGAAGCCGCGCCGCCGCTGTGGTCGTTGTCGGCATGCGATACCACCAGACCATCCAGCGCCTTGATGCCGCTGGCGCGCAGATACGGCAGCACGGTGCGCGCGCCGGCATCGACATCGCTGGAAAAACGCGCGCCGGTGTCATACACCAGCGCATGCTGCCGCGTGCGCAGCACCAACGCCAAGCCCTGCCCAACATCCAGCACCGTCAGCCGCAGCGTGCCGGGCGGCAGTGCAGCCGGAGCCCACAGAAACATCGGCAACAACAGACAGCCGCCCGCCCAGCGCGCCGGAAAACCGCGCGGCGCCAGCATCCAGGCCACGCCCGCCAAGGCGATGCCGACCGTCCACAACGGCGGCGCATGCTGCTGCCAGATCGCATCCGGCGCTTGCGCCAGCCAAGTCAACAGGCGCACCAGCCAAGTCATCATTTCATGCGCCAGATGCAGCGGAAAATCCAGCGGCAGAAATGCGCCAAGCAGGGTCAGGGGCACGATCAAATAGCTCACCACCGGGATGGCGATGGCGTTGGCGATGGGCGAGATCAAGGACACCTGCTGGAACAGCAACAGCATGGTCGGCACCAGACCCAGAGTCACCGCGCCCTGCACCCGCAGCGCCTGCACCCAGGGCTTGACCGCGCCGATGCGCTGGCTGGCGATATAAAAAATCACCGCCACCGCGCCGAACGACAACCAAAATCCCGGCGCCAGCACCGCCCAGGGATCGAGCAGCACCACGGCCAACAAGGCCAGCGCCAACACGCGCGATGGCGACGACAAGCGATCGAACCACAGCGCCGCCGCCACGATCGCCAGCATGTACAGCGTGCGTTGCGCCGGCACCGCGAAACCGGTGACCAAGGCATAGGCCAGCGCCGCCGCGACGCCGCACAGAATCGCCGCCTTGCGCGCCGGCAGCCACTGCACGGCGCGCGCGCTGCGCCGCCACAAGGCCTGCGTCAGCAGGAACATCAGGCTGGAAAACAGGGTGATGTGCAGGCCGGAAATACTCATCAAGTGATTGACGCCGGTGCGCAGGAAAATGCGCCACTGGCTTTGCGGAATCGCATGCTGGTCGCCGATGGCCAGAGCGGTCAGCACGTTGCTATACGCGCCGTCCTGCAACACGCGCTTCAAGCGCAGCGCCACACTGTCGCGCATGCGCTCCACCAGATAGCCCGGATGCGCTAACAATTGATCCAGGCGAAAGTTGTTCGGGTCCTTGCGCACATAGCCGGTGGCGCGGATATTTTGTTCCAGCAGCCAGGCCTCGTAATCGAAGCCCTGGGGATTGGCCGTGCCATGCGGGCGCTTCAAGCGCAACACGAATTGCCAGCGTTCGCCGGCGCGCAGGCGGCCGGGATTCAAGTGCGCGGCTTCTTCCTCATCCGCGGCGCTCACGAACCAGAATAGGCGCACCCGTTGTGGGATTTTGGCAGCCGGGGCATCCGGCGTGAGCACTTGTTCGATATCGAACTCAAAGCGCACGCCGCGCTCGGTGAACTGCGGCAGCGCGGACACCACGCCGATCACCTGGATGTCCCGGCCCTCCCACGCCTCCGGCAGCGCCTCCGACAAGCGCCAGGCGGCGAAGCCGGCGGCCCAGAAAAAACCGGCGGCGACGGCGGTGGCCAACAACAAGCCGCGACGCAGCAGCTTGGGCTTGACGTAAAACGCCAGCGGCGTCGGCAACAACAGCGCGGCCCAGACCAGCGGCGGCAAGGCGGCCTGCTGCTGCAAGCAGGCAACGCCCGCGACAAAAGCCAATATCCCCAGACGCAACAAGCGCCCTCCCCCTTTAGACCATTGTTTTTTTTAAGTGGCCAGCCAATTTATCACACAATGACAAACGCATCTGCTGCAAAGCGGGTACGGTTTCTGCTAAGTATCCAGTAACGGAGCGAATCCCACATGATCCAGATCAATGCACAGGAATACGGCGCCAATACCGCCTTCGACGAATTGCTCGGCGGCGATGGCCAGCCGCGCCCGGCGGCGCAGGCGCTGTTCGACTACTTGAACGCGTTGCCGCCCGGCGAGTTGGAAACGCGCCGGCAAGCGGTCGAGGCAGCTATATTAACCATGGGCATCACCTTCACCGTCTACAGCGAAGGCAGCAACATCGACCGCGCCTGGCCCTTCGACATCGTGCCGCGCACCATCGCCAAGAGCGAATGGCTGCGCATCGAGGAAGGCCTGAAGCAACGCCTGACCGCGCTCAATCTGTTCATCAACGACTTGTACAACGAGCAGCGCATCGTCAAGGACGGGGTGTTCCCGATTGAAGTGCTGGCCGGCTCCAAGAATTTCCGTGCGCAATGCCGGGGCATCACGCCCCGCTTTGGGGTGTGGGCGCATATCTGCGGCACCGACTTGGTGCGCGATAAGGACGGCGTGGTGTATGTGCTGGAAGACAATCTGCGCGTGCCGTCCGGCGTGTCTTATATGCTGGGCAACCGCGAAGTGATGAAGCGGCTGTTCCCCGAGGTGTTCCAGTCAAGCACCATCCTCCCGGTCGACGACTACCCGACCCAACTCTACGACACGCTGGCCGCGCTCGCGCCGCGCGAGACCAACTGGCCGGTGGTCGCGGTGCTCACCCCCGGCATTTTCAATTCCGCTTATTTCGAGCACAGCTATCTGGCGCAGCAGATGGGCGCTTATCTGGTGGAAGGTTCGGACCTGATCGTGGACAGGGACGACTACGTCTACATGAAGACCGTCACCGGCCTGACCCGCGTCGATGTCATCTATCGCCGCATCGACGATGAATTCATGGACCCGGAAGCGTTCCGTCCCGACTCCACGCTTGGCGTGCCCGGCCTGATGCGCGCCTGGCGCAAGGGCCATGTCGGCATCGCCAACGCCCCCGGCTCGGGCGTGGCCGACGACAAGGTGGTGTACACCTTCGTGCCGCAGATCATCAAGTATTACCTGGATCAGGAGCCG
>Ga0105100_10001507_pt1 | contig 13660 bp, 15 predicted proteins | sample PPLLak12cMay2015_2_FD_87033 | JGI IMG/M metagenome (GOLD analysis project Ga0105100, IMG submission 87033) | Freshwater sediment microbial communities from Prairie Pothole Lake near Jamestown, North Dakota, USA - PPLs Lake P8 Core (1) Depth... | ecosystem: Environmental > Aquatic > Freshwater >... | reverse complement strand
CGGTTTGAAATCGATGATTTGGTGGCCGAAGGGGATTCGGTGGTGGCTAGATGGAAATGGGAAGCAACCCACGCTGGTTCTGTTATGGGAGAGGTACCCACAGGAAAGCGGGTTTCATCTCGCGGCCTGACGTACTACCGTCTGGTCAACGGCCAGATCGTGGAAGATGACCCGTTGTCGTCGCCCGATCTGTTGCAGGCACTCGGCATCCAGTTGCCAGCATAGCCCGGCCGATCGACCGATTTAAACCTCACGGCCTCTCATGATCGAGCGCGGGAGGCCGTTATATATAGCGCACTTGAAGGAGAACTTAATCATGGATCACACGAATTCAATTCAACGCCTTTACGACCTGATCAACGCGGGTGACATTGACGGTTTCGGCCGGCACCTCGCCGATGACTTCGTCGAGCACAACGACAATCCTGGGGTCCCGCCGACGAAGGCTGGCACGCTCCAGTACTTCCGGATGTTGGTGAGGGCTTTTCCCGACTTTCGGATGGACGTCCAAGACGTGATTGCGAGCGGCGACAAGGCGGTTGCGCGTGTGCGAGTGGCTGGGACGCACCAGGGTGAGTTCATGGGAATACCGGCTACTGGCAAATCTGCCGCCGTGGACCTCATTGACATCACTCGCTTTGGCGATGACGGGCTGGCACGCGAGCACTGGGGAGTAGCCGACCAGCTGGCGATGATGCAGCAGCTCGGTGTAATCCCTACGCCGGGACAAAACGGAAGTTAAGCATTCGCTCCTAGGTGACAGTCACTTCCGCAAGTGACTGTCACCTCTGGTCTTGTAGCCAAAGGATAATATGCCATGGGTCAGTTTTCAGTAAGCGTTTTTATCAACCGTTCACATCAGGATGTATTCGATTTCTTGAGTAATGCCGCAAACTTCCAACGATGGATGCCGCTTATGCAATCAGCAGCGTGGACATCCAGCGGTGAGCCTGGTGTTGGTACAACCGGCAGATGAATTTAGTTTTTTTCTGGCCGAACGGTTTCGCCGACCCCGCCCCAGCGCAGGTGACACAAGCCAACGACAACTCCATAAGATGAAAGGAGATAGGTTAAATGGATGCATTCGAATTGAGTATCATGATCAAGCGACCCATCGAGGAGGCCTTTGCAGTTCTGGCTAACCTTGAGAATGACGTGAAGTGGCACAGTGCGTTTGTTGAAACCAGGAATACGTCGGGGGGCTCCCTTGGCGTAGGCGCCAGGTTTCTTGTGTTCGAAGGGCTTCTCGGCCGACGGGCTGGTGCTGGGACCGTATACGAGGTTACCGAGTACGAGCCGAACCGGATCGCGGCCTGGAAAACCGTGTCGGGGCCTCTCCAGCTAAAATTCTGGAGGACATTTGAGCGCGTCGATGGTGGCACACGATTCGCCGTCAGATATGAGGGGGAGCCACGCGGCTTCTTGAAGCTAGCTTGGCCGCTTATCACCAGGTTTGTCAAGCGACAGCAAGGAGGCGATATGCGCAGACTGAAGGAGCTGATGGAAGCCCACGCTTTGTGAGCATCTGATACTACAAGTTAATGGGAGGAACCTATGTCAACAGAAAATGAAGCAGCCATCAAAGTTATCGTCGAATTACAGGCCAAACCGGGCCGGCGGGCCGCGCTCATGAGCCTGCTCGAAAGCGTTGTGGCGGAACATGGGCAAGACCAGCGTGGTTTTCTGGGCAGCACGCGCTACGAGGTGCTCGATAATCCCAACATACTGGTTGAGATCGCCGATTGGGAATCGGCCGAGGCGCGGGCGGAGGCTATGCAGAAAGTTATGGCCAGCGGGGCCTACGCACCTTTGGGGGAGCTGTTGGCCGCGCCATTCAGGGCTACGGTTATCAGGCAACTACCTTGATGGTTGGTGCAACCATCGGCAACCGAGTCCCAGCCATCGAAATTGTGTGCACCATTGCACGCAAAATCTTTCAAATCAAATGGAAGGATTCGAATTGACTATCGTGATAAACCGGCCCATCGAGGCGGCTTTCGGAATTCTATCCGACCTGGAGAATGACGTAAAGTGGCGGCGCGAGCGGGTTGATGCCAAGAAAACGTCAGAGAGTCCAATTGGCATTGGCACTTTGTGAGCAGGTGACGCCACCATGCAAGAGCTGCCATATTGGGTCCGGGGTCACCCTACCCGATCCATAGACAGCCTATGGTCGGCGTGCGGCTTTACTATTGTTCAAAATAATTTGGAGTGAAGGAGCCTAATATGTCTAACTCAGATACGCAAACACCAACCCCCGGTCAACCAATCCCTAATCCGCCTGATTTCTCGGTGGTTTGGGATAATCCTCGTGATGCCAAACTCACCTGGATGGCTATTCCCCAATACAAAACCCCAATATCGCCTTTAATCCATGCTGTTGTTGGGGCGTTCCTGGTGGGCGGCAACGCCGGCATGCAGAATGCCGGTCTACCCTTTGAGGTCCGCATAGAGCGCATCAACACCTATGCCTATATGGGCATGGTGCCCAAGGACGCGCCGCCGGAGGCGGTGACGAAAGCCATGGGTCTGCTCAACCGTGCTGCGCCCGCCATTTTCAAGATGATGATGAGCCAGGTGGGGGCCGGAATGTCAAAACAACAAGAGGCCGCCCTCAATCCCCTCGTCGAACGATTCGAGTCCTATTGGCTCGAAGAACTCCTGCCAGAGATCAAACAGCACATCGCTTACTTTGAAAGCTGCGACTTGCGCGGCATGAGCCTCGACCAGCTGCGCGCGCACCTGGGAGAAATGTTCAAGCGTGTGGAGCGTATGGGTGCCTTGCATGGGGTCATCATGCCGATGCTCTTTGCCATGAGTCAGTTCGAGGAGTTGTACTGTGAGTTGTTCGAGGGTGCTACTACTCTGGATGCCCTGTTACTGACGCAGGGCTTTGACAACAAGACTATGGAAGGCGACCGTGCACTATGGCGCTTGAGCCGCGCTGCCCGGTCCACGCCGGATGTGCGCGAGATTCTATCCACGCAGGCGGCTGATGAGGTAATCCCTGCCCTGGAAAAATCCGTTGGGAGCCAGCAGTTCCTGGCTGATCTGCGCGCCTGGCTCGCTCAATATGGTCAGCGTCTTAATTCTGCCTTTGCGCTTGGTGAGCCAAGTTGGATCGAAGATCCGACGCCCGCCATCCAAAATTTGCAGGCGTACGTCGCGATCCCCGATCTCCGACCTGAAATGGAACCAGCCGCATTGGCCGCCGAGCGCGAAAAATCAGTGGCAGAGGCGCGCGCCAAACTCGCCGGTTATCCGCAGCCCATCGTGGCGCGCTTTGAGACTTTGTTGAAGGCGGCACAGGTTGCGGCTATTGTTCATGAAGACCACAATTTCTGGATTGACCAGCGCCTGTTCTATCACGTCCGGCGGGTTATCCTGGAATTTGGAGGGCGGCTGGCACAAGCCGGGGAGTTGGATGCGGTGAACGATGTGTTCTATCTGATGCCGGATGAACTGCAGAACGGTCGAGACGTTCCGATGAAACGATTAGCCCAGGAGCGCAAAACAGAAATGGAACAGTTCAGCCATGTGACGCCGCCGCCGATGTTGGGCACAATGCCGGCTTTTGAAATGACCGATGGCGGTTCGATGGTTCGCGCGTTGTTCAAGGGCGAATTGAGCCCAGCCAACACCAGCAACAGTGATATGAACAAGGTAAAAGGATTACCTGGTTCAGCCGGGGTGGCGCGCGGCACTGCCAGGGTGATCCGCTCGCTGGCGGAAGCGGGCAAACTGCAGCCGGGGGACGTGCTGGTAACCGTATCTACGGAGCCGCCGTGGACGCCGCTGTTCGCCACAGCCACAGCCGTCGTCACCGATAGCGGTGGGGTGTTGTCGCATAGCGCCGTTGTCGCCCGCGAGTATCGCATCCCCGCAGTGGTTGGCACCGGCAATGCTACCACGACCTTCAAAGATGGGCAACTGATCGAAGTGGATGGCAATGCCGGTATCGCCCACGTGGTTGTTGAAGAAGCTGAACGTGACCCTGCTTTGGTCGGATAAGGAGATGATCATGAAACTTGATGAACCCCGGCCCATCTTTGTTCCACCGAATTCAGGTGATGCGCTCGAATTTATCGGTGTCACGCACAAACTGACGGGTCAGCAAACCGACGGCGCGTATTATCTCTTCGAGTCGGTATTCGGTCCCGGGGATGGGAACTGGCTTCACATCCATCGCCGCGAAGACGAAGTTGGCTATGTTTTAGAGGGCGCGTTGGAAATCCGGCTCGCGAATCAAACCTTGATTGCTGAGGCGGGGAGCGTCGCACACCTGCCCAAGAACATTCCCCATGCAATTCGCAATCCGCTCAAGACACCCTCGCGGTACTTGTTCATGACGATTCCCGCCGGGCTCGACCAATGGTTCGATGCGCTCGACGCCGCAAGACGGGATGGCATGTTGGATGATGTACTGTACCGCAAACTCTCGCAAGATTATGGAATTGAATGGTTGGAGTAGCCGATGAAAAGCCTGCTCTGGCTGGGTGATCCCAAATCCTTTGATGTAGCTGTGGTGGGTGGCAAGGCGGCAAATCTTAGCCGCCTTGCCCGAATGTATCACCGCGTACCGGATGGCTTCTCCCTGCCGGTGACGGTGATGGATGAGGGGCATCCGTTGGACCTCCGTAATGAAATCACAGCCGCCATCTCGGACCTGATGGCTTGCCACAGCCTTCCAGACCTTATCGCGGCTGTTCGTTCTTCCGCTGTGGATGAAGATGGAGCAACCGCCTCGTTCGCGGGTCAGCATGAAACATATCTCAACATCGTCGGCGCAGATGCCATTATCCAAGCCGTGACACGTTGCTGGGAATCGGCGCGGGCTGAACATGCTCTGGACTATCGCCGCCAGCAAGGGATGTCAGTGGAACGTCCACAAATCGCTGTACTCGTCCAGCAATTGGTCGCCGCGGATGTTGCCGCAGTCGTGTTCAGCGCCAACCCGATCACGGGCAGCCGCGATGAAGTGATGATCAATGCCAGCTGGGGCTTGGGTGAGAGCATTGTCGGCGGGACGGTCACGCCCGATACGTTTATTGTACGCAAGTCGGATTTTGCTGTTTTACAGTGTATCATTGCAGATAAACAACGCATGACTGTCGCTGCGCCAGGTGGAACCCACGAAGTGGATGTACCGCGCTTCTTGCGCAACACAACTTCGCTGAACGATGAACAAGTGATTGAAATGGCAAAGCTTGCCCTGACATTGGAAGAAACGATGGAACATCCCGTGGATGTCGAGTGTGCATATGCAGGGGGTGAGTTGTATTTGTTACAGTGCCGTCCCATCACTACACTGAAGTAACACCACACCCGTCCATTGGCTTTCAAGTAATCTGTTTTGTTCTGGTTTTCCCCACAAAAAGCACTTCCGCTCGTGATATACCCCGCCCTAAAACGAACCGTGCGATTAGCTCAATGGAGTATTTCTGTTGTCTACTTGATAAAGGCGATGTTGGGATGGGCGATAGCGGTGGCTGGATACACCACTACTCAATCCCCTTGATATTCGTTTTCCAAAATCGTTAGGAAATTTTTACGCAATTCAGGCACATCTTGCATTGCTGTATTCAAGACAATCTGCCAAAGGACAGCGAAATACTCGTGGACAGCAATGTTACGGAAACCAACTTTTCAGGACGCATACATAACCTGCGCACTGGATAGCACAGCTTCCCGTATGACAGGTTTCAATCCCTCCTGTGGCACCAGATCCACAGGACGCTGGAACATTTCTGCAAGCTCACGCTTCATCCTGCCAAGTGTCATAAATGTGACACGGGCGGATGGTTCGAAAACGACCAAAATGTCAATGTCGCTGTCCGCGCTGAAGTCGTCGTTAAGGACCGAGCCAAACAATGCCAGCCGTTGCACCTGATATTGCCGGCAGAATTCTTTTATTTTCCTCTCAGGGATCCTGATTCTTGAAAATATCATTTCAGCCATGATTCAAGACGTGAAAGACAGGGATATGACTTGATGCTTCTCAGACCATTCTTTTCGATGTTGTGATAAAAGATGAACTGCCTTATTAATTTTTGTCTACCCATTTTCCCTATTATACATGAGCAGGCACTATCGAACAGGAAGTGTTGTGTGCATAGCTCGCCCTATCAATATTATTCTGCTGAAGGCGCAGAAAAACTTAATAGTCATGAATGCCAAGATCATCTAGCATACTGCATATTGAAATTACATGAAATTATCTCTATAATCGAGTCATACAAGACTTGCACAGAACTAAACAAAGCTGGGGCGGGTGCTCATCGTGGTTCTGGGTGACGGTTCATCATACAAGTCCCTGAAAAGAGCCTGGCATAAAATCAATATCACGGAGGGGAATGATGAACACCAGATTTGCTCCATTAGCCGCGTCGATAGCGATGGCAGTATTATCGCTGGTACTTTTTATAACGGTTGTTGGGGGAACCGCTTCCAGTATGAGCGGCGAAGCGATTGGCATAGAGGCGGACGCTCTCAAAAGGGACGAAACAGACTCTCGCCTGCTTGCCTATCAAAGCCCTAATATCAGCCAGGATGAGGCCCTGTCTTTGACCGGGCCAATTTCCATCTATCTGCCCCTGGTGTCCACTGCTGGATATATAGATAAATCAGCAGAACGCGCCGCACTGATGGCGTTATATAACAGCACGAATGGCGGTGAGTGGTATAACAACACTGGATGGGGGACAGACACCTCTTTTTGTGAATGGTATGGGGTTACCTGTGACCAGAATGGGCATGTGACCGTCCTTGACCTGGGTGGAAACAGGATATCCGGCACCATCCCCCTTGAGATAGGTGATCTTCCAATGTTGACTGTACTCCGGCTCACCGGCACATTAGAAGACTGTGGAAAAGACGGTTGCCAATACCATTATGTTATTAGAGAACCTTTCCCGTCAGAGATTAGTAAATTGTTGAATCTGCAAGTTCTTGATCTGGCCTGGAATGAACTTACTTCCCTACCACCACAGATCTGTAACCTGGCGAGTCTGCAGACGATTGATCTGAGGTTCAATCAACTTGTCACACTACCGTCCGAGATTGGCAACCTGGTGAATCTGCAGACACTTAATTTGGATTATAACCAACTCTCGTCTCTCCCTACAGAGATCGGCAAGCTAGCGAGTCTTCAAGTACTCCGGCTGGATAACAACCAGTTCACTTCGCTCCCACCCGGAATCGGAAACCTAGTAAACCTGCCAGAGCTCTATCTGTACTACAACAAACTCGCATCGCTACCACCGGAGATCGGCAATCTGGTAAATTTGCAGCACCTCGATCTGAGTAGTAACCAACTTACCTCCCTGCCGCCGGAGATCGGCAATATGGCAGGCTTGCAGGTGCTCGATCTGGTTGGCAACCAGCTAACCTCCCTCCCTGCAAAGATCGGCAATCTGGTGAGTTTGCAAGAACTCCGCCTTCACGATAATCGACTCCTCTCCCTACCGTCGGAGATCGGTAACCTGTCCAATCTGCAGAGTCTCTATCTGATGAATAACCAACTCACATCCCTGCCGGCGGAGATCGGCAACCTCGTGAACCTGACTGAGTTCTGGCTGTGGGGCAACCAACTCACGTCCCTACCACCACAGATTGGCAACCTTACGAGTTTGCAGAAACTCAGTCTATCAGGTAATAAACTCTCCTCCCTGCCGTTGGAGATTGGCAATATGGCCGGCCTGCAAGACCTGTTTCTGGACGACAACCAACTCACGTCTCTGCCAGCGCAGATCGGCAAGCTGGCTAGTCTGCATGGGCTGAGTCTGATAGGTAATCAGTTCAAAACCCTCCCCCCAGTGATCGGCTATCTGGTAAGTCTGCAGGGTCTCAATTTGAGCAGCAACCAACTCACCTACCTTCCTCCAGAGATCGGAAATCTGGCGAGTTTGCAGGATCTATCTCTGGGAGGTAATCAACTTACATCCATCCCGTCAGAGATCGGCAATTTGGAGAGTCTGCAGAGGCTCTATCTGTACGAAAACCAGCTTACGAAACTACCGCCCGAGATAGGCAATCTGGCAAGTCTGCAGAGGCTCAGTCTGTTTGACAATAATCTCACATCGCTTCCCCCAGAGTTTGGCAACCTGGTTAATCTGCAGGTGCTCGAATTGAGTATTAACCAACTCACATCGCTTCCGCTAGAAATAGGTGAACTTGAGAGTTTGCAGGAGCTCTATGTGGACAACAACCAACTATCGGGCCTCATCCCTGCGTTTTTGAGCAACCTGAGCAATTTGTCTTGGCTTACTCTAAACGAAAACCCCGACCTGACCTGCTGGGAGACGAAAGAAGCTCGAAATTGGGCATTGTCACTGGGTGTTTATTCTGGCCCCACTTGTTATATTCCATAAAGTATTTTTTCGAGCTGTTTTTATAGTTTACAGGTTTGATTGTGTACAAATCACCATAGAAAAACGCCAGGTTCGCAACCTGGCGTTATTTCTTATGCAGACAGTTGCTTTGACCAATCAAGCAACAATCTTGCCGTGACAATGATTGGCTGTTGTCTATTGCCCGTACTTGATAAAGGCGATGTTCGGGTGGGCGAGGGCGGTGGCAGACCTCTGAAGTTCCAACTCAGGTAGTTTGATATATCACCGAACGATACCGTGGACGAGGGATCGATTTTCCCGCTGCGCGGGCAGCCTCTAGCCAGGCACTCTTCGCAATTAACACTTCCCGTACCGCGTCTTCAGGAGTTTCCCCGAAAGCCGAACAATGCTTAAGGTCTGGGATATAGGCGATATACCCCTCATCTTCTTCACTGTAAAATACATTAATGTGATAATCTTTCACGCCTCATCCTCCAGCCTTAAATTATACCGCTCAACGATGTCCAAGAACTGCTTGATCTGGTAGGGTTTCGCCATGCCGTTGACATTTTGGAGATTGATCAAGTCAGGAACATCTGGGTGAGTGTAGATATGGTGACTGCCACTGATACGAGTGAGTCTAAATCCAAATGCTTCGATTTTATGAAATCGATCACTAAAATAATGTAAAATGGTGAAAGATGTACGAAGAAAACGAACTTGAAGACCTTGCGCCCTGGTTGGTAATCATCATCACATTGATTGGGGGTTTTCTGCGAGTTTTTCTACTCGGTATTAAAGGGATGTGGTTCGATGAAACGTTCAGCGTGTGGGTGGCCAACCAGGGTGTCGTCGATATGCTGCAATGGATTGCCAGGATTGACCAACACCCACCTCTTTATTATCTACTGCTCCATTACTGGATAGCACTCAATGGGGATACGCCCTTTGATGTCCGTCTGCTTTCTGCGCTATTTGGCGCACTCACCATCCCAATTATTTACCTGATCGGCAAACGCATATCGGGTGTGACGATGGGATTGGTGGCAGCATTGATCCTGGCTCTTTCACCCTTCAACATCCGCTTCGCCCAGGAAACGCGCATGTACACCTTCCTGGCGTTCAATGCAGCCGTGGCGATTTATGCTCTGGTCAGACTCCTTACGGATCCGCGCTCCGTCAGTCCCATTGGCAGCCAATTTCGGGAATATCTGCATGCCTGGCGTACACTTGGGCCGGCTGAACCAGACACCGCAACAAATTTCAGCTATGAGGATAAGACCCGGGTTCAAACCGGATGGAGTGTCTGGATATCTCGCCATCGTTGGTTGCCCATCCAGAGCATTGAGACTGACCTGGCCTGGGTTGCATTTATCGTGTTCTCGGCTGCCACCCTGCTCAGCCACAATACGGCTGTCCTTTTCGTTTTAGCCGCCAATATCTTCGTTCTTGGTCTGTTGCTTTTTCAAAGGATAAAGAAATCGGGATCTCTACCCGGCTTCCAGGCTCCCTCTTTTTGGAACTGGGTAAAGACACACATTGGTATCTTCTTACTGTGGAGTCCATGGATATTTGCCTTTACCAATCAAGCCAGCAGAGTCTATCGGGAGTTTTGGCTTCCTAAACCAGGTTGGGACAGCGTTATCCAGGTGCTTGGATCCTTTTTGAATTATTCTGCGCTGGGTCAATCCAGCCAGGCGCAGGTGATCTGGATCCTCTACGCACTGGTGCTTTGCTTAGGGTTGTTGCATTTCAGAAAAGAAATATCGCCATCCGTATTTCTGGCTGTTTTGTTCGCCTTCCCCTTCCTGGGTGAACTGGTCGTAAGCATCCGCCGGCCAATTTTTTTCGATCGAACCCTGATTTGGACAACGATTCCATTGTTCCTTATACTTGCAGCGGGCATCGTTCAATTAAATAATCGCCTTCTAATTATCCTGGCGGTGGGGATTTTTGGAACAATCAACCTGTTTTCTGCCGGCGATTATTATAAGTTCATGCAAAAAGAGGATTGGAGCACTGCTGCCGGTTATGTCGCAAATTTCGCTGCAAAGGATGATTTGGTCCTTTTCAATGCCCCCTGGGTGCAAATCCCGTTTGACTATTATTTTAATACATATGAAGATCAGTATTTAATCCAGGTAGAGAAACATGGGGTTCCTGTAGATATGTTCGATAGTGGCATACTGGAACCAAAGATGACGGATAGCGATATCCCCAGGTTAATTTCATTGTTGAGCGGGCGTAATAGAGTCTGGCTGGTTTACAGCCAAAACTGGAATACTGATCCAATGGGGCTAATCCCGCAAACGCTTGCATCGCAGTGGAAATTAATCCGGAAGCGAGATTTTTATGGGGGGCAGGTTCAATTGTATGGGACTCCCTGAGCCTGATTTCTACCCTGAAAATTTGTATAACGTGGTTCAACGTATTGGATGATGGTATAGCCGCCAATCACCAGATACCAAAGTCGTTGTCGTTGGAAGTTTCACCAGATCGGTGAAGTCTGAGTTGACGAACATCATTAAATATCCGAATCTCGAGCGTGTGGATTATAATCTCCCCCGATTGGTAAATTGCGACTCACGTCGAAAAAATAAGAGCATCGTGTTTGTTGAAATTGGTCTTGATTAACGGGTGAAGAGCGAGAATCATCCCGTGAATTTTGCAAGCAGATTGCCTCCCAATGCGGATTACATGAGGAAAGGAGAACTATGCTGAATAACTGGTTTAACGCCATCGAACAGGCGATTGCCGAGGTCAGGCAATGGCCTGAAAAAACTGTCCAGGTCTTTCACCACAATGATGCCGATGGGATTACATCGGGTGCCATACTCACCCGCGTATTTGAAAGGCAGGGATTTAAAGTCCAGCGCTTTTGTCTGGAAAAGCCGTATCCCGCAGTGCTGAAAAAGGTTTACGAGCAAGAGGGACGGCTTATTATCTTCGCCGACTTTGCGGGGCGGATCGCACCGATAATTTCCGAACTGAACAAGTGCAGGAATCTGACCCTCATCTTGGATCATCATGTCGCTGAGGCCTCCACCGATCCCATGGTTCACAATCTTGACCCTGATCTCTTTGGATTGAAAGGCGACCGGGATATCTCCGGATCGACGACCTGTTATCTTTTTGGGGTGACCATGGATCCGGTCAATCGTGATCTGGCCCAGGTTGCAGCCATCGGCGCAGTGGCAGACGGTTTTTTTGTGGATGGTCAGCTGGTGAGCCAGAATCGGGAAGCTGCGCTGGAAGCCGTTCAGCAGGGCAAGATGGAAATCCGGAAAATTGAAGCCGGCGAGCGATATCTGCTGATAAACTCAGAAGGGGTAATCCCGGTGCTTGAATTCGGTGATTATCTTGATTTGTTGGGAGGCGTGGGCTATTACCAAAACGGGCCTGATATGGGAGTCAGAGTTTGTCTGGGTGGTGTTTCACTTGAGGCGGATCGAATGGTGGAGGAATTAAAGACCATCCGGACGCGGCTGTTTCACGAAGAGATCACCAGGCTCCAGGCAGGCGCACTGAAACAGACGCCTCATATCCAATGGTTTCATGTCGAAAAACGACTGTTTCCAATGGGGGTGAAAATGATCGGGGCATTATGTGATGCGATTAAGGATACAGACCTGATTGATCCCTTGAAATATCTGGCGGGATTTCAGGTGATTCCCGACGAAATCCCTGGCTTTGGCGCAATCAGATTTAACGAGGTGAAGATTTCCATGCGGGTTTCTCCGTACATGGAAGGGGAGATCAGGGCGGGAAGAGCAATGGGCCTAAACATATTCCTTCCTGAAGCGACTGGCAGACTTGGCGGCTTCTCGGATGCCTGCCATAGTCTGACGGCTGCTACCACGGTGGCTATTGGGAAGGAAGAAGAACTGATCGAGGAAATGGGAAAAATTCTACAAGGAGAATCATAATGGCTAAAGGATCTGGTTTTGGAAAAACAATCCTGATAGGGGATCAATTCGTTTTGGATGAAGTTCCGGCGATCGTTTCGGCAATTTCCTTTGAAACGGAGACAACGGTGGAAAGAATTGACGGCGAGGGGTGGGTGATGGAGGACAATCGGATCGAGGTTCCGGGGTATAAGGAAAAGAAAAAGGAACAGCAGGTAGCCTCGATCAACAGAATTCTCGAAGTAATGAACATCGATGTCAATAAGAACCCGATCAAGATTACCGTTGGGGGAAACTTGCTGGCCGGTAGCGGCGTGGGTGCCAGCGCTGCCAGCTGCGTTTCGCTCGCGCGCGCATTGAACGCGGAGTTCAACCTGGGCTATTCGATTGAGGAGATCAACCGGGTAGCCTGGCAGGGAGAGTTTCCCTATCATGGGGTTGCGAGCGGGGTGGACAATACCGCCTCAACCTATGGAGGGCTTATTCGTTTCAGGTTAAAGGACGGGCAGCAGAATTTCGAACGGATCAAAACCCCACAACCTTTTGAGATCGTACTGGCCAACAGTGGCATAACAGCCAATACGGCGGCTTTGGATGAATTTATCGAGCGGCAGAAGGTGGAGAATGCGGAGCTTTTTGGAACGCGCCTCAAGACCATCGTATCCCAGGGCTCTGAAATGAAAAAGGCACTTGAAGCAGGAGATCTGGATCAGGTGGGAAAGATCATGACGGAAAACCACAAACTGCTGATCGATATGGAAATGTCCCACGAAATTCTGGACTACCTGTGCAAGCTGGCCCTCAAAAATGGGGCCTTGGGAGCGAAGGTCACTGGAGGCGGCAGGGGAGGCTACATGGTTGCTTTGACGCCAGGCAAGGAACTCCAAGATAAGGTCGCATCGGCTTTCGAAAGGGAAGGCTATAAGCTGATCCTCAAAGCAACGATCGGTGGAAGTTGATGCCATAACGAACACCCGACACTCTCTGATCGGACACGGATGCCGCAGGCACACGGATAAAACGGATCACAGATCAATCATCAGTCTCTAGTATGCCCTTAAAACAGCATGACTTTCCCAAAGAGAGGTTTGGGATTATCGATTGCGGCTTCGCCGCAATCGATAATCCCAATACTTCCCTCTTTATGGCTGACATGCGATGGTTTTTGTATTCTTGAGAAAACCATACTTAAAACTGGGATTATCAGTGTGGTTCCGTGTAAATCCGTGGCTCCACTGAAAAAACGACCAGACAAAGGATATCCGATTTTCATCTCTCCTCAAAATGACCATTCGTCAATAAAATCAGGTCATCCCACTTTCAAGGTCTGAAGCATGTTCAAGAAAAATCAACGTCATCTCCAGCCGGCTCTGATCAGCAATATCAACGACCTGCCCGAAAAGTTGCGCAAGCGGCTGGAGGACT
>Ga0105100_10001506_pt1 | contig 13679 bp, 17 predicted proteins | sample PPLLak12cMay2015_2_FD_87033 | JGI IMG/M metagenome (GOLD analysis project Ga0105100, IMG submission 87033) | Freshwater sediment microbial communities from Prairie Pothole Lake near Jamestown, North Dakota, USA - PPLs Lake P8 Core (1) Depth... | ecosystem: Environmental > Aquatic > Freshwater >... | reverse complement strand
CATAATGGCCTTACGCAAATTTTCTGGATCAGACATGGTAGCCTCCCGACGGTACCAACCTGTGATAAACGGTTTCCCAGATGACTGCCAGCGCCTGGCTGGAAGGGGCTTCGGTTCGATAGGCTGTGACCGGTTCGCCATTCAGCATGGCTTCGGTGACGGTCGGGTCAAAGGGAATCTGTCCAATCAATTCGATCCCTAATTCACTGCAGACTGCCTCGATTTGTGTGGAGCCTTCTGGGTAGATATCCGCCTTATTGATAACGACCAGGGCGGGGATGCGGAAGTGGGTTGTGGTTTGTAAAATGCGTTTAAGATCATGAACCCCAGCAACGGTAGGTTCAGCGACGATCAAGGCCAGGTCAGCACCGGCTGCGGCAGCGATCACCGGGCAGCCGATGCCTGGGGGACCATCCACAATAATGACCGGCACATCGTTATCCAGGGCGCACAGGCGGGCATTTTGCTTGACAAGCGTCACCAACTTGCCGGAGTTTTCTTGCGCCGGGTAAAGATCAGCATGGAAGAGCGGTCCATAGCGGCTCTCAGAACGGTACCATCGCCCGGCCGTCTGTGGCTCCATGTGAATGGCTTCCTCAGGGCATTGGTACACGCAGGCCGCGCAGCCATCGCAGGCAATGGGATCCACACGGTAGCCATCTGTAGTGGACTGAACAGCGTCGAAGCGGCAAACCTGCTTGCACACTCCGCAGTCTTGGCATAGGTCCGAGTCAATCAAGGCCACCGACCCGCCGGTGAAATCGTGCGTCTCGATGCGTTCGGGGCGTAGCACCAGCTCCAGGTTGGCAGCATCAACATCAGCGTCAGCCAGTACAGCCTGGATCGGGTTTCTCCCGTCATGCGCCAGGTGAGCAAAGGCTGCCGCCAGGCTAGTCTTTCCGGTGCCACCCTTCCCGCTTAAGATAACCAGTTGTTTCATCATCGATCATGTCCCTGTACCGCGATCTTCTATCGCTTCTTCAAGAAATTTTTCAATTGTCTCCTGATATTCTTGCTCCTTGAGAACCGAGGTGCTATGCCCCGTCCCATGGAAGAGATGCAGCCTGGCTCCGGGATACAATGCACTCATGGCATCGCGTACCGATTCGGGTGTGCCGGGGTCATCGTCAGCCATCACCAACAGCACCTTTCCCGGCCAGCCAACCAGGTCTTGGGGTGTATATACTTGGGCATAATAGTCAACTGTACGATATACCGTGTTCAACAGATCGACTTTTGTCAGGCGAAGGTATAGTAGCTCTTCGAACATAGCGTGAAATAAGCTAACCTCGGGTGTTCTAGCCGGCATCAAAGCTCCGAGCCGCTTACCCATCAACCATCGTAACAACCCTTCTGGCAGCAGGGGCATCCATCTTGCCATTTTCTGGATTGTTTTGACATTGGCCGGGTCAGGTGGAAAAGTATGCGAAAGGACCAGCGAGCGTGTCAAGCCGGGGTAACGCCGCACAAAGACCTGGGCTACAAAGCCGCCATAAGAGCCGCCAAGGACGTGCGCCTGCTTGATCCCCTCTTGTTGAAGAATGGCAGCGATTCCATCCACCAGCGCGTCCATCGTTTTAACAGCTGGGTAAGCCGGGGCGATCACCCGATAAGTTTGGGCGAAGTGGGCAATGGTCAGCCAGCTGATATCCGGAATAGACAACGCCCCTGAGAGCAACAATAAGGTTTCGCCGCTCCGCTCGTTGATCAAATACGGCCAATTCACCCCCTCATAGGTTAGCTGCCGATAGGGGCAGTCGATGCAAAAGGCTTGGAACCTTTCCATATCTGCTGGCAATACCTCGGTATAGAGTGCCGCGACCTTTGGGTCCGTTGAATCAGCAAGATGTTTCATGTTCATATCCTCTCACCGGTTTACCTAGAAAGCTCCGAGTTTCTCTAAAAGAACACAAAATAGCGCTGCACCTGCTCCAGATAGAGACGATAAGATTCGCCATACTGCTTCAGGCATACTTCCTCCTCTGCCAGGATGCCAAAATGCTCCGTCAGCCTGGCAACTGTCCAAAATGCCACTGCCGCCCACGAGCCAATCGCGATACAACCTCCCAGCAATACCATCGAGGACATCACGATTTGAGCTTGGCGAGATACACCATAGAGGCCGCGCGTAACCGGCTCATCCAACGGGGTATTCCTGAAGTCGTAAAGTGCCTTAACCAGGCCGATCAAGCCAAGTGCGGTCAGGATCACTCCCACCACGAAGGCCGGGGTCCCAATTTTAAGCGGCGTGAGTGTAAGTAAACCCAGGCAGACCAATGCACACAGCTTGCCGGCGATGGTAAAAGCCTGCTGCTTTTGACTCCAACCTGACCGATCCCAGAGCCGCCTCACCACATCTTTGGGAAAAACCAGGAACAGTATGCCATCCGTCAACCCCAGCAAGACGATAGCCCACCAGCCGTTGAGCCAGCCAATTTTTAGTTCCGGGAACAATTCCATTTGATGCTTCCTGTGTATCAAAAATTACCAAACGCCTGGGAACAGCCGATAGCGCACTTCCTGAGCGTACTCCGCATAACCAGGGAGTTCAGCATGGAGCATGCGGTCTTCATAAACTGTGCGCAATAACATCATCAACGAGGCCAGAAGACCGGGGATGGCGGCATACCAAGATTCCATGAGCAAACCCGTCACCGGCCACATTAATACTGCTGCCAGGTAAGCGGGATGGCGGATAAATCGATAAGGCCCGACGCGAGTTACTTTTTGGTTTCTATCTGCCTGGAGACGCGATTCGGCTGAGAAAAAGGGATTGGCGCTAACCGCCCAGGATGCCAGCCCGTTCCCGAACAGGTAAATTACATACGTAGTGATAATCAACGCTATCGGTACTTCACCAGACCAGCGGAAGCGACCGCCATCAAGCCCGGCAACTAGAATAGTGCCAAAGGACAGCACAAAGTACACTGGCACAATCCAGCGGTCATACCTTTGGGTATTTTCGTGACGAGTTACCCTTTCGACCAATAAGGCTGGGTCATGCCAGCGTAAAAGAAGGATGAACACAAGTTTGAGAAGTCCCCATACTGCGACAAACAGCCATCCCAGTTCCCAGTCGAGCCGGCCTGCTCCGGCGAATAACAAAACCGCTAGTAAAAGTAGTGACGCCAGAATGCCAGCCAGCGTTTTCAGGAGGGCGGCATTGGGTGTCATGGTCGTAGAGGTATCTATTGTTCCATCCAAAGTCTAGCTCCTCGCCACCAAATGCCGATTGCAGGCGGCGCGTAATGAGCTACAAAGATTACTTGTCTGGAAGCCATATTCGGCATAAGCTTCCGGAGGAATTTGTATCCCACCGGCTGGCCCAACAACGCACCAGCCGAAACACTCATTTACCGCCTTTCGTCAATTGGGGCACGGTTCATTCCAATCAATCATATATTTTCCATCCAAAGCCCGCTTCTGCATCAGCAGGGTCAAGTAAACCGGGTGGCAGATCGGTGAATAAAATGTCGGCCTCGGCCAGGATGTCTTTCCCACCACTTAAGATTTCGGCGTGGGTGCGGGTGCGGCGAGCACAGCGCTTGAGCATCCAGCCGGTTGCCTCAAGCGGCACACCAACCGGGACTGGCTGGCGGTAGTGCACATCCATGCGGGCGGTGACGAAAAAACAATTGGGATTATTGATCATTACTGTACGCCTACCCACTTCGTCGAGAATGGCTGCTACGATTCCGCCGTGGGCTATGCCCGGATAGCCAGCATGTTCTGGTTTAAGGGTGAAATAGGCAAAGACCTGATCTATGCCGTTATCGTAAAAACGCAAGCGCAGACCGGAAGGATTTTCGAGGCCGCAGGCAAAACAAGAGGCGGAATTGTATTGTTGGTTCATATTAGGCGGGTAATCTGCGTGAACATCCGGTGGAAATGTTCAACATATTCCGGATGGATTTCAACCAGCGTTTTCCCTTGAGCCACGCCCTCAGCGATTGCACGCTCGAAGGGGATACGCAGCAGCACTGGCAGACTGTTATCAGCGCAAAATTCGTCTAGCGCCGGGTAGGGACCGTTCTCTCGATTGATGATCACCCCTGCGGGAATGCCTAACTCACCGGCGACTTGCACTGCCAGGCGTAAATCGTGCAGGCCGAAGGGCGTTGGTTCGGTGACCAGCAGCAGGTAATCGCTGCCGCGCACGGTTTCGACCACCGGGCAGGAAGTCCCTGGAGGGGCATCGTAGAGCACCACCTGTCCTGGCGCAGGACGCGCCCACCTCTTGAGCTGGCGGATGATCGGCACAGCCATCGGTTCACCTACGTCCAACACCCCGCGAGCGAAGGAGATGCCTGCTACAGCCGGACCGCGCTCGATGATACCCATCTTTTCAGGCAGCTCGGTGATCGCCTTCTCCGGACACAGCGCCGTGCAGCTCCCACATCCGTGACACAGCTGTGGAAACACCAGGGTCTTTTGACCCAAAACCGCGATAGCGTGATACTGGCAGACTTCTGCACACTTCCCGCAGTGAGTGCATTTTGCCTCGTCCACCGATGGGATGAGCAGGCTCACATTCTGCTGTTCAGTCACTGCGGGATGCAAAAACAGATGGGCGTTAGGCGCTTCGACATCGCAATCCAGGAGCAAGGGCGGCTGTTTGGGCGTAACCGCAGCCAGGGTCAGCGCCAGGCTGGTAGCCACCATGGTCTTGCCCGTGCCGCCCTTGCCGCTAGCGATAGTGATTTTCATTACTTACCCTCGCGGGTGATGACCCTGACCGGTTGGCGTACTGACGTGTTCGAGCTTTCCTGCCTTAAAGCTTTCAATGGCTTCCTTAATGGTGGTACTTGTTCCAAACAAATACATGGCGATGCCGGCAGTATGGAGCGCGTTATAGGCGTTCGGCCCGAAATCGCCGCTGATGACTGTGCTGGCATACTGGTTTGCAGCGAACTGCGCTGCCAGAGTGCCAGCTCCACCTGATGCGCCTACGCCGGGGTTTGGATGCGCCTGCCATTCCAGTGTTGCAGGATCGACAACGATGAAATATGCCCCGCGCCCGAACCGCCCGTCAATATTCGAATCTATACTCGGGGAAATTGCAGTCAGGATAATTTTCATGGCTCAACTCAACAGGTTCTCAAATTCATCCTCGTGCTCAATTTCTTCGCTAAGGATGTGGATGATAAGGTTATATGTGATCGGATCTTTGCCATGGATCTTCTGAGCTATTTTATTGTAGGCTTCGATGGCACCGTGCTCAGCTTTGATTACAGTTTGAACAATCGCCTCGAAATCTTTTTCATTGATTGGCGGAGTTGGGTATCCATCATTGCTGGTTTCGACCAGCTTGCTGACATCAGCCACTGGCTTTCCGCCCAGCGAGGCGATGCGTTTAGCCAATTCTTGCTGGTGCTCCAATTCATCCTTTGATGTATCCAGGAGCAACGCGGCCAACTGCTTGGCGGCTGGTCGCCCAGCGACTACCTGGCTCATGGAGTTATAGGCGTACGCAGCCAGCCATTCGTCCGCGTATAAGCGATTGAGGTCGATCAAAAGATCATCCACGTTCAGATTGATGATTTGCTTCCCTTTGCTTCCCATATTGTGTTCTCCTATGAAGTTATTCGCGGATCATTTTCGTACCGCACTTGGGACAGACACGGTCGATGCAGCGCTGACCAGCAACATGCGGTTCTTTATGCCCGCACTGCGGATTGGGGCAGACACAGTTCCCGTCTGGGCCAGAACCAGGTTTGTTGCCGCCGCCCCTGCCACCTCTCCCCCCTGCGCCTTGACCTCGACCACCCTGGCCGCCTCTGCCACGAAAGATTTTGGTAATCATAAGATTCAACTCCTGTTCTTACCGGAGCAGCGCATGGAAAATGTGATCATACGCCCCCATGCACCGCTCCGGTGTACGGATTACTTGGACGTTATTTCATCGATGCGCTTTTGAATGGCATCGAGCTGCGCTTTCAGCCAATCAGCCTGGGCTTTCAACTCAGCGGTTTCTTGCTCTGTAGCGGTTCCTGCCCAACCGGGGACGCCGGTAGCAAAGTAACGATGACGCCAACCGCGCCCCGCGCCTCCGCGTCCAAAGCCAAACCAGCCACGATATCCTTGAGACAGATTTGCGAACCCGGGTTGATCATAACCGTTGCAGAAACCCCTGCCGCGTCCGGATCTCGGACCAGCGCCCAGCGGACCTGTGCGATCTCCTCCTGACATAATTCTCACCTCCTTTCTAAGCAATTCCTTCAGAGGCTATCTCAAAAACATGAGGATTTGGTGTGTGTGACGGCGAAGCCGCCACACACAACCTAAACAACCATTTTTGAGATGACTTCTAGTTACTATGCCTGCCTCGATAGCGAGCTTGCCTGCGTTTACCTTTGCACTGTACTGCAAGAGCTCTTGATGAGGTAGGTAACGGTGTAACGGCGGTCGTTGTTGGCCGTTCGAGCCTATGCTCCAGTGTAGTAATCAGCACATCCACCAGGCGAGGAGCAAATTCGCGCCCCAAAAAAGCCAACGCAGCTCCTGCTATCGATGCCAGGCTGCGATTGGATGGCTCCGCTGCCGGCAGTGGGGTGCGAGTTGGAACGGGAATCGTTAGTGTTTCTGCCACGATGGGCATCAACCGGGCAGGTTCCAAAATCGTTGTGATAGCTCCGTTCGGGCAGGCATCTACGCACGCCTCACATTGTGTACACAGTGCATCGTTAATCTCCGCCCGCCGATCGACCAGTTGGATCGCACCAATGGGGCATGCTTCCATGCATAAGCCACAACCAGCGCACATTTCTTGATTAACCTGGAGAACCATACCAAACTCTGTTTAATTCCTTTCTAATAAACCGAATAGCTCAATGCAACCGTTCGATCTGATCGACAATACTGCCTTCGATATAAGCCATTACTGCTTTGTCAATGTCGACGATATCGGTCACTACCGGGCGGATGTCGCGCGCTTGCATGCTCTGGTAGGCGCCCATGCCCATGCCGCGGCACAGCAAGGCTTCGCAATCCGCAATCGACTCGGCCATCTGCAAATGTTTGTTATGCGAAGCAGTGTCCATGCCATGCGGCTGATCGGGCTGTTCCTCAGGGTGGGGCTGATTCATAAAATGAGTATGCCCAAGCTTGTTGCGTAATTCACGGTTCACGATCTGTCCATTTTTGACGGTGGCGACGAGGTAATATTGCGCTCGCCCAAAATGTTGGCTGATGGTTTTCCCGTCGTCAGTGATAGCAGCCACTTTGATGCTTGTTTCAGTTGTCATAAAACTCTCCTATATTGTTGATTCGGATTTTCTCTGAACTTTAAGGCTGGTTTTTTGCCAGGCAATCGGCTTTCCAACAGCGATAACCGAAGATCAGGATTCCTACCATCACAATCCCTAACACACCCAGCCCAACCAATCGCCAGGGTTCGAGCTGGCTCAGACGCAGCAGCAGCTGGGCTGGCTGCTCTTCTACCAATACAGCGGCTGGTTCGATGGCCGTTGCCGTGATGATGGGCAACGGGGTCGAGCTAATCCCAGCGACTGCGTCAAAGGTGACCACGCGCGACAGATAATCTTCGGTATGACAGGTTTCGCAGCGCTCGGCATGATTCCGGGTAGGGTAGAGTACCAATCCTTCATGGGCTATCTCTTTCACAGGGCTGTCGGTGCGACCACTATGACAATAGACACAATGCATAGGCGCATCGCAAAGGCAAAACCACTTGCCACTATCATACAGATAATATTGGTGCTCGTGACAAGCTACACAGTTCGCATCGTTTTCAGGCGTAGGCTCCTGGGCGTGGGTGGGGATTGTCCAAGGCAGGAGCAAGATCATTGCCCCGATGATCATTACCCCGACAGCAAACCATTTACGGGACAAAACGCACCTCCTGAATTGCGAATGCGCCATAGTAGATAACCTAAGCATTCAAGCTACTCTGGCTTGAAATGGCGCTCGGTTGGGCGGTCGCTTTCATCTGCCGGGCACATGATCAGCAGCGACCGCGAGGCTTTTTCCCCCCTGTTTTGCCAACAGTGGGGCAGGTGAGCTTCGAAGAGCAAGCTGTCTCCAGGATCCAGTAGATAGACCTGATCCTCTATAATGTAGACTAAACGACCCTCCAGGCAAAAAACGAGTTCGACTCCGGTATGAACGATGGGGGTGTAACCGCTATTAGCCTTTGGTTCCAGGGTAACCAGGAATGGCTGTCCGCCGTGCAGGGTAAGCCCCGCCCCCAGGTCTTCTAGAGTCCCGTGGGCAAAAGCTGCCTTGGGGCGTTCTCCCGCTTTCTGGTGTGAGATATTGTTCTTTGGGATATCGGTCTCAAAAAAGGCTGTGATGGGTACATCCAGAGCACTGGCCAGTTGCTGCAAAGTGCTGACACTGGGCGAAGTTTTGCTGTTTTCGATCAGGCTGAGGGTATTGACGTTCAGTCCGCTTTGATCTGCCAGGGTGCGAAGAGAAAGACCGCGCCCGGTGCGTAGTTCCCGCAGATGAAGACCGACGTTAACGTTAACACTAGTACAATCACTCAATGCCTGGCTTTGATCGGCTACGCTGGCATGTAATCTTTGGCGTCGTCGTTTCTGCTGAGGTTGGTTAGATTCGACTGATGCGGTTATTTTCGCCATCGTATTTTCCCTGACTCATACCCAATCCGAGGTTCAACTAATATTATAGTACAAATATGGGTTAATGTCAATTATAACAAATATTATATTATGTGATTAAAATGATGGGGGATTCTCATTATAAAAACAGGCCGGGGAAGCATGCTGCCACACACTTTCCCGGCTAATGGGGAGAAAATCATATTGGACGTCTTGCCAAAACCATCGCATGAAAATCGAAATCTGTTTCTAGGATTTGATGAGCTCGTGTTTGCCAATGTCCAAACTTCTGTCCGAACATGAGAAAACCGGGGCAATTTATATCCTTCTAGTGGAATTAGAAGTTGCACACTTCAGGGGTAGTCGTGGGTGTTTGGGCGGGCGTAGGCCGCCCAAAGGACCAGTCCTCCCTCAACTGCGTAAGTCCTAAGAAGATTGTTTTATATTGTATAATATGAGCCTGCCAAAACCGGATGTGGTCCACAATGACTGCGGGGCAGGAAAAGGAGGTGAAAGGCAAGATCATAGCTCGGGAAAGAAGCGCATGGCCTCACTTGAGTGTTGACACGGTGAGGTGACGAGGATGAGGGTTCCTTCCCGCAAGGGGAGGCTAACCGGCTAACCAGCCGGGAAAATCGACAGATCAGCGGAAGCCCTCCGGGTGAGCCAACGCCCGCTCTCTTTCCCTCCAGAACCGAACTCCCCGACAACGCTGCCCGGGTGACCGGGCGGACAAAAGCGTGGAGAATGGCAATCGATCAATTCGAGTGTGTATCAGTTCGTGTAACCGGACTTTCCCGGGTGCGTTTAACTCTTTACACGAATTAATGGAGGGAACACAATGTGTGGAATTGTCGGTTATATCGGACCCCAGGATGCCACCCCGATTATCCTGAACGGTCTTAAGCGACTGGAGTATCGTGGTTACGATTCAGCCGGGCTGGCTGTGCTGCAGAACAGCCATATCGAGGTGCGCCGTGATGCCGGTAAGCTTGCACGATTGGCGACGCTGTTGGAGGAATCACCTGTACACGGTCATGTAGGTATAGGGCATACACGCTGGGCTACTCATGGTGAGCCCAGCGCACGCAATGCACATCCTCACCTCGGCATGACCGGGAATGTGGTGGTAGTACATAACGGGATCGTCGAAAATTTTCTTGAGCTGCGCGACGAATTGATCGCCGAAGGGGTGGTGTTCAACTCTGAAACCGACACCGAGGTGATCGTCCATCTCATAGAGCGATACCTGTCGAGCGAAGCGAGCCTGCCCGAAGCAGTCAAGCGGGCGCTGCGCCATCTCAAAGGCGCACATGGGATTGTAGTGCTCTCGTCGCGCGAGCCGGATAAGATCGTCGCGGCTCGCATTGGCAACGCCGGCGGTGTGGTGGTTGGGATTGGGAAGGGGGAGATGTATGTGGCCTCGGATATGCCGGCTATCCTGGAACACACCCGCCAGATGGTCTTTCTAGAATCACGCCAGATGGCAGTCATCACCCAGGATGCTTTGAGCGTGCAATCCCTGGATGGTGGTCAGGTCCAGTATGAGGTCCACCAAGTCGCCTGGGATCCGATCGCAGCGGAAAAAGGCGAGTACCGTCACTTCATGCGGAAGGAAATCCATGAACAGGTGCGCTCCTTGACCGAGACGATCGCCGGGCGAGTTGATTTCGAGAAAGCGCGCATCCGCTTATCCGAGCTGAACCTGACGCCTGAGCTAGCCAAGCGCATCCGCAAGATCTTCATCACCGCCTGTGGGACGGCATCGCACGCCGGTATGGTGGGTAAGATCCTGATCGAACGCATCGCCCGCGTTCCTGTGGAGCTAGATATAGCCTCCGAGTTTCGCTACCGAGATCCCATCCTGGATGAAGACACGATTGTCCTGGCGATCAGCCAGTCGGGAGAGACCGCTGATACACTGGCAGCGATGGAGGAGGCGCGCCGCAAAGGTGCAACCCTGTGGTCGATCGTCAATGTGATCGGTTCCCAGGCCATGCGCATTGCCGATGGATACATCTCCATGCAGACCGGCCCGGAGATCGGCGTGGCTTCTACAAAGGCCTACACTGCTCCCCTGGTTGATCTATACATGCTGGCTATCCTGCTGGCTGATCTACGCGGCACGCTGGACAGGAAAAAGCGCCGGCAGCTCATCGCTGACCTGCTCCTGGTGCCTGATCTGGTGGGTAAATGCCTGGATCGTGAGCCAGAGGTGGAGGTGGTAGCACGCGCCCTGATGAATACCAGCCACTGCCTTTACCTGGGACGCGGTATCAATATGCCCACCGCCTTCGAAGGCGCCTTGAAGCTCAAAGAGATATCGTATATCCACGCTGAAGGCTACGCGGCAGGGGAGATGAAGCACGGACCGATCGCTCTGATCGACCGATCCATGCCGGTGGTGGTCATCGCGCCGCGCGATCCCTGGTACGAAAAGATGTTCAGCCAGATCGAGCAGGCCAAGTCGCGTGGCGGCACTGTGATTGCCCTGGCAACCGACGGCGATGAGCTGATCTCCACGGTCGCCGACCATGTCATCTGGCTGCCGGATACTCCCTGGATGCTCACTCCGGTGACCACGGTCATCCCATTGCAGATGCTGGCGTACCATATTGCCGCTCTGCGAGGGTTGGATGTTGACCAACCGCGCAACCTGGCAAAGAGCGTGACGGTCGAATAGCGCTGATGCTGCGGGGGAGGTGCACTCACCTCCCCCGCAGTTTTTTTATCGCCCCTCGAGTTCTTCCAGCAGTTTCTCACCTAACATCCACATATCCTGCTGCTGGCCGCGTTCCTGAGCCACCAGGAATATCTCCGCTGTCATCTTATCGGCCGCAACATCGATCCAACGTCCACATACCTGCGTGAACCACTGCGAATGCTTCACGAGCGGATTGACATGCACATTGGCGTAGATCTCAACTGCACGTTCGTACTCTTTGCGTCCCACCAGCAGCACCGCCAGGGATGCCAGCCCATACAAATACCAGTGCTGGTGACGATATCGAAGGAACAGGCGCAGCGCCTCCAAGGCGTGCATCCATGCCTCGGTGATCTCTCCAAGGGCATGCTCAACCAGGCTCAAGACTGCCAGGTCACGCCCCAGGCTGTGTTTGCCCACCACCTGCCGGCTGATCTGCACACAGGTCTGCAGGATCGACTTTGCCTCTATAAACCGACCGGTCGCCAGATAGATACTTGCCAGAACCCAGCGGTACATGTTGCTCTGAATATCTTGCTCATCGTAGATGCTCAGTAATTCCAGCGCATGGTTGATCTTTACCTCAGCCCGCCTGTACTCTCCCAGGCAGAGGAGGCATTCGGTGATCATCCCCAGCGATATGATCATGCTCCTGCGCTCGCCCAGCTCTTCAAAAATCGCCAAGGCTTTCTCCGCCATCTCAATGGCCTTTTCGTACTGACCATGAATATAGGAGATGTACATTGAGCTTTGAAAGGCATGAGCGATATTATTGATCCCGGTTAGGCTGCTCAAAATCTTCTGGCTCTCTTCGAAGTAGGACAAGGCCTCCTCGATCTGTCCATAGTCGAATAAGCTTACAACCCCCAGATAATCGACCAGGTAGGCCAGGCTTTGTTGGTCGCCAATGGCTCTCTTAATTTCCAGGCTTTTCTGGAAATGTTCTTTTGCTTCGAGGGGCCGGTTGTGAATATGCTGCAGGTTGATCGCCAGATCGAATAACACATCGGATGCGTAGAATTGATCACCCGCACCCTGGAACATGGCCAGGCTTTCGGTGTAATACCGCCTGGCTTGAGCTGCATCTCCGGCGAAGTTTGCCAGAATGCCTTTTCCACGGGCTACCAATGCCCGCCCTACCATTGTGCGCTCTGGCTGCAGCTGACCGCTCTCCAGGATTGCCTGACTGCGCTGAAACACCAGTCCGGCTTCAGCGAAGTTCCCCTGAAAGTGAAGAAAAGTGCCCCGCCAGGCCAGCAACAACGCGCCGATGCGCAGATCATCTGCCTGATCCAGGTTCTCCAGTTGTTCAGCTGCGTAGCGGCAGGCATTTTCTCCCTCTTCATATCGTCCCCTGCGCAAGCAATAAAGGCATAAACTTTCGATGGCATCATCCAGCTGGGCAGCCAATTTGTTGCTGGCTGCCCAATACCATGCCGCCCTGAAGTTCCCGTAATCAGCCTGGATCTCATTCAAAGCTTCGGGCTGTTGTGGGCCTTTCAGGATGCCGATCTTATGTTTCAACACTGCGCAGTAGTAAATGCAGTGGCGAACCTGGATTTCTGAGTACTTATCGGGTTCAACCCTGAGTTTTTCGACTGCATACTGCCTCACCAGCTCGTGCAGCTCGAACTGGCCATCCGTTTTTCGGACCACCAACGACTTGTCGACCAAACCCCCCAACTCCTGCAGTGAGATCCCCGTAATATCAAGCGCTGCCCGGCGGGAGAATCCGCCGCGGAATACAGACAAGCAGGGAAAAATCTGCTTTTCCCTTTCTGAGAGCAGCTCCCATGAGTGATCGAAGACCGCCCGCAGGCTGCGCTGGCGTTCAGGTACGTCCGGTGAAGTGGTTTCGAGGATATCCAGGCTGGCGGCGATTTCCTCGGCGATCTCTTCACAAGAGAGCACATTGATCCATCCTGCTGCCAGCTCCAGGGCCAACGGTACACCCTCGACCAGCTGGGCAATACGGGCGACTGAAAGGCGTTCCGAGCCGGTGGGCTGGAATCTTGCCTGTACACGTTGGGCGCTTGCCAGGAAGAGCTGCACCGCGCCATAGCTTTCAACTGAAATCGGCGCCACATTTTGCTGATCTAGCCTTCGGAAACCCGGATCATCCTGTTCTGCCGGGTACGCCAGCCCTCCGACATCCAATACCCACTCGCTGAGTAAATTCAAGCGCTGGCGTGAAGTTATCAGGAACTTTGTATGATCTGTGCGGGTAAGAATATCGCCTATCAGGTCAGCATTTGTAATCAGCTGTTCGAAAGAGTCCAACACAAACAGGATGTGCTTGGCGCGTAAATAATTCACCAGGACTGTGATACCCGGCTCACTCTCGGATGCAGACGTCAGTCCGAGAGAACTGAGCAATCCAGGCAGGATCGATT
>Ga0105100_10001505_pt1 | contig 13683 bp, 13 predicted proteins | sample PPLLak12cMay2015_2_FD_87033 | JGI IMG/M metagenome (GOLD analysis project Ga0105100, IMG submission 87033) | Freshwater sediment microbial communities from Prairie Pothole Lake near Jamestown, North Dakota, USA - PPLs Lake P8 Core (1) Depth... | ecosystem: Environmental > Aquatic > Freshwater >... | reverse complement strand
GATAGTGTCGCCACCAAAAGGCCAGGGCAGAAATAGCCAGAAGGCCAATAAAAAGAACGATAAATCCGAGGATGATCGGCAGAAAAACCTTCATGATATAAACTTCTTGAGCTGTCCAGAAACGAGTCAAAGAATCCATTTTAGCAACCCGAGTCCGCCCTCACCTTCGCCTCTCCCCGTCGGGGGAGAGGCGAAGTGTGAGAGAGTATTAAAGTGATATACGAGGATAGAATGCAAACAAATGGGCGACAAAGAAAACAAGTGCTAAACAACCCATGATCATAAAAACCCAATTAATGAATCTTTGGTATTTCTCTTCTACTCCAAAGTCAAGCGCTGAGAGTTTTACACCAAGAAAGAGGGAGAAGATGACCCCCATTAAAATGATCACTTCAATAATAATCGCAACTGGCCTTAATGAGCTTTCCATAACCTGTTCCTCAAAATCGGATTGTTTTCATGCCCCAATTTTTTCTTCCATTTTCTTTCCAAATTGGGATTTCATTCTGCAGGAAGGGCAGAGGTTAAGCGACCAAGTGGGTTCTTTCGTCATAAAGATTTTAGTTTCTAATTTTTTTTGCATGGATTGGGGGAATAGGGGAATACCACACTCCATACACCTGGAAATTTTATCCTCAAAAATAACTTCCGCTTTCTTTCCTGTTTCATTTTTTTCAGGTCCTTTTTCCACCCATTGAAGACAATTCTCCGGACAGGATTTTTCACAGACGCCACAAGCATCACAAGCGTCTTCCCTGAAAAGGATCTGATAAATATCCCTTTCATTGTTTTGGGAAAGGGTTAAGGCCTTTGTTGGACAATTCATTACACAAAGACCACAACCCGTACATTTCTCTTTATCAATAAAGGGCATCCCATATTTTTGGGGCCGGATGATCTTCAAAAACTCCCGCCGGCTCATCTTGTCTTTTAGACCTGAAGTGTGTAATGTCATGTCTTTGCTGGTTCGGGCGTTTGCTGCCCACTCTGATCAACGGGTAATAACTCTAAATTTTTCAAACCTACCAGAAATAAAAGTCCCATTAAGGTGAACATCCCAAGTGACATAAAGGACTCCACAGGGGTAATAGGAAAGGAACCTGCCGTTCCCCAGATCCCTTCAATTTTCCCTGGATAGAAAGGCATAGGATAAGCTGTCCCAGGAATCACCAATGAAAATCTTTCTCCAAAGATACCAATGACAACTAAAAATGAAGCAACCATCACCCATTTAAGGTTCTTCCCATATTGAGGATGGAATAGGATGATCATAGGCAAAATATAGGCAAAGCCAACCTGTAATCCCCAGAAGATCCAAGAATAAGGTCCCGTGAATAGCCAAATCGTCGGATCTCGATGGGGTGAATAAAGATGGGTCAACTTATCTATTAAGACCATCACGGTTAAGACAATGATTAATATCCGAAGTAATCGACTCAAGGAAAAAATGAGTTCTTGATTTAAATTCCTTTTCGTAAATTTAAAAGTGGCCACCACGGCAATGATCAATAGGGCCAATCCTGAGACCATGGCCGCTGATAAAAATTCGAATGGCTTAATAGGGGAAAAGAAGATAGGTCGGGTAGCGATGAATCCAAATATGGCTCCTGTGCCCATATGGACCAGAGCGGCCCAACCAATAGCGATTTTCCCCATCATTTTAATAAATTTTACTTTCTCGGCAAAGATGGCTCCAAGGTAAATCACACCGATCAGGAAATACCCTCCGTATAGAATTCCATTTAGCGCAAACATGGAGCGCATATTGTTTAAGACGAAAAACATAAAAAGCCGCCATGATTTCTCAGGTCTTCCCAGGTCCAGTGCAATTCCTATCATTGCACCAAAAATAAGAATAATGGCGAGGTAGACAGCGAGCCTTGCGATGGGACGATACTCCTCCTTCCCAAACACGTAGGTCAGGGCAGAAAGGATAAGAGAACCGGCGCTCAACCCTATCAAGTAAATAGTAATCGTAATAGGCATTCCCCAGGGGATGATGCTGCTTGACCCCAGGACATGGTGGCCTGAAATATAGCTCACCATAAAACAGATAAAACCGACGAGCGTAAATATCGAAAAGAGGATTAGGAGCAAATAAAACTCTCTCGATTTACCATCTATTTTTGAATAAGCTAATCCCATCTGTAATTACCTCATTTGGGAAGATAGTATACTTTGCACTTCGTATCCAGCTCTTCCCGAAGTCTGATCCATCCTCTTGAAGACAGAAGGCGAGAGACCTCGCTGTTAATATCATCTAAATCTCCAAATTTTCTGGCCTCTGCGGGGCAATCTTCAACGCAGGCAGGAACCACCTCTTTCCCGATCTTCTTGCCTTCTTTTATGCCCTGATCGATTCTGTGGAAGCAGAAGGTGCACTTCTCAACGACGCCGTGGGTCCTGGTCGGAAATGCCCATTGGCCCCAAACGTTTCGGTCCGGGGGTAAATCGGGACGGTGGTATTCCTCTTCTTTTTGCTCTCTGCTATTGAAACTTCGTGCTCCATAAGGGCAGGCGACGATACAATATTTGCACCCGATGCATTTTCTGAAATCTTGGACGATAATTCCGTCTTCGCGGCGATAGGTCGCCTTTGCCGGGCAGACGGTCACGCACGGCGCATGATCACAGTGCATGCAGGGCATGGGAATGAGTTCCGTATTCACCCGAGGATATTTACCGCTGGTTGCTGCGATCACCTTATTCCAGTAAATGTCTCGCCTCATTCTTTGGTCGTCCGGTGAACCATATGGAACGTTGTTCTCCGCTTTACAAGCCGTTGAGCATGCCTGGCAGCCGACGCATTTATCCAGATCAATCACCATTCCCCATCTTGGCATTTTGTCCCCTTTTAAGCTCTATAAACTTTAACCCTTGTATTGAAAAAGGCTGCTTGCCCACTGATGGTGTCGTAATCCACCCCGATGATCTCATTGGGATTCACACCAATTCCCTTTTGCCATTTTCCATAGGAATAATGTCCTTGCCCGGAAGGAATTGCTACAACCCCTGGATGAACCCCCTCGGAAAACTTAACCTTTGCTTTGACCTTTTTAAACGGAGACTCTACCCATACCAACTGGCCATCTCTGAGTTTCAAGGTTTTTGCGGTTTCACTGTTGATCTCTACCAATGTTTCCCAACCCACTCCGGCCATGGGAAGAAATATCTCTTGAGCCCAAGGATAATTCTGGCTTCCGTTTTCGAGGACCATGAGAGGCTGATAAGGAAGCAGAATGAGAGGATATTTTTCCTTTTCCCCTAAGAATTTTGGTTCTTTGTAATTGGGCAGGCAGTCGATATCTTTTTCAGTTCCTTTTTTCATCTTAGAATTGAGGGATTTGAGGTTTCCTGAGTAGAATTCGAATTTCTTGGATGGAGTATGGAAGATGTGCGCATACTTATTATATTCGTAATCTTTTCATACCCAAACACACTTTTCAAGAAATTCTTTCCAAGGCGTGAGCGTTTCGGTTCGGAATTTGACAAATCCTTCCGAATGATCGCCCATGTTGCGAAAAGATTCGGCTGGTCCTCCTCCAAGCCTTTTCGACATTTCAAAGACAATATCGATCACAGGCCTGGCATCACCGAGGGGCTTGACCACGGGTTGTTTTATTCTGGCCTCGGCAAACCCCGATCCCGGTGGCGAGTGGTCGTAGCCCCACTCCTCCGGATAGGTGGTGGATGGCAGTACCAGGTCGGCATCCAGGGCCATTTCACTGATAAAAGGCGAGATGTGGACGTAGAAAGGCAGCTTCTTTAGTGCCTTATCCCATCGCTCTGCGCCGGGAGCAAACATATTAAAGTTGCTATTGAAACCAATGGCCATCTCGACAGGGTAGGGGACACCTTCCGATAGAGATTCCGGTATCTGATTCGTCACGACTTCAGCAGCGGGAAATTTATCTGTTCCCCGAAAATCGATTCTTGGATGGTTTTTTCCTGTTCGGGCAATGTCGTCATCCACCCGGTGAGGCATATCTCTGTATTTGGGATTCTCTTGATAAATAACCCCGCCAGGAACGTCGATGCTCCCTACTAAAGCATTTAGACAGAATATGGCATAGCTGATGTGTGACCCTTCGGGCCAGTTAATCGATTCCCTTCCTCTCAAGGCAAGGGCGGGTCTGGTTTGGGAAAATTCTCTTGCGATCCGTTGAATGATTTCCGAAGGAATCCCGGTTATTTTTGATACAACCGCTGGACTGTATTGACTGAGCACTAATTTCTTATAGGAATCGAATCCTGTGGTCCAGCGATTGACAAAATCCGTATCATAAAGATTTTCGCTGATGATGACATTTGCCATGGCTAATGCCAGAGCCGCATCCGTTCCCGGATGGATCGGGATCCATTCATCAGACTTGGCAGCGGTCACGGAATACCTTGGGTTGATCACCACCACTTTGGTACGATTTGGTTTTTCCCGGCGCAGCTTTCCCCACTTTCTCAAGAATCGAGATAGCGGCCTGGAGGATTCCAGCATATCAGCGCCGAAAGCGAGAATATAATTGGTGTGATCAAGATCATAAGCCGTTTCAGCATAATGCCCGTCTGCCATCCAATTGCCTGATTTTTCGGTCTCAATATCCAGTCCGTTTCCGGAAATAACGTTCGAAGTTCCGAAGGCATCTGCAAATCTGGCAAGCACATCTTCGCTGCTCACCGTGTTCAGCCCACTAAAGAGGAGAAGTTTGTGCGGTTGAGCAACATCTCGCAACGATTTCAAGCGTTGTGTCAACTCATTCAGAGCCTGATCCCAGGAGATTGGAATCCATTTGGGATCGATTCCCTTCCCCTTTTCCCTATTCCCCCTTTTTAAAGGAGAAAGAATCCTACCGGGATCATAGAGCACTTGGAGCCCGACGTGAGCCCTGGGACAGATCTTTCCTTCCGAGACCAAAGAATTGGGATTTCCGGTTATCTTGACTGCTTTGCCGTTCACAACTCTTACCCGAATGCCGCAGCGAGCGGGACAATTCAAGCAAGAGGTTGCAATCCATCTTTCTTCGAGGGCTCTCCGGGATGTTTCCTGCAGAGGTAATGCCGCATGGGACCCGGGCTTTCCCATCTGGTTCGCACCGATGGCTGCACCTGCGAATATTGATAACTTAAGAAATGTTCTTCTGTTCAGGTTCACTCTCTCCTGCTCTGTCTCTTTCGAACCCCGCACCTTCCTATTTTTCATTCTATCTTCCCCGGAGATTCATTGAAGATTCGTTCAAGCCTTCCGTTCAAGCCATCAGCGAAGGCCATTCGTTTTTCAACGAAAGGCCTTTCATTCTTCTATTTTTTTACTCGAATGATCTCAGACTATATAAATTTCGTTAACCCTTCTCCCTGCATCAGATTTTTGAGCTCCTCATCAAGATTGGACGGAACGATTTTGCATATCCAACCTTTTTCATAGGGGCTTTCATTGATCAGTTCAGGGGTATCTTCAAGTTCCTGATTGGCCGATTCTACTTTTCCGGAGATAGGAGCATAGACTCTCCCTACCCATTTACCCGATTCCATAGAGCCGCAAGGTTTGCCCTGTTCGAGTACCTTTCCTTTGGAAGGCAATTCGACATATACGATCTGGCCTGCTAATTTTTGGGCAAAATCGTTTGTACCCATAATCACAATGTTACCCGCAACTTTTGCCCAATAATGCTCCTTATGATAATATAAATCATCTGGAAAGACATAACTTTCGATTTCCATTGGCCCAAATCCTCCTTTCTTTTTTATGGCAGTACGGACAAGAAAATTTAATTAAGGTTCTTTTTGAGAGCTTCAAAAGCCGCTTGACAAAATAACAGCATAATGATAATAGAATGTAAAAAAAATCACAAGCATTTTTTAAAAATTAATTCCGGCTTTCCGTGCTGATGGAGGGGCTGGAATTAAGAAAGGGGTGGAATTATGACAGTCAGTAAATGGATAACGGCTGGAACAGTTCTAAAGATGATGGCAACCCAATATCCTGATAAACCCGGAGCAGGGGATAAATTCAGGAAGATGACTTTCAAAGAGTGGAACGACAGGAGTTGCCGGTTAGCCAACGCATTGACCAAAATGGGGCTTAAGAAGGGAGATCGATTTGCCATCCTGGCGTACAACTGTCTTGAGTGGTTGGAAATTTACGCAGCCTCTGCAAAAGCCGGACTCATTACCGTCCCCATTATGTTCCGGCTCGCCGCTCCTGAGATGGAGTATGTAGTGAACCATGCCGAGTGCAAGGCTTTCCTTGTCTCGAAGGATTTCGTTCCAATGGTGAATTCCTTTCGAAGCAAACTTGCTTCCATCCGGCCGGAGAATTATGTCTATTGGGGAGATGATACGGTGCCCGAGGGTTACCAATCCTACGAGAAACTCGTCAGACAGGCTTCTCCCGAAGAACCTGATGTGATGGTTGATGGAGACGATGTCTGGAACCTGATGTATACCTCTGGAACTACGGGCAAACCTAAGGGGGTTGTCCGAACCCATGAAAACAATCTTGCCCAATACGTTCTCAATGCGATGAATACGGGCATCAAACCCAATGATTGTGTGATGCTCGTCATGCCGATGTGCCATATCAATTCTATCTATTATTCGTTTACCTATACTTATTGCAGCGCAAGGGTTTTCGTCTACAATATGGTCAGCTTCGATCCAGAGGATCTGCTGAAGACAATTCAGAAAGAGAAGATCACCTTTACCTCCCTTGTCCCGACCCATTACATCATGATCCTCTCTCAGGCTGATGAGATCAAAAAGAAATACGATGTCAGCTCGATGCGGCAGCTCTTAATCTCCTCTGCGCCCGCCCGTAAAGATACCAAGATGGCCATCATGGAGTATTTCAAAAATGCAGAGCTCTGGGAAGCTTATGGTTCAACGGAAGCGGGTCTTGTCACATTGCTCAGGCCAGAAGAACAATTCAAGAAGTTGGGCTCTATCGGAAGGGAGATTTGGGGCTCAGATCGAATTAAGATTTTGGATGAGGCGGGCAAAGAGGTGCCGGACGGACAGGTGGGAGAACTCTATTCACGGACACCGCATGTCTTTAAAGAGTATTGGAAGGATCCTGAGAAGACAAAATCGGTTTTTCAGGGAGAATGGTTCTCTGCAGGGGATATGGCTTACCGGGATCCGGATGGATACTATGTCCTGGTGGACAGAAAGGCGAACATGATCATTAGCGGAGGCGAGAATATCTTTCCTTCAGAAGTGGAGAATCTCCTGGGGTCCCATCCTGCGGTAAAATATGTGGCGGTGATCGGAATCCCCCATGAAAAATGGGGAGAGTCAGTAAAGGCGATTGTGACCTTGCAGCAGGGAAAGACAGCAACCGAAAAAGAGCTCATTGACCATTGCAGAGGAAAGATCGCAGGGTATAAGATTCCGAAATCGGTTGATTTTATCAAGGATGAAGAGATGCCCATGACACCCACCGGGAAGATCCTCCATCGGATTTTGAGGGAGAAACATGGGAAGTGGAGTGACGTAAAATAGCCTCTTATTCGTGAGACGATTTGTGAAGGCCCGAGGGATAATCCTTGGGCCTTTTTATTAAATTTTTTCTTATTAAATATTTTCTTGCAAACTCGTGTGTTATAAGATATATTACAACATTACCAAGGGTTGAAAGCCGCCCTTGGTTTTCATTTGTTAGCTTGGCGACTGTGGCTCATGTTGGCTGGAATGGTATAAAGAGGAGCGTTGCATGCTGAGAAATTTAAGGTGGCGATTCATCCTTTATGCGGCGATAACCATTTTCGCTATTCTTCTTCTCCTCCCAACTGTGATTTCTCAATTACCTCCTTGGTTCACGAAAGTCGTTCCGACAGATAAGATTCACCTGGGCCTCGATCTCCAGGGAGGCATGTATCTCCTCCTGACGGTCGAAGGGGAGAAGGCTGTTGAGAGCTATGTAGAGCAGATCAAGAATAATCTAAGAGATGATTTAAAAGAAAAGGGGGTTCCCTTCGGGAAACTTGAAAGGGAAAAGATAGACCAGATCCTACTGGAGTTCTCCGGAGCCAAGGAAAAAGTAGATAATCTTCTCACCCAGCGGTTTACCATGTTGCGTGAACTCTCGTCTTCCGGAGAAGGGGGGATATGGAAATACCAGTTGGTCCTTGATAGTAAAGAAACAGATTACGTAAAGAAAAGAGCAATTGATCAGGCCTTGGAAGTCATTCGAAATCGGATCGACCAGTTTGGGGTTTCAGAACCTGAAATTACCCTTCAGGGCACGGATCGGATTTTGGTCCAACTCCCGGGTGTCCGGGACCCTCAAAGGGCGATCAATTTAATTGGCCAGACGGCCTTGTTGGAGTTTAAGCTGGTGGATGACGAGGGAAATATCGAAGAGGCATTAAAAGGGAATATCCCTCCGGGAGACATCATCCTGTACCAGAGATCTGTGGACGAGAAGACGGGAGCGGTGAGAAAGATTCCTTTTCTGCTTAGAGAAAAAACCATGATGACCGGTGAGTTTATAAAGGATGCTCGGGTAGCGCTGGACTCACAATTCCATGAGCCCTACGTGGCAATGGAGTTTACGGATGTCGGAGCGAAACTTTTTGAGCAGATCACCGCAGCCAATGTGAAGAAGAGGTTGGCCATCATTCTGGATAATAATGTCTACTCCGCCCCGGTTATCCAGGAGAAGATTGCGGGGGGAAGGGCCCAGATCACCGGTCGTTTTGATACCAAGGAAGCAAGCGATTTAGCCATTGTTCTCAGATCAGGCGCCTTGCCCGCCCCAGTTAAAATCATCGAGGAGCGGACCGTTGGGCCCTCTCTCGGAGAGGATTCCATCCGGAAAGGGATCATCTCGATTATCATCAGCGCCGGGATCGTTGTTCTGTTCATGGTCTTTTATTACAAGGCTTCGGGGATAGTTGCTGATGTGGCCCTCATCCTCAATGTGGTTCTGACCTTAGCTACCCTCGCCATTTTCCGCGCAACCCTCACTCTCCCAGGCATTGCCGGTCTCGTCCTGTCGATCGGAATGGCGGTCGATGCCAATATTCTGGTCCATGAGCGAATTAAAGAGGAGTTGAGATGGGGGAAGACGGTCAGGGCTGCCATCGATCAGGGCTATCATCGCGCCTTCGTTACGATCATCGACTCGAACCTGACGACTCTGATCGCCGGGGTGATTCTCTACCAGTTTGGAACGGGGCCGGTGAAGGGTTTTGCTGTGACTCTCTGCATTGGGATTTTGGCAAATATTTTTACGGCGATTTATATCACAAGGTTGATATTCGATTTCCTCACCCTGCGGCCAGGGGTGAAGCAACTGAGTATTTAATGTTCGCTTCTCCCCCTTCTGCAAGGGGGATGTAAGGGATTAGAGGCATATCCGTTCTATGGAATTGATTCGACCAAATACTCGCATCGATTTTATTGGGAAGAAAAAATACACACTCTGGATCTCAGCGATTGCCCTCCTGATCAGCTTGGGTTCAGTCTTTTTGTTCGGAGGGCTGAGGTACGGGGTTGACTTTGCGGGAGGGATCCTTATCCAGGTCAAGTTTTCAAAACCGGTAGATATCTCCGAAGTAAGGAATGCCATGGATGTGATAGGCTCGAAAGAAGCCATGGTTCAGGCCTTTGGAGGGGAGAATGAGTATCTCATCCGAGTTGAAAAAGCCTCCGAGGATCTGGAAGCCCTGTCGAAAAAAATCCAGGTTTCCCTCCAGGAATATTTCAAAGGCAAACCCCTGGAGATTCGAAGGGTGGAGGTTGTTGGACCAAAAGTAGGAAAGGATTTAAAAGAAAAGGCCTTGTTGGCAGTAGGACTTTCCCTCTTAGCCATACTGATCTACGTGGCATGGAGATTCAAGCAGGTTTCATATGGCTTGGGCGGGATCGTAGCGCTTTTCCACGACGTGATTGTGACCTATGGCGCCATCTCCATTGCCGGCATCGAGTACTCTTTGAATGTGATGGCAGTCATCCTGACCATCATTGGATTTTCGATCAACGACACCATCGTCATCTTCGACCGAGTCCGAGAGGATGTTAAGAAATTCAGCAAAGAAAACCTTGAGAAAATCTTTCCCACCGCCATCAATGAAACCCTCGGGAGAACGGTTCTTACTTCGGGGACAGTGATGATGGTTGTCCTGATCCTCTTCTTTTTCGGTGGGCCAGTGATTCACGATTTTGCCTTTGCTCTCATTGTGGGTCTTATCACGGGAACTTATTCAACCGTTTATGTTGCCAGCCCGGTTGTCCTTTTTTGGGAGAAGTATGTAACGAGTAGAAGAAAGAGAAGGTAGGAAGAGATTTCTGAAAGAGCCTTGAAATCTCTGATTACAACGATTAGGAAACGATTACACCGATTAGAAAAGTAGTGATAGTAAAGAAAAATCTATGTAATCATTTTTTAGAATCTCTGTAATCAAGAGAGCGAAAAGTAGTGTTTCAGAGCTCTCAGGAAGAAATCTTGACAGACAACAAGATGACGTATTAAATTCTACAAAGACGCGAAGGTGAGGGATGAAGACGTTTCAAGCCAAAAAGGAAGAAGTGGAGCATAAATGGTATCTGGTCAATGCCGAAGGGAAAGTTTTGGGGAGACTGTCCACCGAGTTGGTAAAGATACTGAAGGGGAAAAATAAGCCCACTTATACTCCCCATATGGATACGGGAGATTTTGTTGTGGTGGTCAATGCAGGAAAAGTAACTTTGACTGGAAAGAAGATGAAAGATAAGATCTACTATCATCATACGGGTTATCCGGGTGGGATTAAAGAGATGAATGCTGAAAAGCTCTTGGCGAAAAAACCCACGGAGATGATCCGGATGGCGGTGAAGGGGATGCTTCCTAAGAATAGTCTGGGCCGTCAGATGCTCCGGAAGCTCAAAATCTATACAGGTTCGAATCATCCACATGAGGCACAGAAGCCTGTGCCCCTTGAATTATAAGAACACGAATAGGCTCACCCCCTCCCTAACCCTCCCCCCTTGAGGGGGAGGGAGGGGTGGGGGGTGTCATTCGTAACCGAAAAGGAGAGATAAGAAAGTGACAGAAACGATTTATGCCACGGGCAAAAGAAAGACCTCCATCGCAAGGGTTTGGCTCGAACCCGGAGAAGGAAAGTTTGTCGTCAACGAGAGGGCATTGAAAGAATATTTCGGAAGAGAGACCTGTGAAATGGTCACCCTTCAGCCCTTAGAGCTGACTGGAACTCGAAGTCAGCTCGATATAAAGGTGAATGTTCAGGGAGGCGGCATCTCCGGGCAGTCCATTGCCATCCGCCACGGGATCTCAAAGGCCCTTCTCCAATATAATGCTGAGTTTAAAGATGTTCTGAAAAAAGCCGGTTTTCTCACACGTGATTCGAGGGTCAAAGAGCGAAAGAAGTACGGGAGACGAGGAGCCAGGCGAAGACCGCAGTACTCCAAGAGGTAATTCCATGACCATATCGGTCTGCTTCAAAAGGGAGGTCATGGTACCTCCCTTTTTTGTTATTGGGCTTATTGGGTCATTGGGTTTCTTGGGTTGACTGAGTCAACTCAACAAACTCCATAAACCGGATGAACTCAATGAACCGCGAAGGGGTGGCCTATGAAGACGAAAGTGGGAATCATTGGGGCAACGGGATATACCGGATTGGAGCTTCTTAGGTTTCTAATCCATCACCCAAATATTGAAATCGCGGCGTTGACTTCACAGAAATACGCCGGCGTTGAGATCGGACAAGTCTTTCCAGCACTGACGGATCAAATTCAGATCAAGTGCGAAGAACTTTCTGCTGAACGGATTTCGGAAAAGACGGATTTTCTCTTTACGGCAGTTCCTCACAAGACCGCCATGGAAATCGTCCCGGTATTTTATCGGAAGGGAAAACGAATCGTCGATCTGAGCGCCGACTTCAGGCTTAAGGATGCGAACATCTATGAGAAATGGTATCAAAAACATACGGCGGCGGATTTACTTCCGGAGTCTGTTTATGGTTTGCCAGAGCTTCATCGAGAAGAGATTCGGAAGGCGAAAATTGTTGGTAACCCGGGCTGCTATCCAACGGGGGCGTTGATCGGTCTAATCCCTCTGGTTAAGAATGGGCTGATTGCCCACGAAGGCATTGTGGTCGATTCAAAATCCGGTGTGAGCGGAGCAGGCCGGGATGTGGTTCTTGAATCTCTCTTCTGCGAGGTGAATGAAGGGGTGAAAGCTTATAAGATCTTTGCTCACCGGCACACTCCAGAGATCGATCAGGAGCTGAGCCAGGTGGCTCGGAGAGAGATCAGGGTCACGTTCGTTCCCCATCTTATCCCGATGGACAGGGGGATCTTATCTACGCTCTATGTCCGCCTTAAGAAAAAGATGAAGACCGATGAGCTGCTCAATGCCTTTCATGATTTTTACAGGGGAGAGCCCTTCGTTCGAATCTATCCAAAGGGGAAGCTCCCAAACACAAAGGATGTGAGAGGTTCTAATTTTTGTGATATTGGCGTCGCGGTCAGTGAACCGGATGACCGGGCTGTGATCGTCACAGCGATTGACAATCTCGTAAAAGGGGCCTCCGGCGAAGCCGTCCAGAATATGAATATCATGCTGGGATATCCTGAAACGATGGGGCTCGACGTGCTGCCCGTTGTTCCGTAATGGTTGGTTTTAGAAAGGTTTTCTGGCTCTTGTGTCTCCTGTCATCAAAAGATAAATAACCTCTGAAAAGGGCAACTCGTTAGAAAGTTATTAGAATCGCTTCTCATATGGAAATGCGCTCTACTTCCAAATTAGAGTACTCACCTGTTTCCAGAGAGAAATATCCTGCGGTTTAGAGGTTAGGTGAAATTCCTTTGTGCGATGGCCTCGACTTAGCTTCACAAGCCTGGTGTGGGGCCGGCGCCTGAGCAGATGACGAGGACACTCCCATATTCAGCGGTTGATTTTCCTTGACAAACTATTCCCTTCTTCATTATAAATTCAACTCGTCCCGAAGCGAGTTATTATTTATTCTACACGAAAGACCACAAAGAAGGTATGACGGCATTTGTTGAGAAGAAAAAATTCGCCATGTGGGTGAATAATAATCCTTTAAAAGGAGGATACTGTGAAAATAGCCGTATGTATCAAACAGGTTCCGGACACAGAAGCTGAAATCAAATGGGATACTTCGAAGGGTACCCTCAAGAGAGACGGCATGAGCCCTGTAACAAACGCCTTTGACGAGTTTGCCCTGGAAGAGGCTTTACTCACAAGGGAGAAGTACGATGGAGACATCGTGGCAATTAGTATGGGTCCCGAAAAGGCCAGCGACGTCCTGAGGAATGCCCTGGCACTCACGGTCAATGAGGTGCATCGCTGCACCGATGACGCTTTCGCAGGTTCCGACACCTATGCAACCGCTTCCGTCCTTGCTGCTGCCCTTAAGAAGATTGGTGGTGTGGGCGTTGTTTTTTGCGGAAAACAGTCTACCGATGGCAATACCGGTGTAGTGGGTGCAGAAGTGGCCGCTATCCTCGGTTGGAGCCCTCTCACGTACGTTTCAAAAGTACGCCAGATCGATGTGGCGAACAAGAAGATCGTCGTTGAAAGGGCCATCGAAGGCGGCATCGAAGTCATAGAAGCAAAGTTGCCTGCCGTCGTCTCCGTGATCAAAGGCATTAACGAGCCGCGGCTTCCGAACCTCATGGGTATCAGAAAGGCTGCAAAGGCGGTGATACCTCAGTGGAATGCAGATG
>Ga0105100_10001503_pt1 | contig 13694 bp, 10 predicted proteins | sample PPLLak12cMay2015_2_FD_87033 | JGI IMG/M metagenome (GOLD analysis project Ga0105100, IMG submission 87033) | Freshwater sediment microbial communities from Prairie Pothole Lake near Jamestown, North Dakota, USA - PPLs Lake P8 Core (1) Depth... | ecosystem: Environmental > Aquatic > Freshwater >... | reverse complement strand
GTGGAGCTGATCTCGCCGCCGCCGCACCACGACATCTACTCGATCGAGGACCTGGCGCAGCTCATCCACGACCTGAAGAATTCCAACCCGCAGGCGGCGATCTCGGTGAAGCTCGTCTCCGAGATCGGCGTCGGCACCATCGCCGCGGGCGTAGCGAAGGGCAAGTCCGACCACGTGACGATCGCCGGCCACGACGGCGGTACGGGTGCCTCGCCGTGGTCCTCGATCAAGCACGCCGGCACGCCGTGGGAACTCGGCCTGGCGGAAACCCAGCAAACGCTCGTCCTCAATCGCCTGAGGGGAAGGATTGCGGTCCAGGTCGACGGCCAGATGAAGACCGGCCGCGACGTGGTGATCGGCGCCATCCTCGGGGCCGACGAGTTCGGCTTCGCCACCGCGCCGCTGGTGGTCGAGGGCTGCATCATGATGCGCAAGTGCCATCTCAACACCTGCCCGGTCGGCGTGGCGACCCAGGATCCGGTGTTGCGGCGCAAGTTCGAAGGCAAGCCCGAGCACGTCGTCAACTACTTCTTCTTCGTCGCCGAGGAAGCGCGGGAGCTGATGGCCCGCCTGGGTGTTCGTACTTTGAACGAATTGATTGGCCATACGGAATTGCTCGATGTTAAGAAGGGCATCGCGCACTGGAAGGCGAAGGGCCTCAACTTCTCGCGCGTCTTCGCGATGCCGCAGATGCCCCCCGAGGTTTCTCGTTTCAACAATGAAGTGCAAAATCATGGGCTCGAAAAGGCGCTCGACAACCGCCTGATCGAGCTCGCGCGCGCGGCGCTCGAGCGGCGCGAGAAGGTGTCGATCGAGATGCCGATCCGCAACATCAACCGCACCGTCGGCACCATGCTCTCGTATGAGGTGGCGAAGCGCTACGGCCACGAGGGCCTGCCCGAGGACACCATCCGCATCCGCTTCGCCGGCTCCGCCGGGCAGAGCTTCGGCGCCTTCCTCGCGCGCGGCATCAGCCTGGAGCTGGTCGGGGACACGAACGACTACTGCGGCAAGGGGCTCTGCGGTGGGCGCATCTCGGTCCAGCCTTCGCCGAAGTTCCGCGGCGAGCCGACCGAGAACATCATCACCGGCAATGTCGTGCTCTACGGTGCGATCGACGGCGAGGCGTATTTCCGCGGCGTCGCGGGCGAGCGCTTCGCGGTGCGCAATTCCGGCGCCCGCGCCGTGGTCGAGGGCGTGGGCGACCACGGCTGCGAGTACATGACCGGCGGGCTGGTCGTCGTGCTCGGCTCGACCGGACGCAATTTCGCCGCAGGGATGTCGGGTGGCTTCGCCTACGTGCTCGACCTCGAAGGCGAGTTCGCCCGGCGCTGCAACACGGCGATGGTGGATCTCGAGCCGGTGCTGCCCGACTCCGAGGACGACGCCACGCTCAGGCGCTTGATCGAGAACCACGTTCGCTACACCGGCTCGAAGCGCGGCAAGGAGGTGCTCGAGCAGTGGACGAGCTACCGCGGGCGCTTCGTGAAGGTCTTCCCGAAGGAGTACCGGCGCGCGCTCGCCGAGCTCGCGGCAAAGACCAAGGCAGCCGCGTAGTTTGGAAAATAAGGTGGATCAATAAGTGGGCAAAATTACCGGGTTCCTCGAGTTCGAGCGGCTCGAGGAGCCGCACGAGCCGACCGAGGCGCGCAAGAAGCACTACCGCGAGTTCTACGCGCGCCTCTCCGACGAGGCGGTCGGGATCCAGGGCGCACGCTGCATGGACTGCGGCGTGCCCTTCTGCATGTCGGGCTGCCCGGTCAACAACATCATTCCCGACTGGAACGACCTCGTGTACCGCCAGGACTGGCAGCGGGCCATCGAGGTGCTGCACTCGACCAACAATTTCCCCGAGTTCACCGGCCGCATCTGCCCGGCGCCCTGCGAGGAGTCCTGCGTGCTGCGCATCAACGAAGACGCGGTCGGCATCAAGTCGATCGAGCACGCCATCGCCGACAAGGCCTGGGAGGAAGGCTGGGTGCGCCCGCAGCCGCCGGCCGTGAAGAGCGGCAGGAAAGTCGCCGTGGTCGGCTCCGGACCCGCGGGGCTCGCCTGCGCGCAGCAGCTCGCGCGCGCCGGGCACGCCGTCACCGTGCTCGAGAAATCCGACCGCATCGGCGGGCTCCTCCGCTATGGCATCCCCGACTTCAAGCTCGACAAGGGCGTCATCGACCGGCGCCTCGAGCAGATGCGCAGCGAAGGGGTGAAGTTCCGCACTTCGGTCCTCGTCGGCACGCAGCCGCCCGGCAAGGGCATCGTCAGCGATGCCCGCGAGAATATTGCTGCGGCCAAGCTGATCTCGGGGTTCGACGCCGTGGTGCTTGCCGGCGGATCGGAGCAGCCGCGCGACCTGCCGATCCCGGGGCGCAGCCTCGAAGGCGTGCATTTCGCGATGGAGTTCCTGCCCCTGCAGAACCGCCGCGTCGCCGGCGACATCGTCGCCGACGAGCTGTGGGCCACGGACAAGCACGTCGTCATCATCGGCGGCGGCGACACCGGCTCCGACTGCGTCGGCACCTCCAACCGCCACGGCGCGAAGAGCGTGACGCAGTTCGAGCTGCTGCCGATGCCGCCCGACGTCGAGCGCAACCCGGTCTGGCCCTACTGGCCGACGCGGCTGCGCACCTCCTCATCGCACGAGGAAGGCGCCAACCGCGACTGGTCGGTCGCCACGAAGGAATTCATCGGCGGGTCAGGTGAAATGAGGGGCAAGCTGAAGGCGCTGAAGGGCGTGCGCCTGGAGTGGCACGACGGCAAGCCGGTGGAGGTCGCCGGCTCCGAGTTCGAGCTGCCGGCCGACCTCGTGCTGCTGGCGATGGGATTCGTCTCGCCGCTGCAGTCGCTGCTCGAGGAATTCGGGCTCGAGCGCGACGCGCGCAGCAACGCCAAGGCGGCCACCGAGGGGCGCGGCGCCTATGCCACCTCGGTGCCCAAGCTCTTTGCCGCCGGCGACATGCGCCGCGGCCAGTCGCTCGTCGTCTGGGCGATCCGCGAAGGCCGCCAGTGCGCGCGCGCCGTCGACGAATTCCTGATGGGCGCCTCCGAGCTGCCGCGCTAGCCTTCGGTCAGGGCGAGCAGCGCAAAGGAGGCGAGCCAGTGCGCGCCGACGTAGTTGGCAGCCACGTGCGGCAGGGCTTCAGCCAGGTGGCGCTCGGCCGGTTCCGGGTGGTTCAAGCGGCGCAGGCACCAGGCGCGCGAGAGCGACAACCCGTCCAGATGCACCTGCTTTGCGTCGGCGCGGTCGAATCCGCGCGGCGGCTGGGCGAGCGGGCCGATGCCGGCCGGCAGGAAGCCGCTCTTCCATGGACCGAAGCGCTCGGGCGGCAAGACTTCCTGCATGAGCAGCGCTTCGATGAGCGACGGCGAGAGGAAATCGTCGAGCGACGGCTCATAGGCGAGCGGCGCCTCCCGATCCTGCAGGTACCAGGTGTGGGCAGCCCTTTCGATCGCCGCTGACAGAGCGTGATCGCCGGCGGCCCGTGCATAGTCGAGGGCGAGCACGCAGGCGAAGGCACTGTTGCCGTGGCTTCCCGCCCGCACGGGGTACGGCGCTTGAAGGTACTGGGCGAGGCGCGCGGCCAGCTCCGCGGCGAGCGGGGCGACGGCCTTCTCCCAGCGCGTGCCGGCGAGCTCGACCTGCAGCTTGAGCAGCCAGGCCCAGCCGTAAGGGCGCTCGAAAGTGCGGCCCGCGGGACTGCGAAAGTACGCGAGCTCTGCGGCAAGATGTTCCGTGCTCAGGTGCCTGTCGAGACACGCCGCAATGTCCGTGGAAGGAAACGCCCTGTGGATCCTCGCCAGCGACCAGTGCATGTGCACCGCCGAATGCCAGTCGTAGCTGCCGAAGAACGCGGGATGGGCGCGGCGGTGGTCGAGCTGCTCGCCTGCCGCGGTCAGCAGGTGGTCGAGCTTGTGCGGGTAGGGCCGCGCGACGTTGGCGAGCGCGACGCGGGCGAGTCGCCCGGCGGTGTCGGCGTCGAGCCGGCTCAATCGCTGGTGGGCGCGATGCGGTACTCGAGCACCGCGCGGTTCGCGCGCAGGGCGTCGGACAGGGCGCGCGCGCTTTCGCGGCCCATGCTGCGCAACACCATGCGGTACTCGAACTGCGTTCCCTCGGCGGCGAGCCGGTAGGTGAGGTTGTACACGGAGAAGCCGTGGGCGGTGACCGCCTTCAGCAGCTCCCCCTCCGGCATCGCGGCATCGCGCGAAAAGCGCACCATGAAGTTGGCGTAGGTCTCGGTCGGCAGGCGCGCTTCGATCCAGCGGAACAGCGACAGCGTGCCGAGCGCGAGCAGCGTGCCGACCACGGCGGCGAAATAGAAGCCGACGCCGGTGAGGATGCCGATCGCCGCCGTGATCCAGATCGACGCCGCGGTGGTCAGGCCGCGCACCGTGAAGCCTTCCTTGATGATCGCCCCGGCACCGAGGAAGCCGATGCCGGTCATGATGCCCTGCGCCATGCGTGTCGGATCGATGACCACTCGCGCCGTGGTGCTGTCGGGCATCCAGTGCGTCTCGTAGACCGTCACCAGCATCAGCAGGCTGGAGGCGAGGCAGACCAGCGCGTGCGTGCGGAACCCGGCCGGCCGGCCCCGATGGCTGCGCTCCAGGCCGATCAGTCCGCCGGCGGCAAGCGCGGCCACCAGGCGGAAGAGGATCTCGAAATACTCCTGGGCCATGCCGCCGAGTCTAGGCGAAAACGATAGAATCGGCACGGATTCAAACGGATGGCGCTACAAATCGTGATTCTCGCGGCGGGCCAGGGCAAGCGCATGCGCTCGGGCCTGCCCAAGGTGCTGCACCCTCTCGCCGGCCGCCCGCTGCTCGCCCATGTGCTCGACACCGCGCGCGCGCTGAAGGCGCGGAGAATCGTGGTCGTGCACGGCCACGGCGCCGAGGCCGTGCGCGCTGCCTTTCCCGATGCCGGCATCGCATGGGCGCTGCAGCCCGAGCAGCTCGGCACCGGGCACGCGGTACAGCAGGCGATGCCGCACCTCGAGGCGGGCGGCGACGTGCTCGTTCTTTACGGCGACGTGCCGCTGGTGCGCGAGGCGACGCTGCGCCGGCTGCTCGAGGCAGCGCGCGAGGGCCTGGCCGTGCTCACCGTCGAGCTCGACGACCCGGCGGGCTACGGGCGCGTGCTGCGCGACCAGGCCGGCCGGGTGGCGCGCATCGTCGAGCACAAGGACGCCTCCCCGAGCGAGCGCGCCGTGCGCGAGGTCAACGCCGGCTTCTACGCCCTGAGCGCGCCGCGCCTCGCCGGATGGCTGAAGAGGATCACCAACCGCAACGCGCAGAAGGAGTACTACCTCACCGACATCGTGGCCCTGGCGGTCGCCGAGGACGTGCCGGTGATCGGGGTGAGGGCCGAGGATGAATGGGAAGTCGCCGGCGTCAATTCCAAGCGCGAGCTCGCCGCGCTCGAGAGGCGCTACCAGAAGCAGGCGGCCGAGCGCCTGCTCGACGAAGGCGTGACGCTCGCCGACCCGGCGCGCATCGACGTGCGCGGCGCGCTGCAATGCGGGCGCGACGTCTCGATCGACGTGAATTGCGTGTTCGAGGGCCGCGTGACGCTGGGTGACGGGGCGCGGGTGGGCGCGAACTGCGTCCTGCGCGACGTCACCGTCGGGACCGGGACCGAGGTCTTCGCCTTCAGCCACCTCGACAGCTCCGTCATCGGCGCGCGCTGCCGCATCGGCCCGTATGCGCGCCTGCGCCCCGGCGCGGACCTCGCCGACGAGGTGCACATCGGCAATTTCGTCGAGATCAAGGCGAGCCGCCTCGGCGCCGCGTCGAAGGCGAACCACCTCGCCTATATCGGCGACGCCGAGCTGGGCGCGCGCGTCAACGTCGGCGCCGGGACCATCACCTGCAACTACGACGGCGCGGAGAAGCACCGCACCGTCATCGAGGACGACTGCTTCATCGGCTCCGACGCGACGCTGGTGGCGCCGGTGCGCATCGCCCGCGGCTCCTATATCGGCGCGGGCTCCACCATCAGCAAGGACACCCCGCCCGGGCAGCTCACCGTCGCGCGCGCGAAGCAGGTGTCGGTCCCCGGCTGGAAGCCGCCGAAGAAGAAGGGCTAGCGCCAATGTGCGGCATCGTCGGCGCGGCTGCGCGCCGTGACATCGTCCCCGTCCTCATCGAGGGGCTGCGGCGGCTCGAGTACCGCGGCTACGACTCTGCGGGCATCGCCGTGCTCGACGATGCAAAACTGAAGCGGCTGCGCGCCGCCGGGCGCGTCAGCGAGCTCGCCTCGCAGGTCGACAGCCAGGCGCTCTCCGGGATGACGGGCATCGCGCATACCCGCTGGGCGACGCACGGCGCCCCGACCGAAGCCAACGCGCATCCGCATGTCTCCGGCGGCCTGGCGGTGGTGCACAACGGCATCATCGAGAACTACGAGCAGATTCGCGCGCGCCTGAAGAAGGCCGGCTATGCGTTCGCTTCCCAGACGGACACCGAGGTCATCGCGCACCTGGTCGTCGAGCTGCGCAAGACCGCCCCGGATCTGCTCGGCGCGCTGGTCCGCGCGGCGGCGGAGCTCGAAGGCGCCTTCGCCATCGCGCTCGTCTCGGTCGACGACCCGGCGACCGTGGTCGTGGCGCGAAGAGGTCCGCCCCTGCTTCTCGGGCTCGGCAAAGGGGAGAACTTCGCCGCCTCCGACGTATCGGCCCTGGTCCAGGTCACGCGGCGGGTGGTCTACCTCGAGAACGGCGACTGCGCCGAGATCCGTCCCGACGGCGTGCGCATCGTCGACGCCGGCGGCGCGCCGGTGAAGCGCGACGCGCACCTGTCCGAGCTCGCGTCCGAGGCCGCCGAGCTCGGACCGTACCGGCACTACATGCAGAAGGAGATCCTCGAGCAGCCCGGCGCCGTGGCCAACACGCTGGAGCTGCTCGGCGGCGCCAATACCGTGGCGCCCCAGCTCTTCGGCGTCGCGGCGGCCGAGGCATTCGTGCGCACGACCTCGGTGCAGATCGTCGCTTGCGGCACGAGCTACCACGCCGGCCTCGTGGCGCGCTACTGGATCGAGGAGCTCGCCCGGGTTCCGTGCAACGTCGAGATCGCGAGCGAGTACCGCTACCGGATCACGGTCCCCGACAGCAGCGGACTGCTGGTCACCATCTCGCAATCGGGGGAGACCGCGGACACCATCGCCGCCTTGCAGCACGCCCAGTCGCTCGGCTATCGCAACGCGCTCGCCATCTGCAACAGCCCGGAAAGCTCGCTGGTGCGCGCATCCAACCTGCGCTTCATGACGCGGGCCGGACCCGAGATCGGTGTCGCATCGACGAAAGCCTTCACGACGCAGCTCGCAGCGCTCTTCCTGCTCGCCCTCGCCCTTGCCAAGGCACGCGGCCGGCTGGAGCCGGAGCGCGAGCGCTCGCTGCTCGCCAGCGCGCGCCACCTTCCCGCCGCGCTCGCGGCGATCGTCGCCATCGAGCCCCGGATCGAGCCCTGGGGAAGGCGCTTTGCAGCCCACCAGCACGCGCTCTTTCTCGGCCGCGGCATCCACTACCCCATCGCGATGGAGGGTGCGCTCAAGCTGAAGGAGATTTCCTACATCCATGCCGAGGCCTACGCTGCCGGCGAGCTGAAGCACGGCCCGCTCGCCCTTGTCGACCGCGACATGCCGGTGGTGGCGGTGGCGCCCTCCGACGCGCTGCTCGAGAAGCTGAAGTCGAACCTGCAGGAGGTGCGGGCGCGGGGCGGGGAACTCTACGTCTTTGCCGACCAGCAGACCCGCATGGAGGAGAGCGAAGCGGTGCACGTCATACGCCTGACCGACCACGCCGGGCTCCTATCGCCGATCCTGCACGTGGTGCCGCTGCAGATGCTCGCCTACCATGCGGCGCTCGCGCGCGGCACGGACGTCGACAAGCCGAGGAATCTGGCCAAGTCGGTCACAGTAGAATAATCTTCAGGACGTGTAATTGGCGTTTTCGAATCCTAAAGGAGGGGAACCAATGAAGATCAGAGCATCCATGGCGGCGCTCGCCGTGGCGGCGGCTTTTTCGCCCGCCGCGCACGCGCAGACCGAGATCCAGTGGTGGCATTCGATGCAAGGCGCGCTGGGCGAAAGGGTCAACGACTTCGCCAACAAGTTCAATGCCAGCCAGAAGGATTACAAGGTCGTGGCCGTGTACAAAGGCCAATACCCGGTTTCCATGACGGCAGCGATTGCCGCGTTCCGCGCTGGCAATGCGCCGCACATCCTCCAGGTCTTCGAAGTGGGAACCGCCACAATGATGGCTGCCAAGGGGGCGATCGTTCCGGTGGCAACGGTGATGAAGAACGCCAAGGAGCCCTTCGATCCGAAGGCGTACCTGCCGACCGTCGCAGGCTACTACACGGATCTGAAGGGAAATATGCTGTCGTTTCCCTTCAATAGCTCGACTGCGCTTTTCTACATCAACAAGGATGCGTTCAAGAAAGCCGGTCTCGAGCCCAAGGCGCCCAAGACTTGGAAAGAGCTGCGGGTGACCGCGGAAAAGCTGAAGGCGGCAGGGCAGGAGTGCGTTTACACCACTGCCTGGCCCTCCTGGGTTCACGTGGAGAACTTCAGCGCCTGGCACAACGTGCCGATCGGCACCAAGCAGAACGGCATGGGCGGCTTCGACACCAAGTTCACGGTGAACTCGCCGCTGCACGTGCGCCATATCGCAATGCTGGGCGACATGGCGAAGAAAGGTCTATTTACGTACGCCGGGAGGACGAACCAAGGCGATGCGAAGTTTTCGAGCGGCGAGTGCGCCATGTTCACCGGCAGCGCCAGCGCGCAGGCGGGCATCAAGAAAGCCGGCAAGGTCGACTGGTCGGCGCATTTCCTTCCGTATCACGACGACGTGAAGGGCGCGCCGCAAAATTCCATCATCGGCGGGGCCTCGCTGTGGGTCATGGGCGGCAAGAAGCCGCAGGAGTACAAGGGCGTGGCCAAGTTCCTGGCCTTCCTGTCGCGGCCCGAAGTTCAAATGGAATGGCACACCGGCACAGGCTATGTGCCGATCACCATGGCCGCCTACGAGCTGACCCGCAAATCGGGCTACTACGACAAGGAGCCTGGTGCCGAGACTACGATCAAGCAATTGACCAACAAGGCGCCGACCGCGAACTCCAAGGGCCTGCGCTTCGGCAATTTCGTCCAGGGGCGCGAGGTGATCGAGGAGGAGATGGAGGCAGTATTCGCCGGCAAGAAGGACGCCAAGACCGCGATGAACGACGCGGTCCGGCGCGGCGACCAGATCCTGCGCAAGTTCGAGGCGGCCAACAAGCGGTAAGCAGATAGCAAGCTGCGCCGGGCGGAAATGGAAAAGCGCGTCGTCTTCCGCTCGGCGTGGTTGCCTTACGCGCTGCTCGCGCCGCAAATCGCGGTGACGCTGGTTTTTTTCTTCTGGCCGGCGGCGCAGGCGGCCTGGTTTTCGCTCCAGTTGCAGGACCCCTTCGGCCTGCACACGGAATTCGTCGGCCTGCAGAACTTCAAGGAGCTGTTCGCCGACTCCAACTATCTCGCCTCGTTTCGCACGACCGCGGTGTTCAGCTCTTTGGTCGCGTTCTCGGGCATCGCGATCTCCCTGCTCTTCGCCACCATGGCCGACCGTGTCCTGCGCGGTGCGCTCGCCTACAAGACGCTGCTGATTTGGCCCTACGCTGTCGCGCCTGCCATTGCCGGCGTGCTGTGGGCTTTCCTTTTTGCGCCCTCGATCGGGATCATCAGCTATGTACTCAAGCGAGGCGGCATCGATTGGAACTGGGTCATCGACGGCGATCAGGCAATGCTGCTGGTGGTGATCGCGTCCGTCTGGAAGCAGATCTCGTACAACTTCCTCTTTTTCCTCGCGGGCCTGCAGTCGATCCCGCGCCCGCTGATCGAGGCGGCGGCGATCGATGGGGCGGGACCCATGCGCCGTTTCTGGACGGTTGTCTTCCCGCTGCTCTCGCCGACGACCTTCTTCCTGCTCGTGGTGAATATCGTCTATGCATTCTTCGACACGTTCGGCGTGATCGACGCAACCACCCAGGGCGGCCCGGCCCAGGATACGCAGATCCTCGTCTACAAGGTGTACTACGACGGCGTCAAGGCAGCCGATCTCGGGGGGTCGTCGGCGCAGTCGGTCATCCTGATGTTCATCGTCATCGTGCTCACCGCGGTGCAGTTTCGATTCGTCGAGAGAAGGGTCCAGTACTCGTGATCGAGAATCGGCCCGGGCTTACGGTGCTCTCGCACGCGGTGCTGATGCTCGGCGTGCTGGCGGTAGGATTTCCGCTCTACGTGACGTTCGTCGCCTCCACGCTCAGGGTGGAGGAGATCATGTCGGTCCCGATGCCACTTTTGCCCGGCGATCAATTCGTCCAGAACTATACCCAGGTGCTAGCCGCGGGGTCGACGACGGGGTCCACTGCCGCCGCCTCGCGGATGCTGTTCAACAGCCTTGTGATGGCGCTCGCGATATCGCTGGGCAAGATAACCATCTCGATCATCGCCTCGTTCGCGATCGTCTATTTTCGCTTTCCGCTGCGCAACTTCTTCTTCTGGATGATCTTCATCACGCTGATGTTGCCGGTCGAGGTGCGCATCATTCCGACCTATAAGGTTGTCGCCGATCTGGGCATGCTCAACTCCTATGTCGGCCTTACGCTGCCGCTGATCGCCTCGGCGACGGCGACGTTCCTGTTCCGGCAGTTCTTCCTTACCGTTCCCGAGGAACTGGCCGAGGCCGCTCGCATCGATGGCGCCGGGCCTCTGCGCTTCTTCCGCGACGTGCTGCTGCCGCTTTCCAGAACCAGCATCGCGGCGCTGTTCGTCATCCAGTTCATCTACGGCTGGAACCAGTACCTCTGGCCGCTGCTGATCACCAGCGAGGAGAGCATGTATACGGTAGTGATCGGCATCAACCGCATGATCGTCGGCGGCGATGCGGCGAACGAGTGGCATCTCATCATGGCCACAGCCATGCTGGCGCTCTTGCCACCTGCGCTGGTCGTCGTGTTGATGCAGAAATGGTTCGTCAAGGGCCTGGTGGAGACGGAAAAATAATGGCTGAGCTGTCCTTCCGCGACGTGCGCAAGAACTACGGGGAGCTCGAGGTGATCCACGGCGTGAGCATGGACGTCACCGACGGCGAGTTCGTGGTGATCGTCGGCCCCTCGGGCTGCGGCAAGTCGACGCTGCTGCGCATGGTGGCGGGCCTCGAGCCGATCACTTCCGGGGAAATCGTCATCGGCGGTCGGGTGGTGAACCAGCTCGAGCCCAAGGACCGGGACATCGCCATGGTGTTCCAGAACTACGCCCTGTACCCGCACATGAGCGTCTACGACAACATGTCCTACGGCCTGCGCATCAAGGGGTTCAGCAAGGCCGAGATCGACAAGCGGGTGCAGAGGGCGGCGGAAATCCTTGAACTGAAAGGCTTCCTGGAGAGAAAGCCGCGCCAGCTCTCCGGCGGCCAGCGCCAGCGGGTGGCCATGGGCCGCGCCATCGTGCGCGAGCCGGCGGTGTTCCTCTTCGACGAGCCGCTCTCCAACCTCGACGCGAAGCTCCGGGTGCAGATGCGCGCCGAGCTGCAGGCGCTGCACCGCCGGCTGGGAACTACCAGCCTTTTCGTGACTCACGATCAGGTGGAGGCGATGACGCTCGCGCACCGCATGATCGTGATGAACGCCGGCCGGGCCGAGCAGATCGGCGCGCCGCTGGAGGTGTATGCCAAGCCGGCCACGGTGTTCGTCGCCGGCTTCATCGGCTCGCCGCCGATGAACCTGATCCCGCAGAAGCGCAACGGCCGCGATGTCCTCTTCGGCATCCGTCCCGAGCACCTCGAGCCCTGCGCCGAGTCCGACGCCATGCTGGTGGTGGACGTCGACCTGATCGAGCCGCTGGGCTCCGATACCCTCGTCTACGGGCACGTCGGCCCCGAGGGAGAAGGGCGAGCTCGCATCGCCGCCCGCCTGCACTCGTCCGTCGACGCGCGCGCGGGCAAGCTGCCGGTGCGCTTCGACCCCGCCCTGGGGCACACCTTCGATCCCGGGAGCGGCGCGCGCATCGACTGATGCTGAAGACCACGCCGTTCCACGAGCGCACCGCGGCGCTCTGCGCGAGCCATTCCTGGCGGCGCTGGGCGGGCTACGTGGCGGCGAGCTCCTACGAGCTCTCGCACGAGCGCGAGTACCACTCGATCCGCAGCTCGGCGGCGCTGTTCGACATCTCGCCGCTCTACAAGTACCGGCTGCGCGGCCCGGATGCCGCGCGGCTGCTCGACCGGGTGACGACGCGCGACGTCTCGCGCACGCAGGTGGGGCAGGTGCTCTACACCGGCTGGTGCGACGGCGCGGGCAAGCTTCTCGACGACGGCACCGTGGCGCGCCTGGGCGAGGAGCATTTCCGAATGACGTCCGCCGACCCCAACTTGCGCTGGCTGCAGGACAACGCGACCGGCCTCGAGGTCGAGATCGAGGACATCTCGGAGTCGGTGGGCGCGCTCTCGCTCCAGGGCCCGAGCGCGAAAGCCATCCTGCAGCAGCTGGGCGAGCTGCCACCGCTCAAGTACTTCCGTCTCGCCGAGACGCGGCTGCGCGGCATCCCGGTGAGCATCTCGCGCACCGGGTACACGGGCGACCTCGGTTACGAAATCTGGGTGTCCAGGGAAAAGTCGCTCGAGCTCTGGGACGCGCTCATGGATGCCGGCCTCGGCTACGGCATCACGCCGGCGGGCATGCTCGCGCTCGATGTGGCGCGCATCGAGGCAGGCCTCATGCTCCTCGACGTCGACTACGTCTCGGCGCGCAAGGCGCTCATCGAGAGCCAGACCTCCTCGCCCTACGAGCTCGACCTGGGCTGGACCGTCGACCTGAAAAAGCCCGCGTTCATCGGCCGCGAAGCGCTCGCCGCCGAGGCAACCCGCGAGCCGCAGTGGCGCTTCGTCGGCATCGAGGTCGACTGGGACTCCCTCGAGCAGCTGCACGCGGAGGCGGGACTTGCCACCCGCGTGCCGCCCGTGCCGTGGCGCACCAGCGTGCCGCTCTATGCGGCGGGCGAGCAGGTCGGCTACGCCACGAGCGGCGGCTGGTCGCCGCTGCTGAAGAAGTACATCGCGCTGGCGCACCTGCGCGCGCAATGGGCGGCGCCCGGCACGGCGCTCGAGATGGAGGTCACGGTCGAGCACCGGCGCCGGCGCGCCGCCGCGCGCGCGGTGAAGAAGCCCTTCTTCGATCCGGAGCGAAAAAGGAAGTGATGCGGCGCGCCGTGACGCGCTACGACGCCGTCGTCATCGGCGGCGGCCACAACGGGCTGGTCTGCGCCGCCTACCTTGCCCGGGCCGGCCGCAAGGTGCTGGTCCTGGAGCGCCGCGAGCGCGTCGGCGGCGCCGCGATGACCGAGGAAGTCTTCCCGGGCTTCCGCTTCTCGGTGTTCTCCTACGTGGTGAGCCTGCTGCGCCCGGAGATCATCCGCGACCTCGAGCTGCCGCGCCACGGCCTGCACATCCTGCCGCTCGAGAGCACGCTCACGCCGCTTGAGAACGGCGACTACCTCGCGCAGTGGAACGACCACGACCAGAACCGCCGCGAGCTGGCGCGCCATTCGCTGCGCGATGCCGAGGCCTACGACGAGTTCGGCCGCGTGCTGCACCACATGGCGCGCGCCATAAAGCCGATGCTCGCCATGGCGCCTCCGGATCCGACTTCATTGCATCCGGGGG
>Ga0105100_10001502_pt1 | contig 13703 bp, 13 predicted proteins | sample PPLLak12cMay2015_2_FD_87033 | JGI IMG/M metagenome (GOLD analysis project Ga0105100, IMG submission 87033) | Freshwater sediment microbial communities from Prairie Pothole Lake near Jamestown, North Dakota, USA - PPLs Lake P8 Core (1) Depth... | ecosystem: Environmental > Aquatic > Freshwater >... | reverse complement strand
CGGTGCCGTGCCCACTCCCACCGATGCCCTGTTCGTTCTTGGCAAAATGACGGAGGGGGACGCAGAGGCGGCACGCCGGGGCATCTTGTCCATCGCGGTACCCCTGGGGCTCAAGGCTGAAGAGGCGGCCGCCCTGGTCTTTGACATGGCCTGCAGAATCATTTTGGACGAAGCTGCCCAAATGGTGGAGGAAATCAACGGCCAGCCCGTCTACACGGTTCATGAGCTCCTGGAGGGCCATCAGGTCCGGCCTGCGGAGGTTCTCGTTCTGGGGGGGCCGGCGCCCTATTTTGCCTTTCGACTGGCAGCGCTCACCGATTTCCAGGTGCACGTCGTCCCTCAGTGGCATGTGGCCAATGCCATTGGTGCCGCTTTGGCGAGGTGTACCTCCGAAGTCACGGTGTTCGCTGACACGGAGCGGGGGCTCTGCATTTCGCCGGAAGCGGATTTCCGGCAGGCCGTCCCCCGGGACTTCGACATGCCGCAGGCGGTGGAGGTGGCCTACAGACTGCTGTGGGCCAGGCACGCCCGCGAGGGGGGATCGGAGGCGGAAGCGGACGTTGAGGTGGTTGAGGAGTCTGAATTCACCATGGTGCGCGATTTCTACATGTCGGGGCGCAACATCCGGGTGAAGGTGCAGGTGAAGCCTGGCCTGATTTCCGAGTACCGCAGCATCGCCGGGACCCTATTCAAGAGCTCTCCGATGCCGGGTGGGGGATGAAGTCTCAAGTCTCAAGTTTCTGGTTTCTGGTTTCTGGTTTCCGGCTTCCAGTGCAAAGGAGCCCTCGAATGCTGCAAGCAAGACACAAGACGGGACTGGTCTTTTTTCCGGCCTTCGACTGGGCCATCAGCTCCACTCACCCCGAGCGGGAAGAGCGGCTGCTCTACACCCAGGACCAGGTGTTCGAGGAAGGATTGCTGGATGTCGACGGGATCATCGAATACAAGCCCGGCCTGGCCACCATTCAGGATATCCGGCGGGTGCATTTTTGCGTTCCGGACGAGTGGCGCGTGGTGACGGAATCCCATCTCATCAGCGCGGGTGGAGCGAAAACCATCGGGATTCAGGTGCTCGACAAGAAGGTGGAACGGGGGTTTGCCCTCGTCAGGCCGCCGGGACACCATGCCATGCGCGTGGTCCATGGCGCCCGGGGTTTCTGCAACATCAACATTGAAGCGGTCATGATCGAATATCTCAGGGAGGCCTACGGCGTTGACCGCGTGGCCATCGTGGACACGGACTGCCATCACGGGGACGGAACCCAGGACATCTACTGGCACGACCCGGACACGCTCTTCATCTCGCTCCACCAGGACGGGCGCACCCTCTATCCCGGTTCGGGCTTCGACAACGAGATCGGGGGGCCGACGGCGCTGGGAGCCACCGTCAACATCCCTTTGCCGCCACGCACGTCTGAGGAGGGGTTTCTCTATGTTCTGGACGAAGTGGTTCTGCCCATCCTCGAAGAGTTCAAGCCGGAGCTGGTGGTGAATTCCGCTGGGCAGGACAACCACTATAGCGACCCTATCACCAACATGTGTTTTTCGGCTCAGGGTTATGCCGAGCTGACCCGCCGGCTGAAGCCCGATATAGCAGTATTGGAAGGGGGATACTCCATCGAGACGGCCCTGCCCTATGTCAATGTCGGGATCATCATGGCCATGGCCGGCCTGGACTTCAGAGGAGTGCGCGAGCCCGACTACAATCCCGGCAGGACCAAGCAGGCCGTCGACCTGACCCGGTACATCGAGCGGGTCGTCGAGAACCTGCACGACAGGAGGCGTAAGATCCCCGAGTGGAGGGAACAGATAATCGGCAGTCAGGACTATGCCGAGCGGGAGATGCGCATCTACTACGATACGGACAACATCAGCGAGGTCCGCAAGGAGGAGCTGCGAGTGTGTGCCGACTGCCCGGGCACTCTGGGAATTGATTCCAGGGCGGACAACGGCTACCATGTCTACGGCGTCCATATTCCCAGGAAGGCTTGCAAGGCATGCCAGGAGCTGGGGTATCAATGGTTTGATTCCGCTGATTCCAAGCGTTACAGTCATGTCTTTCTTCAAGACAGAACGTGCGACCAGTACCTGGTACGCAAGGATTGATGGGTCGAGTGGAACCTATTTTCATTCAGAATTACACCCTGACCGACCTGGAGCTCTGGGTCGAAGCCATTGGGGAGCGCCGGTTCCGGGCGCGGCAGGTGTTCCGGAATATTTACGGGAGGCACATCAACGACTGGGGGGAATGCAGCGACCTCAGCAAGATGTTCCGGCTCCAGCTGGAGCACGGTACCCATCTGCACGCCTTGACGCTGCAGGAGGTGAGGGAGGCGGCGGATGCCACCCGGAAGTATCTGTTCGAGCTCAGCGATGGGCTGCGGATCGAATCGGTGCTGATCCCCGATCCGCCCCGTCAGACGCTCTGCCTCTCGAGTCAGGTGGGATGCGCACTGGGGTGCAGGTTCTGCCTGACGGGAACGATGGGGCTCAAGAGGAACCTCACTGCGGCCGAGATCGTGGACCAGGTCTGTCGGGTTCAGGAGGACTTGGGCGCGGGAAGGCGCATCACCAACCTCGTTTTCATGGGAATGGGGGAGCCCCTTGCCAATCTCGATGCGGTGGTGCGGGCCATTCACATCCTGACGGATCCCCTGGGCCTCGCTTTTTCGCATCGGCGGATCACCCTTTCCACGGCCGGCCTGGTGCCACAGATGTCTCGCCTGGGGAGTGCAACTCCGGTGAATCTGGCCGTGAGTCTTCACGCCGCGGAGGATGCCCTCCGGAGTGAGCTGATGCCGGTCAATCGCACCTATCCGCTGGAGCAGCTCATCAGGGCCTGCCGGGAGTACCCCACTCCGCCTCGCAAGCGGATCACGTTTGAGTACATCCTGCTTGACGGGATCAACGACCATCCCCGCCAGGCACGGGAGCTGGTGAAGCTGCTTCACTCCGTGCGCTCGAAGGTGAACCTGATCCCGTTCAACCCCCACGAGGGATCGGTTTTTGGCAGGCCTTCGGAACGGGCGATCCTGGCTTTTCAGGAAGTGCTGCACAAGGCTCAGATGACGGTGATCATCCGGGAAAGCCGGGGAGCCGACATCGGGGCCGCCTGCGGGCAGCTCGTGGCGGGATCGGCGTGCGCCTGAGCCACTGATACCATACCCGCTCAGGCTGAGATTTCCCTTTTCTTTGACTCGCGCAGAGACGCGGAGGCGCGGAGAAATGATCAGAATAAGATGCCTTTGCGCTCGTCCGTTGTTTTGCGCGTGGAAGAAAGCATCCTGAAAGAGTATAGGATCTGGTTGAGCTAAGGAATGCTGGTGGGTTTATGGAGCACGGAAAGGATGGGTGGCCCCGCGACGTTTTGGAGGTTTTGGGGGGAGAGTTGACAATGAAACCTGATTTCACTAAAGAAAACGGGCTAGTACCCGTGATCGTTCAAAGCATGGCGGATGGCCGGGTTCTGATGCTGGCTTACATGAATGAGCTGGCATGGGAAAAGACGCTTGAAAGCGGCAAAGCGACGTACTGGAGCCGCTCCCGGCAGAAGCTCTGGCTCAAGGGGGAGGAGTCGGGAAACATGCAGTTGGTGAGGGAGATTTACATCGACTGCGATGCGGATACGATCCTGCTTCAGGTCGAGCAGCTCGGAGGAGCCGCCTGCCACACCGGTTATGAAACGTGCTTCCACAGGCGATTCGTGAAGGGGCAGCTGGAAACCATCGGCAAGCCCCTATTTGATCCCAGGGAGGTTTACAGGAAGTGACGCAGCTTGTTTTGGGCATTCCCAAAGGCAGTCTTCAAGAATCGACTCTGCGCTTGTTCGCTCGGTCCGGCTGGCGCATCTCTCTTTCCGACCGCAACTACTTTCCCGAGATCAACGACCCGGACATCAGCTGTTCCATATGCCGTGCCCAGGAAATGTCCCGCTATGTGCACAGCGGAACATTCGATGTCGGTTTGACCGGCAAAGACTGGATCATGGAAAACGATTCCGATGTGGTGGTGGTGGCGGATCTCCTGTACTCGAAGGTGAGCCAGCGTCCGGCCAGGTGGGTGTTGGCCGTGCCTTTTGACTCGCCGGTTCAGGATGTGAAGGATCTCCAGGGCAAGAAGATTGCCACGGAGCTGGTCAATTTCACCAGGCGATACTTTGCCGCAGAGGGGGTGGATGTTCAGGTCGAGTTCTCCTGGGGAGCCACCGAAGCCAAGGTGATCGCCGGTCTTTGCGACGCCATCGTGGAGGTCACGGAAACAGGGACCACCATGCGAGCCAATGGGCTCAGGATCGTGAAGGAGCTCATGCAGTCCAATACGCAGTTGATCGCGAACCGACTTTCGTGGGAGGACCCGTGGAAGCGGGAGAAGATCGAGCAGATTTCGCTGCTGCTTCAGGGTGCGTTGCGGGCCGAGGACCTGGTGGTGATCAAGATGAACGTCCCCGAGTCCCGGCTGAACGGTGTCATGGAGCTCCTCCCGAGCTTGAACGCGCCCACCATTGCCCATCTTTACAAGAGCGACTGGTTGTCCGTGGAGACGGTGGTCTCCCGGAAGATCGTTCGGGAGCTGATCCCTCAACTGATCAAGAGAGGGGCCGAAGGCATCATTGAATACTCACTGAATAAGGTGATCTAATGATCCGAAAATCCCGTTTTCCTGCACTGGTCATGCTATTGATCCTGGCTTTGTCATCCTGCGCGCATACGGATTCGGATCCCATGATGCGGCTCAGCGGGGAAGAACTGGTAGAGATCGGGGAAAAGTACCTGGGGGCGGGAGAGCTGGGGCTTTCCATTCAGTATCTGATGGCCGGGGAAAAGAAGCGTCCCCGGGACCCGAAGGTCCACTATCTCCTGGGCGCGGCATTCGACCAGCGCGGAATACCCGATAAGGCCGTCGAGCACTATCAGAAAGCCATTGAATTGAGGCCGGGTTACTCGGAGGCCTACAACAGCCTGGGCGCTCACTATGCTCAAAACGGAGATCTGCAGAAGGCGGAAGAGTGCTTCAAGCAGGCGCTCTCCAACCCCGCCTACATCAGTCCTTCCTATGCCTTTTACAATCTGGGGCGGGTCTACGAAAAGAAGGGGCTGCCTGAAGATGCCCTGAGGCAGTATCAGCAGGCTGTGCGGCTCGAGCCCAACTACGGGGCGGCCTATTATCGCATTGGGATGATTTTGGAGAACCTTCAGCGCATTGACGAGGCCCGTGAGGCCCTGGGAAATGCGGTCAGGCTGAACCCCAACATTTTGGAAGCTCATCTGCGCTACGGAATCCTCTCCTACAACGTGGGGGACATCGAGCGCGCACTGACTTCTTTGAGCCGTGTGATCAAGATGTCGCCTTACTCGACCATGGCATCCGAGGCGCGGACCTACCTGGATCGGATGCAGGGGGTGGTCGGGGGGGCCAAGCCCAGGGGACTCATGGGCGGGGCGAGCGATCGGCCTTCTTCCTTTGAAGTGGTCACGGCGCGGGAGGCTACACGCAGCAGAACGGGTGGAGGGACTGCTCAGCCCGCTCGCCCCACCGGGGATTTCGACTCGGGCGCTTCAGCACCTGCGGGAGTGGCCGTCGCGTCCGAAGCTGAGCCTTACGCCTCGACCGAGAAAGAGCCTGATCGAGGCGAGGGCGGTGGAGGCCAGCACAGCTATGTGGTGCAGGTTGGGACTTTTCGCGACAAGGAGAATGCGGACCGGATGCGGGAGCGCTTGATCGGGATGGGGTATGAGGCCGTCGTCAAGACCTTTCCCCATCAGACCCTGGGGTCCATGTACAGCGTGCAGATCCGGCAGATCGAGGAATTCACAACCGCCAATGCGCTCGTCGCGGAGATCGAGAGAGCGGAGCGGGTCAAGCCCATCATCTTGAAGGTGAGGGCGAGTCCGTGATGCAGAGGATGGCGGGTCTCATTCCCACGCAAAACTGCAGCGCGCACAAGGGTTTGTTTTTTGAGCTCTCTCAGCGTCTCTGCGAGAGTCAAAAATGAGAAGGGTTTCAGCCTCAACGAGTGTAAGTCAACCTCATTGACCGGGGTGCCGGCGTTGCGGAAAGAGGGGAGAGGGTAGTTCGGGTGATCTGCCGAAGGGTTCAGGACATCAAGTCGTTCATCGTGATGGATGTGCTCGAGCGGGCCCAGGAAATGGAGCGCGCGGGGGTATCCGTCATTCACCTGGAGATCGGCGAGCCTGATTTCGATACGCCCGAGGCGGTCAAAGCCGCTGCCATCGAAGCCCTGAAGCGGGGAGAGACCCGCTACACGCACAGTCTCGGGGCTCCGCAGCTTCGAGAGGCCGTCTGCCGTTATTACCGGGAAACGTACGGGATCGAGAACCTGGAACCGGATCAGGTGCTGGTCACCTCCGGGACTTCCCCGGCCTTCCTCGTTGCCATGAGCTCCATTCTGGAGTGCGGGGATCAGGTGATCCTTTCCGATCCCGGCTACGCCTGCTACCCCAATTTCGTGAGGTTCCTCGAGGCTGATCCGGTCACCGTGCCGGTCTACGAAGAGGACGGCTTCCAATATCGACCCGAGCTCATCCGGGAGGCTTTGACCCCTCGGACACGGGCCATCCTCGTGAACTCACCCTCCAATCCGACGGGCAACATCCTGGCATCCGACCGCATGGCCGAGATCGCCCGGATGGGACCGTGGGTCCTGAGCGATGAGATCTATCATGGGCTGGTCTACGAAGGGCAGGTCCGTTCCATGCTGGAGTTTACGGACCACTGTATCGTCTTCAACGGCTTCTCGAAGCTCTATGCCATGACGGGCTGGCGGCTGGGTTACCTGATCGTGCCGGGGGATCTCGTGAGGTCCATGCAGCGGCTGCTCCAGAACTTCTTCATCTCCGCCAACTCCCTCGCCCAGGCGGCCGCCTGCGTGGCTCTGTCGGACGATTCGGTGAAGGCGGATGTGGAGAGGATGCGCCGCACCTACGACACCCGGCGGCAGTTCATGTTGAAGCGGCTTCGGGAAATCGGTTTCGGGATCACCGTGGAGCCGACGGGGGCCTTTTACGTCTTTGCCAATGCCCGCCGCTTCACCGACGATTGCTATCGCTTTGCTTTCGAAATCCTCGAGAAGGCTCATGTCGGCATCACCCCGGGGGTCGACTTCGGACCCAACGGGGAAGGTTATGTTCGGTTCAGCTATGCCAATTCACTCGAGAACATCGCCGAAGGGCTGCGCCGCATCGAAGCCTACCTCCGTTCCCGCTCGTGAGGAATGATCGGCCCATGAGCGAGACTCTCAACATCAGAGCGGCGGAGTTCGTCAAGTCCGCCGTCCGGCCTCAGCATTACCCTCCCGAAGAGCTTCCCGAAGTCGCCTTTGCCGGAAGGTCCAATGTCGGGAAGTCGTCCCTCATCAACTGCCTGGTGCAGCGCAAAAAGCTGGTCCGGGTCAGCCAGACCCCGGGGCTGACTCAGACCCTCAATTTCTTCCTGATCAACGGGTCATTCCACCTGGTGGACCTTCCCGGATACGGTTACGCAAAGGTGCCCGTGAGTGTTCAGTCGCAGTGGGGCACCATGGTCGAATCCTACCTCACGACGCGCCGCACCCTGAGGGGGATGGTCCATATCATGGATGTCCGGCATCCGCCGACACCGGACGATCTGCAGTTGTGGCACTGGATCCGCGACCGCGGAATCCCCGTCGTCCCGGTGCTCACCAAGGCCGACAAGATCAGCACGAACAAGCGAGCCTCGCATCGAGTGCAGGCGGCAGCCAGCCTGAGCATCGACCCCGCTGAAATCGTGATGTTTTCCTCGACCACGCGCATGGGCCGCGAGGAATTGCTCGCGCGTCTGCAGGAATGGCTTGCAGGTCCATAGGGAGGAATCGAATCGCATGCTCGAGGGGATCCCCTCATGAATGAAGCCGTCGCGGCCTCCGAGAAGACCGAAGTCGATCTCCTGCTCGTCAACGGCCATGTCCTGACGCTCAACGCCGATGACGACCGTTATCCCGAAGGGGCCGTTGCCGTGCGTGCGTCGGAGATCGTGGCCGTCGGTGAAGCCGAATCCATCCTGGCACGGTTCCATGCCCGCAGGACCCTGGACATCCGGGGATGCGTCGCGATGCCCGGACTCGTCAACGGGCACACCCACGCCGCGATGACGCTTTTTCGAGGTCTTGCCGACGACCTTCCCCTCATGGACTGGCTTCAGCAGCACATCTTCCCGGCCGAACAGAAGCTCACCGAAGACTGGGTTTACTGGGGCACCCTCCTCGCCTGTGCCGAGATGATCCTCTCGGGCACCACGACGTTTTGCGACATGTACCTTTTCGAGCACGCAGTGGCACGGGCGGCCAAAAATGCGGGAATGAGAGCCCTGGTGGGGGAGGTGCTCTATGACTTTCCATCACCTCACTACGGGCCGATCGAAAACGGGCTTCGATTCACGGAGTCTCTCATCGGCGAGTGGGCGGGGGATCCTCTGGTACGCATCGCGGTTGAACCGCACGCCATCTACACCTGTTCTCCCGATCTGCTTCGCCGTTGCGACGAGATGGCCAGGCGGCTGAGTGTGCCGCTGATCATCCATGTGTCCGAAAACGAGGCGGAAGTCCAGCAGGTTCAGGCTCTCTACGGCTACCGGCCTGTCGAGCATCTCGAGAGTCTCGGCATGCTGGGGCCGCACCTCATTGCGGATCACTGCGTGGCCTTGAACGAGCAGGATATGGAGCTTCTGGCCATGCGGTCCGCTCAGGTGATCCACAATCCCGAAAGCAACATGAAGCTGGCCTCGGGGGTGGCGCCGGTTCCGAAGCTGCTGGAGCTGGGGGTCAACGTGGCTTTGGGTACGGATGGGTGCGCGAGCAACAACAACCTCGATCTTTTCGGGGAGATGGATTCCTGCGCCAAGCTCCACAAGGTGATGGCGCTGGACCCGACGGTGGTGCCCGCCGGGGCCGTTCTTCACATGGCCACCCGCAACGGAGCCAGGGCGCTGGGCTTGGAGGGAAAAATCGGGGAGCTCACGCCGGGCATGTGGGCGGACATCATCGTGGTGGATTTCGACCAGCCGCATCTCACGCCCCTCTATGAACCCGTGAGCCACCTGGTCTATGCCGCGAGGGGATCCGATGTGAGGCACAGCATCATCCACGGGCGGCTCGTGATGGAAGACCGAAGGCTGCTCACCCTGGATGTTGAAGAGGTCATGGACCATGTCCGCGCCATCGCCCGCACCATCCGACCCTGAGCCCATCGCTCAGCCCGGTGAGGAAGTGGACTGGCTGCTTCTGAACGCGGACTGGGTGGTGACCTGCGATGCAGCCATGCGCACCATCCGGTCGGGAGCGGTGGCCATCAGCTCCGATCGGCTGGTGGCCGTGGGTGGCACAGCCGATTTGGAGCGTCGATTTCGAGCACGGCGCAGCATCGACCTGGGGGGACATCTGCTCATGCCGGGGTTGGTGAACACCCACACCCATGCGGCCATGAGCTGCTTTCGCGGCATCGGCGACGACCTGCCCCTGGACCGATGGCTCCACGAGGTCGTGTTTCCGGCTGAAAGGGCTGCCGTAGCCCCTGAAATGGTCTATTGGGGCACCTTGCTCTCCTGCGCGGAAATGCTTCGAAACGGGATCACCACGTTCTGCGACGGCTATTTTTTTGAGGAGAGCGCGGCGCGGGCCGTTCGGGATTCCGGACTGCGAGGCACACTCGGCCAGGGCATTCTGGATTTTCCAACTCCCGACCACCCGGATCCTGCCACCGCCAGGCTGCGGGCCGAGTCCTTCCTGCAAGCCTTTCCGGAAAGCGACGGCCGACTGCGGCCGTCCCTGTTCTGTCACGCACCCTATACCTGTGGTCCGGATACCCTGCGCTGGGTCAAGGCGCTCTGTCGCGACCGGGGGATCCTCTTCCAGATTCATCTTTCCGAGACGGAGTGGGAAGTTCGAGCCATCGAGGAGAGGTACGGGCGACGGCCCGTCTTTCATCTCGACGCACTGGGGGTGCTGGATGAGGGAACCCTTGCGGCCCACGCGGTGTGGGTGAACGGGGAAGAAATCCGTCTGCTCGCCGAACGGAGGGTGGGGATTTCACACAACGTGGCCAGCAATATGAAGCTCGCCTCGGGGGTGGCGCCGCTGCCGGAGCTGTTGGATGCGGGTGTGGTCGTGGGCCTGGGCACGGACAGCTGCGCGAGCAACAATGCTCTCGACCTTTTCAGGGAGATGGACAAGGTGGCCAAGCTGCACAAGGTGGCTCGGCTGGATCCTCAGGTGTGCCCGGCTGAAACCGTTCTGAGGCTCGCCGCTTCCGGGGGGGCCGCGGCGCTGGGATGGGATGATGAGATCGGGAGCCTCGAGGCGGGAAAGAAGGCCGATATCATTGCGCTGGACGTGAACCAGCCTCACCTGGTCCCCATGTACGAGCCCGCCTCGCACCTCGTCTACGCTGCGCGAGGCTCCGATGTCCGCTACGCCTGGGTCAACGGTCGCCTCATGCTGGAGGAGGGGGTTCTTTCAGGCATTGATGCAGCACGTGCTGCAGCCGAGGTGAGAAAGATCGCCGCCCAGGTCGCCGGAAAATGAAGGGCGGCTCCCCACCGGTGGCCACCCTCATTGCTGCATGAGCCGCTCAATCACAAAGCCGTGGTGCGGGTCGGAAGACCGGCAGAGGCTTAAGACTCCAGGTCGATGATCATGTCGGCTTCATTGCCGCAATGGGTGCACTTCCTCGTCTCTTTCTGCTTCTTCTTGGTTACGCCGGCTTCTTCGACATCGACCAGTTCGCAGGTGACGATCATTTCAGCTTCGTTTCCGCAGTTTGTGCAGGAGCATACTTCCTTTTTGGCCACCATGGATGATTCTCCTCATGTGGGCGATGAACTGGGAGAGAGGTCTTCGATACGCTGAAACGCTCTTCCGACCCTATGGCATCAACCGATTCGCCGCACCAGCATAATGGAAGCCGGAGCTTTGTGCAAGCTCCAGCTTCGCCCCCACGGCGATCAGCCTTTTCATGGTACAGGGTGGCTTGAAGGAGCCATGAAGGGCTGGTTTGAAGACAGTCGCCATTTGAAGGGCTCTTCCCGGCGGTGGATATGGTTCGGGGGTGACAGCCTCCGAGTGCACCCCCAAACAACGAGATACTCTTGTGATTCGGTCGTCATCCCCGCGTGCTTTGTGCGGGGATCCAGGGATCTGAAAACTTCTGGATTCCCGCCAGGGACATGCGGGAATGACGATCAATGCGGACACTTAATGGGGTGGAGCTGCGCTAAGGCGACAGAATGCCCGATTTCTTGGGTGGAAAGAGATCTTTGGTCTCCTGCCAGTTTCCGTCGTTGCAAATCATGCACGATGAACCTGTGCAGACCTCCGAATCATGGGGATAAATCTGTTCATTAGACATACAGCTTTTGTAATCTGACCTTTCCATAATCTCTCTCCTGGATGTCGTTCCGGCGGGTTGCACGAGATTTTCGCGGTTGCGACCGCACCAGCTTCCCGCCATCGGAATCGACGGAAGGTGAGATGTGTGAACAGCCATTCCAGATACTTACATTCCATTTAATAATATATGCAGGATTGCCCCGCCGGCAAGCTTTCCTCAGCCCACCTCAAGGGAGCGAGGCGATAGGGAGACGCCTGGTCCTTTCACCAGGATCTCGCACAATGAAATCGAGGGTTTGATGAATTTTGGAGTGCGGGACATGCGAAGGCGATGCGATTCCACCACTGGATGAGAATGCTTAGTAATAGTATAGAACGATATTATTCGGGCGGTTCGAAGCTGGTTCCTCCCGCCTGAGTCAGAAACCGCCATCGGTCTGCTTGAGCGACTGAGGGGTGTGATCACCATGAACGACTCAGCACCACAGATCAGAAGGAGCTATGAAATGAGGGCCTTCCAGGATAAGCATAGATTTGTGAAGTTCGTTTTCGTGTCCGTAGCCTTCCTCATGTTGACCGGATGTGCTCCGTTTGCCATGATGCCCGTGGAGGCTCCCCAGTCGCAGGCCGTGGGGCCGGCCCACGCCCCCGTGATCGAGGATGGTTTTGCCGTCTCATCTCTCTGGGGAGGGCAAACCTGGCGTGTCTTCCTGCGCGGTTCGGACCCCGACGGGGATATGTCGCACCTGTGGGTGGTCGTCACCCAGTTGGGCAAGCATACAGAGACGGAAATCATCCCCTTGAGAGGACGCAACCAGATGGAATTCGCGGGCTTCCTCACCCTCGACACCCCGAGCTGGATCAGGAGCTGGGAATTTGTGCGCGTGGAGGTCCGGATCCGCGACAGGGGCGGCAATTTAAGTGATAAGGTCACCCTCGAAGCCCGGATTGGCTCTCCGACACGCGAAGGACTGCCTTCGGAGTGGGCCGACGCGGCACAGTATCATTTAGGGGTGCTCTTCTTCCAATTCCAGGATGACAATGGAAACGGGATGCCCTTTGGGCGGAAGGGACGATTCTAGCATATCGCTTCGGAAGCCCCTGCTGGTTTGCGGCAGATGCTGGAGTCTTTGTCTTGAGTGAAGGTTTTCTCTGACCTGTGAGAATGTTCGACATCAACTGATCTTTGAAGATGAGGATGGGGAATTATGCCTTTTTGCCGATGCGGGGGGGTGAGGCTCTACTACGAGGCCCATGGTGACGGGGTTCCGCTTCTGCTCATCAGCGGTCTGAGCGGTGGGGCATGGTCTTATTATGGACAGATTCCCTTCCTGTCCCGGCGATACCGCGTCATCTCGTTCGACAACCGGGGAGCCGGCCAGTCCGACATGCCTCCGGGGCCATACACGATCCGGCAGTTTGCCGAGGATGCGCTCTGCGTCCTGGACCAACTCGGCATCGAGCGGGCTTTGGTGATGGGGCTCTCCATGGGTGGCATGATTGCCCAGGAGCTGGCCTTGCTTGCCCCCTCGCGAGTCATTGCTCTGGCTTTGGGATGCACCCACCACGGGGGCGCGTCTCGAGTGGCGCCTTCCCGTGAAGTCATGGGCATCCTGATGAGCAACGACGGACTCACCCAGGAACAGATCGTCGACAAGAACCTGCCCATTTTCCTGAGCAGGAGGTTTCTCACGGAAGATCCTCAGGGGGTTGAGGAGTACCGCCGGGCTCAGGTTTCCACCGATCTTCAACCCGAATACGCCTTCCAGGCTCAGCTGGCCGCCATCGTCGAGTTCGACTGTCGGGAGCGACTGGGCGGGCTGCGGGCGCCGACCCTCATCATCACGGGGACGGAGGACCAGCTGGTTCCGAAGGAGAATGCGCATCTGCTCGCATCGGCCATTCCCGCCTCGGAGCTCGTTGAAATTCCCGGTGCGGGCCATGCGTTGCATGCAGAGTGCAGAGATCTGCTCAACGACCTCGTGGACCGCTTTTTTCAGAGGCAGCTCAGCGCGTCCGGGCAGTGAGCGAAGTGGCGAAATTCCGTACGATCGAGTCCAGTGCGCTTTCGTGCCCCCAGTGGAAGTGATCGCAGCCTTCGAGAATCTCGAGACGCACACTCTGCGGGGTGTCGGTTGCTTTCTGGAGCCAGTTTTTGAGGGCTGAGAGGCTGCAGAAGGAGTCCTCATTTCCCAGGGTGATGAGGGTGGCTACCGGGGGAAGGGCGAGGCTCGAGAAGTCGAGGAAATCGACGGGAGGCGAGATCAGGACGAGCGATGTGGGCACCGGACCTTGCTGAATGGCTCGGAGAACAATCCAGGCTCCGAAGGAATATCCCACCATG
>Ga0105100_10001501_pt1 | contig 13704 bp, 7 predicted proteins | sample PPLLak12cMay2015_2_FD_87033 | JGI IMG/M metagenome (GOLD analysis project Ga0105100, IMG submission 87033) | Freshwater sediment microbial communities from Prairie Pothole Lake near Jamestown, North Dakota, USA - PPLs Lake P8 Core (1) Depth... | ecosystem: Environmental > Aquatic > Freshwater >... | reverse complement strand
AGGCACTTCAGGCGGAAGCGAATCGGCTCAGCAGGCTGCTGATCACCCTGGACAAGACGATCCAGCACATGGAGCGCAAGGGGACAATCACTCACGAGGAACTGTTTGCGGGCTTCACCCCAGAGCAGGAGCAGGCCTACGAGGCCGAAGCCCGCCGCCGCTGGGGAGATGAGAAGGTGACCGAGTCCAGCCGTCGCTGGAAATCCTACGGCGCCGAGGAGCGTCAGCGGATCCTCAACGAGGGCGGCGCGATCTACCTCGAACTGAACGCCCATCTCACCGGCGATCCCGCCGCTCCGGAGGTGCAGGCGCTGATCGCCCGCTGGCATCAGCATCTGCGCCGATTCTACGAGCCGACGCCCGAGATCCTGCGCGGCCTGGCCACCGCCTATTCCGGGGATCCAGCCTTCGCCGCGTTCTTCGCCCGGTTCGATCCAGCGCTGCCGGACTTCCTCCACCAGGCGATCGACGTCTACTGCGATCGCCTGATGGCCGGTGATTGAACGTGCCAAACGCCATGGGTGCCGGCCGAGCCCGCAACGATGCCTCCGTGAATCCGGCCGCTCTCCCAATCACAGCGCCGGATCTTGAAGGATCCGGCGCTGTTGTCTACATCAGGCGCGGCATACTGTTGCACACCGGGCTCATGCCCGCAGGCACCTCGGCCGGTTGGCGGCGTCAGCCGGCCGGGCTGAGTCGGCATCGAAAGAGACGTGCAGCCAGCGCAGAGGCAATCGGGAGCACGACTCCCCAGGCAAAGTACCCCAACCAGATCAGGGGTTCGCTGCGCACGATCACTCCCAGGAAGTGCAGCAGGCTGAGCAGTCCCGCGCACGCCAGCGCCCAGGTGACCGCGTTGGTGCCGCGGCCGAAGCGCAGCGAGAGACCGGTGAAGACCGCCGCCAGCCCCACGCACCACCCCCAGCCAAGGCGCACCACGGCGTAGGCCGGCGAGCTCGGGTTGTAGGGATTGGCCAACTCGCCAATCGCAGAATCCCCTCCTCGGGCAAGAAGCGAGTAGCTCGTCAGGCCGAGGAACCAACTGGCGCAGCTGACAACACACACCTGGATGGCGAACACCCAACCCAGTTCGGCCAGGAAGGCTCTCGAGGGCCCGGCCTCGCGCCGCAGGCTGGCAAACAGGATCAACAGGACAACGTTCCAGGCCAAAGCGACCCCGGCGGAGAGGACGCGCACGTCCGCGCCGGATGGGTAGGGCGAGCCCGAGGTGGCCAGGTTGAGTCCCAGGCCGAGCAGGTAGACCACGCCAAAGGCCGTCGAGGCGATTGCAGCCGCCAGGCCCCATCGGCGCGCCAGACGAATCGTTCCTTCGAATTCGATTGCACCTGGCTCAGTCGTGATGGGCATCGCGCTTCCCTCCAGCCCGTGCAGTCGGTCCAAGGTCCGTTTCGAGCATGAAGCTCCGCTGCGGCTGCAGCCTCGTCGGGTCGAGTCCGCAAGGCGCCCCACCTCCCGTCGATCGTGACCTCAATGGCGCCTGTCTTCCGAACCGCGCATTCCCGATCGTGGCCCCAAGTTCAGGTGACGGAATTCGAGTACGCCCAGACGCCCCACAGCGTGACCATCGCCAGCGCAGCCGAAAGTCGGACGGCGAAGGTGAGCGCGTAGCCCAGCGCCGAGCCCAGCACAGCTCGCCCGGCGACGTTCGGCTGCCGCGTGCGCCGCCACTCCACCAGGAAGATCGCCAGCGGAAGCGCGAGCAGCCCTGCCACCGGCCCGGCCACAAGCAATGCCGCCAGGCCTGCGATCAGCCCGACCCCGATTGCCAGCCAGGATCCCCCGCCCAGGCGCGCCCCGAAGCCCATCAAGGCCAGCTCCAGCAGCGATCCCCCCAGGGCAATCAGCGCCATCAACCCGAGCAACCAGGGACCGAGATCTCCCCAGCCGACCAGCAGGCCATAGCCCAGGCCGGCCAGCCAGATCAGCTCCAGGTCGGGAATCACCGGCAGGATCGTGCCGGCCAGCCCGACCAGCATCACCAGGCCGACGATCAGCGTCCAGGCCTCGGGGGTCACGAGGGCGCCGGAGCCTCGATCACGTCAATCCCGCCCATCCAAGGCCGCAGCACTTCCGGTACGACCACGCTGCCGTCCGCCTGCTGGTTGTTCTCCAGCACAGCGATCAGCGTGCGCGGCAATCCCAGGCCCGAGCCGTTCAGGGTGTGCACGAACTGCGGCCGGCCGCCGTCGCGAAAGCGGATGTTCGCCCGGCGCGCCTGAAAATCCCCGCAGTTCGACACCGAGGACACCTCGAGCCATTCTTCGCTGCCCGCCGCCCAGACCTCGATGTCGTAGGTCTTGCGCGCGGTGAAGCCGAGGTCACCGGTGCACAGCGCTTTGGTGCGATACGGGAGTTCGAGCAGGGCGCAGGTCTCTTCGGCGTGGCTGCGCATCCGCTCCAACTCCTCGGCTGATGCCTCAGGGCGGCAGAAGACGTACATCTCGACCTTGTCGAATTGGTGACCGCGTTTGATGCCGCGCACGTCGCGCCCGGCCGACATTTTCTCGCGGCGGAAGCACGGGGTGTAGGCCGTGTAACGCAGGGGTAGATCTGCCGCCTCGAGAATGCCCTCCATGTGCAGGCCGGTCAGCGGGACCTCGGCGGTGGGCACCATCCACAGGTCTTCCGCATGATCCCGGTACAGATTTTCGGCGAACTTGGGCAGTTGACCGGCGGCAAACAGCGTCTGGCCGCGCACCATAAACGGTGTGTACTTCTCCAGGTAACCCTGCCGGATGTGCAGGTCGAGCATCCAGGCGATCAACGCCCGCTGCAGGCGAGCGCCGGCGCCGCTCAGCACATAGAAGCGCGACCCCGTCAGCCGGGCGCCTTGTTCGATGTCCAGCACCTTCAGGTCCGGCCCAAGATCCCAATGCGCCTTGGCAGGAAAGGGCATCGATGTCGGCTCGCCGTGCATGGCGATGACGACGTTGCCCGACTCGTCCGGCCCGTCTGGCACATCGGCTTGCGGCAGGTTGGGAATCCCGGCGAGCAGCGCATGCAGCTCGGCGTCCACCGACCGCACTCGCTCATCGAGCGCATCGATGCGCTCGCCGGTCTGGCGCATGGCCTCGATCTTCGCCTGCCGTCCCGCGGAGTCTTTCTGCTGACCGATCTCCTTCGACACGCGATTGCGCTCGGCCTTGAGCGTCTCCACTTCGGTCAGCAGTCCCCGTCGCTCGCCATCCAGGCGCAACACCGCCTCCAGAGGCGGCTCGATCCCGCGTCGGGCCAAGGCAAGGCGTACAGCCTCCGTCTGCTCACGAATCATCTGCAGGTCGAGCATCTCCCACCTCCGGCGTAACGCAAGCGCCCCCGTCGTGCAGGACGAGGGGGCGCTCGTGGTGCCACCTGCATTCACCCCAGCCACAGCGGGGCCTCAGTCTCGCGTTACCGGGCGAACCCGCTCCCCTTACGGCCGCACTTGGCCCCTGCGGGGATGACGCCTGCCTCTCGGGGGCAGGGGCGAAGTGGAGCGCTTGCAGCCGGTCCATCGCCTCGCACCAACCGGCGACTCGCTGAACGGACCTGCTGGAACGCCTCTCCGCGCACATCAGATCTGTGTGATTGTGCGGATTATACCGAGGCGAAGCCTCGCGTCAAATCCCCCCACGCCGTCGCATGCCTTGGGGGTTCGCGTGTCAGACGAGCCGACGCCTCCTGCCACTGCGGGATGGCCGGCGAACGTCGCCTTGACGAGTCCTGCGCCGACGGTTCCGATAGATGCCGATAACCCCCGCAAGCATCATCGCTGCGCCGGCCAGCGCGCCCACGCCTGCGCCCAGGCCGATACCCCAGGCGAGCTCTGGTGAGCGCACTCCGCGAAGCGTCGGCAGGCTCCCATCGGGGTTGAGGATCACGATCGATACTCGCGCCTCGCCGAGCTTGCCTTGGCTGTCCCGCGCGGCGACCGTGATGACGTGCTCACCGGGCGTCAGACTCCGGACCAGCAGCCAGGGGCCTCCCCCCAGTTCGCCATCCCGGCTGGAGCGCCAGCCAATGCCCTCGGGATCCAGCTTATCCCCATCCTCGAGGTCGTGCGCGAAGCCTTCCAGCAGCACCGGCCAGCCATAGGCGAAAGTGTCGCCATCGTGCGGTGACGAGACCACCACTTCCGGAGGCTTGCCTTCGACCGAGAACGTGGCATCGCTCGCATCGACCACCGTGTGGAAGCCATCCGACACGACTACCCGAACCAAAGCCTGAGGGCTTCCACTCAGTTGGGCTAAATCGACCTGGGTCTTGCCGTCTTGAGCCTCAATGTCGACCGCGCTCCAGCTGGCGCCGTTATCTCGGCTGTACTGGACCACGGCGGTCAATGCATCCCCGTCCGCATCATCGGCCTCCCAGCGGATGGTTTTCTCCCCGCGGTCGCGCCATGCCTGCCCGCCGTTCGGGGACACCAAGCGAACCTGGGGCGCGTGGGCACTGGCATCGAAGCGAGCGATCTCCCGGCCGCCGTGTTCAAAGGCAACTGCAACTGCCCCGTCCACCCAGGGCAGCCCCAACGCGAAGAATCCGGTCTCAGCCGGTGCCTGGTTGCTGTTCCCGACCGGACCAAACGCCTGCTCCGCCAGCACCTCGCCGCTGGACGAGAGCAGACGCGCCTGGTAGTCTCCCGACTGCGCCAGGGCGAGGTCGGGAGGCGGCGCATCGGCTCGCATGAAGCCCCGCGGCAGTTCGATCTGCTCCCCTGCCAGCCAGCCTGCGCCCAGCAGAAAAGAAGCCGACGGCTCGGCGGGCGCCATCCTTGCCCCTCCGCCCGGAACGGCTCCGACGCTGCCGACGGCGTCAATCATCGCCTCATACGTGTAGCGCGAAGTCCATGCCCGGTCGAGGACGTCACAGTAGCTCATGTAGTCGTGCGTGCTGGCCGGGTCATACAGGAAGGAGTTGCACGTCCCGCTCCCCTCCACCACCGGGCCGGCCTCGGTGACGATGGTGGGGCCGGGCGCCCCACAGCTACTGACCAGGCGTACATCGGTTCCCCATTCATCCAGGAATCCATTCGCCACGGGGTAATCCGGATCGGGGTTGAAGGCGCTCATGCATGCGCTGGCGTGGCGCCGGCCATGGTTGTGCGCGATCTCCTCAGCGGCCGTGGGTCCGGCCACTACCCATGGCGAAACGGTCCAGCCATCGGCGCCAAAAGCCAGCACCGCAGCCTCCCCGGCAATGCTCTCGTGGCTGGGCACGACTCCGCCGCTCTCGTAGCCCGGTAACTTGGCGACGCCCCCCACGCCGCCGGTAAGCCCCATCGCCTCAAATGGCACCATCCCGTAGTAGCGCAGCGCGTCGACCGGGTCATCATGCCAGGCATTCACCCACCACAGCTGATACAGCATCACGTCCCACAGGTTGGCTCCCCAGACCCTCCAAGTGGCGCTCACAAGCGGATCCATCAGCATGGAACGCCCGCCTTCGAGCTGCCAGACGTGCATGCTCGAGATGGGATAGGCGCGCAGCAGCCACGCCGCCAGCCTCCAGCGCTGATCCAGGTCGGCGGTCTCGCCCGACAGCAGCCTGACCGGAATGAAGACGACATCCAACCGCTTCTCCGGTAGAACATCAATCCATGAGTGCCGCGTGTCGTTGTTCTCGTAGCAGCACTCCTCCGGGGAATGACCGGGGTTAACCCGCACCTGGATGTACAGCCTTCCCCTGCGATCGATGGCATCCTGCGGCAGCAGGAAGTTCAGGGTCCGGTACAGGTCGCCGCGATGCGCGGTCAGCGGGTCGGCCACCGGCTCGACGTCGACGGGCCAGAGCGGCTCGACACGATGTATACACTCGCTCGACGTCTCGCCCGATCTCCAGTAGCACAGCTCGCCCGTCACGCCGGGCGCCGAGCCGCCAGCCGCGGAGCGAACGTAGGCCCGCACCAACGTTGGCCGGTCGGCGATCAAGGGCACCGCCGTGCAGCCGGAGCGATCCAGACACTGGGTCGCCTGCGTCGCCTCCAACCCGACGATCTCCAGGTCAAGATCCGGCGGCGGCTGGTAGTAGACCGTCACGCGGTCCTCGCCGCGCAATCCGCTCGCATCGTCCGCCCTCACGATGAAGGTGTTGGCGGATCCTTCCTGCAAGGTGTCGGCGACCGGGAACTCCCGCGCGACCAGGTACTCCCCCGGCTCGCCCGCCGGCCCCGCCACGAGCGCACCGCCGCCCGGAACCCGTCCGCCCTCCAGCCACCAGCCGGTTGATCGCAGCGACCGGTCCTCCACGATGCGGGCGCGCAGAAGCAGCTCACCGCCGGTGAAGATCTCCCCCTCCGCCGGCGAGGTGATCTCCACCCGAGGCGGCAGGTCAGCCGGGAGTTCCAGGGCGCTCGGCAGAATCGTCAGGTCATCAATCAGCCGAGGCTCGAAGATGGAGTGGCCGGCGGCGTCCACGTAGTCGAGGGTGGCATGCAGGATGACCGCGCCCTCCGGGGCGCGGTAGCTCACGCAATGCTCGACCGGCGTGGTCCCGGCAGGGAAGCTCACTGTCCCGCTGCCCAATGCGCCGACCTCCGTGCCACCGGCGGGGTAGCCGAAGGCCTCCAGCCGAGCCGTGACGTCCCCCTCGGTCTCAACTGCCTGCTCCATGCCAACGTACATCCCCACGCCCAGCACGCCCTCGGTAAACTCCATCCGAATCGGATCGCCCGAACTGCCGAACTCGGTCTCGAAGCTCTTGCCGGCCAGGGCTCCGGAGCGGGGCGCCACGGCCGGGTCCACCGCGCGCAACGAGTGCCGAAAGCGCACATCGAACTCGTCAGTGTAGGTCATGTCCAGCAGCGACCCAGCCTCAGCATCCTCAAAGTCGATCACCCGGGCGTCTGCGTCGAGCGCCAGCGCGAGGCAGCCCGAAAGCGGCTCAGGTAGAGCCGGTGGGCGAGGCGCAAGCGTCGGTGGCGCCGCAGTTGGCGGCTCTTCGGTCACCGACGCTGTAACCTTGAAGGGTACCGAAGCGCTCTGCTCGAACTCGACCCCTCCGCAGTTGGCGCAAACGGTTATCTTGTGCTTCCCTGGATCGGCGTTCTCAGGGATCTTGAACCCGGTCGAGAAGGCGCCGCCCGGCGGGATGGGGAAGGTCTTACGATCGGCGCCATCCCAGCGGATTGTCCCCTCGTAGCCGCCGGGGACGTACCCGGAGCCGGTGAGCGTGACCGACGAGCCGGCTGTGCCGCTAGCGGGGGCGACATTCAGTGTCGGGCCGTCCAGCGCAGGCGATGTGTACGGCCGGCTGTGCCGAGCCGGTGGAAGTGCGAGGCCACACAGCAACAACATCACAGCCAGTGTGCGGGGTGCAGGGAAACGACGCCGGATGCCCATGCGGACCTCCCCCCAGAGGACGGAACGTTCCCTCAGAAGCCATCGGCCGGCGGCCTCCCATATCATCCGCCGGGGTGCCTCAAACCGCAATCCCGCATCTGTCATGCGTTCGGTGGCCGTCCCCGTCGCAACCGCATGCTCCCCGCCAGGAACGCCCAGCGGCCGACGGATCCCTGGGCGAGGCCGGGATCGGCCTGCGCACAACTTCACCCTGATCGCCTTCCCCGCTCAGGCGCCGCCTCGGGCAGTCTCCCGTCACGATCTGATTCCGAATCGCGCCCAAGTGCCAGCCGCGACCTATGCCTTGATGTAGCGCTCCACCTGCTTCTCGATCACCGCCATGCTGCCCTGCCAGAATTCCGGCCGCCGCAGGTCGATGCCAAAGCGTGATGCCAGGTCGGCGGCCGTGCCGAATCCGGTGGCCCGCAGCAGCGCCTCGTAGTCGGTTACGAAGGCCGGGCCGCGGCGCTCATATTCGGCGTACAGGCCAAGTCCAAACAGCATGCCGAAGGCGTAGGGGAAGTTGTAGTACGACAGACCCGGGCTGTAGTAGTGCGGCTTCCAGGCCCACATGTAGGTGTGCAGGTGCGCCTCATCCAGTCCGTCGCCATAGGTCTCGAGCTGAGCGCGGCGCATGATGTCGCAGAAATCGTCGGCGGACAGCTCGGCCTCCAGCCGGCGCTCGAAGACCTCGCGCTCAAACAGGAAGCGCGAGTAGATATCGACGATCACCTGCGAGCTGCCGATGAGGAAGGTCTCCAGAATGGCGAGGACTTCCTGTGGGCTGCCGGCCTCCCTCAAGGCCGCTTCCTGGGCCAGCGACTCGTTGAAGATCGAGGCGGTCTCAGCCAACGTCATCGGCGTGCGCCGCTGCATCATCGTCAGCCCGGCCTGACACTCGTTGTGGAACGCATGACCCAGTTCGTGCGCCAGGGTGCTCAGCTGATCGAAAGATCCATCGAAGTTCGCCAGCACACGCGATTGCTCCAGCAGCGGCACTTCCATGCAGAAGGCACCACTGACCTTGCCGTTACGCGGCTCAGCGTCGATCCAGCCATCCGCGAAGGCGCGCCGGGCGAGGCCGGCCAGGCGCGGGCTGAAGGCCTCGAACTGGGTCTCGATGAACTGGCGCGCCTGATCGAACGAGTAGCGCCGGCTGTCCTTCCCCAGGGGGGCGAACAGATCCCACCAGGCCAGCCGATCTTTCCCCAGCCGTTGCGCCTTACGGTGAAAGTAGCGCCGGAACATGGGAAAGGATTGCCGCATCACGGATTGCATCGCGTCCAGCGTCTCCCGGTCGATGCGCGCCTGATCCAGGGCGCGGTGGAGCGAGTCCTCTCGCCCGCGGCGCCGATCCAGCGTGTTGACCTCGCCCTTGATGCCGTTCATGCAGGCCGCCAGCGGTTCGCGCACCCGCTCCCATGCCCGGATCTCGGCCTCGAACGCGCGGCGCCGCACCGACTCGTCGGGGTCATAGCGCACGATGTTCTGGAGCATGCTCATCGGCACATCCTGCACGCGCCCTTCCCGCTCGAAGGGCACCGTCACCTGGGAGGCGACCGTTCCCTGCAGCTTCTCCCACGCACTGCCCCCGCTGAGCGACAGTTGAGCCGCCAGCGTCTCCTCGGCCTCCGACATCAGGTAGCGGCTCTGGGCAACGATCTCCTGCAGGGTGAACACATGGTCGGCGGCGGCCGGGCTGTGCTTCGCCAGTGCAGCCGGGCGAATTCCGGCCTCGGCCAGCGAGCCCAGCCAGGCCTTGAAGCGCATCTCCTGGGTCTCGATCCGCACACCAACCAGGTCCAGCTCGGAGGTGCGCCGTTTGGCGAGGGTATTGAAGGAGTCGGTCGACACGAAACCATAGATGTAGGCCTGCAGCGTTGCGTAGAGCATCACCATGCGGTTGCTCGCCGTCAGGTACGCCTCAACCGCCTCGGCGGCCTGCTCGTCCGACCTGGGGATCCACCCGCCACGCCGAAGATTGCGCTCATCCAGCAGTTGGTCGATCGCATCGCACTGCTCGCCCACGGACTGAAACGCCTGCAAGAACTCAGGGCTCTCCAGACTCGGGTAGATGGTCTCCAGAACCCAGTGCGGCAGTGGTCCGATCTCGCTCTCGGTCATGGTGGGTTGTCTCCTTCAGGACCGGGACACTGACGCCCGGCAGGATCAGGGCGAAGGAGCGGCAACAGCCCACATGACCAGCCGCGCGCCGCTCATCACCTTGCAGGGCTGCACGATACCCGGCTTCCCGAGAATCGTCAACGCGGCTGCTCGATTCCTGCCGTCTCTCCCGCAGGTCCCGTCTTTGCCCGTCTCGCCATTCCCGCGCAGGGCGCAGCCCAGCGAAGCGAATGGGTCCCGGTAGGCCGGGAGAGCGTTTACCTCAGGCGTGGGTCGGCATCGGCGGCGCAACCGGCGCGCATGACCAAACCGTGCGTCCGCCGCTGGTGGCGATTGCCTGAGACAGCACGCCCCCTGGGACCTCGCCTCCGGCAGGCGGTCTTCGTCCTGCATGGAACCCGCGCCTCAGGCGCCACGCGCCCCTCGACTGCTTCTCGCGCAGGCTCAATCCAGGCAGGCGATGGGGGAATGCGGCCAGCCAGCCATTCCTCCGATGAATCAGCAGCAGACGCTTTGACATTCCCTGCGCCGGGCCTTATCCTAGCTTCGGATCCCCTCGGTCAGGATACAATCAAGCAGGATTCCGGGCGGCGGGCGCGCCTTGGTCTTATGCACAGGAGCGGGTAGATGGACATCTTCGACAAGTGCTACAGTTTCACCCAGGCCAAGATCGCCAAGGCGATGGGGGTCTACCCCTACTTCACGGTCCTGGACGACACCGAGGGCACCGAAGTCCTGATCGAAGGCCGCCGCGTGCTGATGATCGGCTCCAACAACTATCTTGGCCTGACCACCGATCCCCGCGTGCGCCAGGCCTCGGTCGACGCCGTCAAGCGCTTCGGCACAAGCTGCACCGGCTCGCGCTTCCTCAACGGCAACCTGCGGCTGCATGAAGAGCTTGAAGCCCAGTTGGCGGACTATGTCGGCAAGCAGGCAGCGCTGGTCTTCAGCACCGGCTTCCAGGTGAACCTGGGCACAATCTCCTGCCTGGTCCAGAAGGGCGACGTGGTGGTCGCCGACAAGGATGACCACGCCAGCATCGTCGACGGCTGTATGCTGGCCCTGGGCGAGATGCGCCGCTTCAACCACAACGATCTGGGGCACCTCGACCGGGTATTGGCCGGAATCGACGCGAGCGCCGGTCGGATGGTGGTGGTCGATGGGGTGTACAGCATGGGTGGCGACCTGGCGCCGCTGCCGGAGATGGCTCCGATCTGCAAGAAGCACGGCGCCCGCCTGATGGTCGACGATGCGCACAGCCTGGGCGTGATGGGCGGTGGACGGGGCACGGCCGCCCACTTCGGCCTGACCGATCAGGTCGACCTGATCATGGGCACCTTCAGCAAGTCGTTCGCCTCGCTTGGCGGCTTCATCGCCGGCGACGAAGACATCATCCACTACATCCAGCACCACGCTCGCTCGCTGATCTTCAGCGCCTCGATGCCCGCCTCGAACGTGGCCGCCGTGATGGCCTCGCTCGAGATCATGAAGAACGAGCCAGAACGCGTCGACCGCCTGTGGCAGGTCACTGAGCGCATGCGCGCCGGCCTGAAGGCCGCCGGGTTCAACACCGGCCCCAGCGTGACGCCGGTGATCCCGATCATGATCGGCGATTTCGAGAAGACGATCACCGCCTGGAATCTGTGCTTCCAGCGCGGGCTGTACACCAACGCCGTCATCTCGCCCGCAGTGCCGCCCGATCAGTGCCTGCTGCGCACCAGCTACATGGCCACGCATACCGACGATCAGATCGACCGCGCCCTGGAGATCCTGCGCGGGGTGGGCCGGGAGCTTGAGCTGATTGCCTGAGACCGTCCTCGTTACCGGTGCCACCGGATTCATCGGCGTGGCCTTATGCCGCGCCTTGCTCGACCAGGGTCATTCGGTACGGGCCTTTCGCCGCCCAACTTCCAACCCTCGCGCTCTGGACAGCATGAAGGTCAGCCATTACCTGGGCGACGTTCTCAGCCCGGAGTCGCTGACGCCAGCGATGCAGGGGGTGGACTTCGTCTTCCATGCCGCCGCCGAGGCAGCCTACTGGCGATACCCGGATCAAGTGATCCGGACGGCGGTCGAGGGCACCCGCAACGTCGTCCAGGCAGCACGCGCCGCCGGCGTCGCCCGGCTGGTGATCACCAGTTCCCTGGCGGCCCTCGGTGTTCCCTCCGGCGAGGAATGGCTCGACGAGCAGCACACCTTCAATCTGCCCCCGGGGCGTTTCCCCTACGGCTACGCCAAGCACCGATCCGAGCAGGAGGCTCTGCGCACCGCCGAGGGGCGGCCTGAAGTCGTGATCGTCAATCCCTCTGCCGTGTTCGGGCCGGGCGATGTCAAACCGATCAGCGGGTCGCTGGTGCTCGAAGTCGCCCGAGGTCTGGGGTTTGTCTACTTCGACGGTGGCTGGAACGTGGTTCACATTGACGACGTCATCGCCGGCCATCTGGCGGCGGCGCGGCTGGGACGCGCCGAGGAACGCTACCTGCTGGGGGGCGAGAACCTGACCCACCACCAGACGCTCGAGATCATCTCCCAGGTCGTCGGCCGCCGGCCGCCCTGGCTGCGCCTGCCGGGATGGAGCCTCTCGCCGCTGGCCTCGCTGGTCGACGGCCTGCGCCGGTTCATGCCACTGCCGCTCGACGGCAACCAGCTGCGCCTCAGCCGCTATCACCTGTACTGCGATCTCTCGAAGTCCCGCCGCGAGCTCGGGCTGCCGGAACCGATCCCCTTCCACCAGGCTGTGCAGGAGTACTGGGACTGGCATCGGCGGCTCGCATGAGGGTCTCCGGGGCAAGTTAACGCATCCGGTTCGGGCGGCGAGGCTTGCCCTCGAGGGCGTCACCGTCCAACCTGATCGCTTCGGCGGCCTTGAGCGCCGGCTTGGGCATCGCGGGCTGGGCCCCGTGCACGGCAACGTATTGGTCGACGTTCCCTTCCCGCCCAGAACACGAGACCGGGTGCTGGCCGTCGGGCGGGACGACGCCGATCACACTCTGCCCAACCACGGCCGCCCCTACGCCGCATGCAGGTGCCGGATGATGTCGAGAGGGCGATCGCACCCCTCTGCCTGTCCTGGGACCTTGCCCTGCGCCAACCCCGGAAACCCACGCCCGATTGCGGCCGAGAGCTCTACCCCCTCGGGCAGGCAAGCGCCCGGGGCGGCCTTGCGGCCGCCCCGGGCAGTTCCCTAAGACTGGCTGTCCACAACCTACACGTCGAGATTGGCCATCTGTTCGTAGAACTTCCAGCGCGAGGCGACATCCTTGCGCAGCGACTGCAACAACATCTCCGCCCGCGCCGGATCGGCCTGGCGCAGCGCTTTGAAGCGCACCTGCTTGTACATGAACTCCTCGACGTTCTTGGTCGGGGCCTTCGAGTCGAGTTGCAGCGGATTCTTGCCCTGCAGAGCCAGGCGCGGGTCGTAGCGGAACAGCGGCCAGAACCCGCTGTCGACGGCGTCCTTCTGCTGGTCGGTGCCCTTCTCCATGTCGATGCCGTGGTTGATGCAGTGAGCGTAGGCGATGATCAGCGACGGCCCGTCATACTCCTCGGCTTCCTTGAAGGCGCGCACCACCTGCGTCATGTTGGCGGCATAGGCCACCTGGGCCACATAGATGTTGCCGTAGGTCATGGCGATGGCGCCCAGGTCCTTCTTGGGCATGTCCTTGCCGGCCGCAGCAAACTTGGCCACCGCACCGCGCGGGGTGGCCTTGGAGGATTGGCCGCCGGTGTTCGAGTACACGCCGGTATCCAGCACCAGGGCATTGACGTTGCGGCCGGAGGCCAGCACATGATCCAGGCCGCCGTAGCCGATGTCGTAGGCCCAGCCATCGCCGCCGATCACCCATACCGATTTCGGAACCAGGTAGTCGATCACGCTCACCAGGCGCTTGGCATCGGGGTCCTTCGACTTCACCAGGAATGCCTTGAGCTCCTCGATCCGCTGCCGCTGCTGCTCCACGCCTTCGCCGGAACCCACATCCGCCTGGCGTATCGCATCAACCAGCGCCGACTTGCCGTCGAAACTCATGCGTTCGAGCAGCGCCTGGGCGAATCCGGTCAGTTTGTCGGCCGTCAGGCGCATGCCCATGCCGAACTCGGCATTGTCCTCGAACAGGGAGTTGGACCAGGCCGGACCGCGGCCGTCGAATCTCGGGGCGTAAGGCGTGGTCGGCAGGTTGCCGCCGTAGATCGACGAGCAGCCGGTGGCGTTCGCGACCAGCATCCGATCGCCGAACAGCTGCGT
>Ga0105100_10001500_pt1 | contig 13710 bp, 13 predicted proteins | sample PPLLak12cMay2015_2_FD_87033 | JGI IMG/M metagenome (GOLD analysis project Ga0105100, IMG submission 87033) | Freshwater sediment microbial communities from Prairie Pothole Lake near Jamestown, North Dakota, USA - PPLs Lake P8 Core (1) Depth... | ecosystem: Environmental > Aquatic > Freshwater >... | reverse complement strand
TTCAGGGCAATATTGAGCTTGTGCTTTTCCCACGTACTTGGCAGCAGACCCATGAACTGCTCACCGTTGGCCAGATTGTTATTGTCGAAGGAAAAGTGGATACGGGCAGCACGCCGCCGAAAATTCTAGTGGATGCGGTTCGGACTGAAATCAAGATCCTTGAACCACTGGATGCCTCCACCTCACCGGCGGCTCCGCAGGGGGCGAAGAATCCGCCTCCCGCGCAGCCGAAGCCCTTTGATGGCGCCCGTGGCGCCACTCAGGATAAGCCTGATCCCGTTATTCCGGCGATTCAACAGCCGAAGCAGAACGGCCCACTGACAAAGAAGGTTCCTACAAAGCCAAGCATCCCGCCGCCGATCCGTACTCCAGGGAAACACCTGGCAGAAGGACCACCTCCGTATACCAGGCAGGTAGATAACATCGTCCTCAAGGATGAGTGGGATGATATGCCTCCTCCTCCCGACAGCTTCCCTGATGATTGGCAGGCTCAATGGCAGCCATCCTTCGATGAAGCGTCTATCGCCGCGCGTCCTGAACCTGCAGGGCAAATTGCCGATGTGCCCTACCCCCCGCCGCGCGATGCGCAGAGGAAAGCGGAAGAACAATCAGTGGAATCTGAGCTGGATGAACGGGAGCAGGCCGAGGCCCCGCGTGAGGTGTTATCCGTCCAGCCCATAGAAGCTACCCCGGCAACGTCCACTGACGTTCCGTCCTCATTGTATATCCCTCTCGTACAGGAAGAAAAGAACAAGGAGCATCCGCCCCAACAGCTCACGGTGATGCTGCGCTCGACCGGCGACAAGGAGTGGGACAAGCGCCGTATCAAGACGATCTACGGCACGCTCATTTCCTTTCACGGGCGCGATCGCTTCAGTTTTCAGATCTTCGAGAATGGCAAAGGACACCTGATCGATTTCCCCAACGATACGACTCGGGTATGCACCGAAGTGCTCGAGCGCCTGATGAAGTTGATGGGGGAGGAGAGTTGGCGCGTGGAAGAGATTACGTTCCAGTAGGGCCCTCTTGGGTAAGCCTGACCAATGGACAATGCCCTGAACCTGCAGGAAATAAGATAATTGTGGAATACAGGCTTGAACAAGTAGCGAGCCAGATTTACGTTCTCGCTAGCTGGGATGCATCTTGGAACTCCTATAACAATTGCTATATTCTCCTGCACAATGATCAAGTTACCCTCATTGACTCTGGCAAGGCGGAGCATGTATCTCAACTGGTCGACGCGTTATCACGCTTGGGCAAAACCACCTCGCAAGTAAATACTCTAATCGCTACTCATAACCATATGGACCATGTAGGTGGAAGCGTGGTCTTTCCCACGAAATCAAAGTTGATTCATAAGAATGACTGGAATTTGCTTGATGATAAGATGAAAAGTGTATTCCAACCAACACTGCCCGACAACGGGAAGGTGCTTGGTTTGGACTGTCTCCTGCTTGGTCATCATACATCCGGATCAGTTGCGTTATTTGAGCCGCGGACCAGGGCCCTTTTCTGCGGAGATCACATTTGCTTTTTTGGTGATCCACTGCCATCTGATGGTTTCGTATCATATGGCCCCGAACTGCGCAAAATCTCCCAGACGTTCGTTTTAGATTGGGCAAGAGATGTTCAGCAACGCAAGGAACGGCGGCTCGACTTATTTGCAGAGGGTATGGTCAACTTGCAGCGATTCGATGCAGAGGTGCTCTGCACAGGACACGGAGCGGTTTTAAAGGGAGAAATTGCCGATTTCTGTTCGAAGCTTTACGATGCCGCTCAAACGACGAACTGAAGAAGCCGCTTAGTTTATGTAATTGTGTTTATCCGGTTTGATCAGCCTCTCACCGCATTACACCTCTCACAATCCGCTCGCTCACAAAGCAAGGCGAGCGGATCTTTTTTTATCAGTTCCTGCACCACATCAAACAGTCTTTTCAATGGAACAGCCTGAATGAATCCCTGGCCGATCTCTACGCGCAGGGTGTCAGGCTTGATGTAATTCTCAATTGCCTGAAACCCGGAGGAATCTCCGGGGAAGTTTGGACATTCGACTACACGGTCACCAACCATAGCCCAGCGGACGAACTGTCTGCGGCCGGCGAGTTTCTCTGCAAAATGAATGCTCGTGTTTACCGTGTGGTCAACATTGATGAGCACCACCCATCCATCGAGTTCAGCCAGCGCGCCAATAGGGGCCAGCGGCTCATAGAGTGTTTGCGTAAATAATATGAAATCCGCTTTGATGCCTGTAAATGAGAGAATGGGGTGCGACGTCCGCCTTGCGGAAGTGTGATTGCGCAGGGCCTCGGGCAGGATTCCCATCATTGGGTCAACGGGCATGTCGTCATGAAAGGGCCGTGCCATTTTGTTCAGGTCTGTTTCACCACCATATTTGATCCCATTGTTGGGTGGGCCGACTTCGGGCGTGATCATCGTCTTGTAGGTGTGCGCCGGCATGATAACACTATGGAATGATGCCAGCATGGCGCGCAGGACGATATCCGCTCCGCCCTGGATGTAGCCGAATGGACTCAATGACGCGTGCGCGATGATTGGCCTATCGGCCAGGTCTAATTCCTCAAACGCGGACTTCAGTTCGGCGTAATCCAGCATTTCATTTCCCCTTCCATTCCGGCTTGCGTTTTTCGACGAAGGCCTGCATGCCTTCCTTTTGATCTTCTGTGGCAAACAGATTGTAGAATTCCTGTTTTTCTTCGGCGAGGCCATCGGCCAGAGTCCGTTCGAAGGCCTGGTTGATCATCTTTTTGGCGGCGCGTACGGCCATCGGAGCGCGTGAAGCGATCTCGTCCGCAAGTTTCACGGCTTCGTCCAGGTACCCCTCCACAGGCACGACGCGGTTCACCATGCCGAATTGATAGGCTTCCTGCGCGGTCAACCTGCGGTCATTGAGGATCATTTCCATGGCAAGGGCCTTGCCAACCGCACGGGTCAGGCGCTGTGTCCCGCCCGCGCCGGGGATGACACCGATATTGATTTCCGGCTGGCCGAACCTGGCAGACTCCGATGCAACGATCATGTCGCAGGAGAGGGCGATCTCGCATCCGCCGCCCAGGGCCCAGCCCGATACCGCGGCAATGACAGGTTTCCTGATCGTGCGGATCCTGCCAAATACGGCAATGTGGTCCCTGTCCATCATCTGTTGAATGGATTTATCTGCCATCTCTTTGATGTCCGCGCCTGCGGCGAAGGATTTTTCATTCCCCGTGATGACCACTGCGCCGACGTTACCATCCTTGTCGAACGATTCGAGCGCGTCCATGAGTTCGCGCATGAGCTGATTGTTCAAGGCGTTCAGCGCCTGTGGACGGTTAAGCTTAATCAGCCCAACGCGGCCTCGTGTCTCGGTGAGTATCATTTCGTATGTCATGGGAGTCCGTTCTTTGGTGTATGGTTTGAGTCTGCCCGGTTTGCAGAGAGCGCCGTGGCAGGAACATGGAAATGGCCAGCATGATCAGGAGGAAGAATGTGGTAACCGTGTCCATCTTCATGTCATTATTATACATATCCGATAAGCAATTACCAGTATCTCTGCGTATATTTCCTGGACCAAAGGTACGGCGCTGGAAATGAAACTATGCTACTATTGGTCATCATCGGAGACTCTCGGTGCGCATCCTTTTCTATGTTCATTGGTGGATCCCCTGGGGGATCCTGATTGTAGGTTTGGTTGCCATCATTAAATTTGCACGGGGCTACATGGATGGTAGATCCTTCACCGCGGCGGACCGCAGACTGATGGCTGGTTTTAGTGGTTTGATAGATTTGCAAGTCGCGATAGGAATCATCATCCTTCTCCTGAGCGGTTTTGCCGGGATTGGCTTTCCCGCCAACCGCATCCTGCATGGAATTACGATGCTTGCCGCAGCGTTAGTCGCACATCTCACCAGACGCTGGGAGAGCGCTGACGATCAAACGCGCTTCCTCAACAATTTCTACATACTGCTGGCCTCGTTTGCCTTAATGATGATTGGCGTTACCCTCGTGTCTGATCATTAATCATAATAATCAGGAGATCAAAATGGCGATTGCCTCAAATATCGTTACTGCCTTTGTGGCGATACTGCACGTTGGTTTTCTTGTGCTTGAAATGTTTCTCTGGGATCACCCTGTCGGCAGAAAGAGATTCCGGATGACGCCGGAGTACTCAAAAGCCTCCGCAGCGCTCGCGGCCAATCAGGGACTCTACAATGGCTTTCTCGCGGCAGGTCTGATCTGGGGGCTCTGGACGGATCAGTTTTCGGTGAAAGTATTCTTTTTGATCTGCGTTGTTGTTGCCGGGATCTTTGGCGGTCTCACTGCCAGGCGCACGATCCTCTACGTTCAGGCGCTCCCGGGTCTGCTTGGATTGGTTTTGCTTTACCTTTCGTGAAATAGCTCATCGTTATGAATCGTTCGCGTTTGATCAGGATGGCTGCGCGCATCGGCACGATTGGCCCGATCCTGTTTGCGGTGGTCGTCACCGGACTGACAATCGTCCAGGCTGATTTCATGCGCTCTCTGGGCTGGGATCCGTTCCGTAACATCCTCGATTGGCCCAGCGGACTTGCGCTGGGCCCTTATGGATGGCTAATGACCGTGGCATTCTTCGTTTCGGGTGCGGCAATGATGTTCTTTGCGTATGGACTTCGGCTGGCTTTGAATGAAAAGCTGGCCCCAACTTTGATGATGCTGGCAGGCTTTGCCATGATGGGATTGGTTTTTGCTACTGACCCCACTCTTGGATCCACATCCCGTACTTGGCATGGCCTGTTGCACGATTCGTTTTTCGTCCTGCTTGGCTTGACTCTTATGCCGTCCATGCTCCTGCTCGGATTTATCTTCCGGCGAAATAAGCAGTGGAAAAACCTGTCAGTCTACACATGGATTACTGTCGCGCTGGCTATCCCTACATTTTGGCTAAAGGGCGCGGCGTTCTATGTGTTTTTGTCTGCTGTATTGATTTGGAACGAAGTGATGGCGTTTCGATTGAAGTCAATGGAAACGAATTGACTTCCGATGTGGTAATAGAGGTGAAAACCAGGGTCTGCCTATCGATCTTGAACAGCCATTCCGGAGTTTCTCACATCCTGGAATTTGCCGTCAAATAGATCAGTCAGTTCGGGCGTGCTCTTCAGGATGACATGGGCGCCCAACTGTCTTAATTCCGCCTCCTCGCCAAACCCGCATAACACACCCGCAGTCTGCGCTCGGGCGGACGTGCCCGCACGGATATCTACGGTTGTATCGCCGATCATCAGGCATTCTTCGGGGCCCACACCCATTTTTTGTGCGGCAAACAGGATTGGGTCCGGATACGGTTTCGTATGAGAGACGGAGAGGCCCGTCACGATCACATCGAAGTACTTTACCAGATCGAATTGATCCAAAAAGTGCATGGTGCTTTTTTCATCCCGCGCGCTGACGACTGACATGGGAAAACGTCCTTTCAGCTGGGTCAGCATTTCGACCACGCCGGGCACCAGTAGTAAATCCTTGTGGGGTTTTTTTCCGTGGCGATTCATCCAATCGATGAAGGCCACCATCTCATCGTCGATGCCAATTCTGTCCGCGTACCCCAGCAGGGCGTTGCCGGGCGCTTCCACCCACATCACCAGCCGTCTGGCGGTATGATCGGGGTCAGGGAACAAAAAACGCGGCAGAAACCGGGAAACCTTCCGCACGTACACGTCATCGGTATCGCTCAACGTGCCGTCAACGTCGAAGCACAGGGCTTTGATGCGTGAAATATCGAGTGTCATGATCGTAATTGTACCGTAATTGATGTGCTATACTTATCTGTTGGAGCACGAATCTGCTTCCAGTGGCATGAAATAATCATGGTGGATCTGGCGCCAATCATGGCACCCGAGCGCAGTTGGATGTTATGTCATTAACGCAAGAACAAGACCGGACAAAAGCCTTACTTGAACTGCTATATCATGTCAGCCGGGAGGTGGCTACCGCGCTTGACCTGCGTACTGTGCTTCAACGCGTGTTATATGAAGCCATACAGAATGTGGGCGGTGAGCGCTGCAGTATCGTCGTGCTGGATGACGCCGGCAAAGCCGTGGACGCAACGATTGTTTACGGCAAACAAGTCCATGAGCATACAACACAGCAGATGCGCGACACGATGGAGCGCGGACTGGCAGGCTGGGTCACTCGCAATCGCAAAGGTGCCCTTGTCCTCGATACCAGCAAGGATGAGCGCTGGTTGATGCGTCCTGACGATGCGATCGACCAGTCGGGAGTCAAATCCGCAATCTGTGTGCCGTTGCTGGCGCGTGAAAAAATCGTGGGGGTGCTTACACTGGTCCATGCTAAACCCAATGCCTTTTCAACAGAACAGCTTGACCTGATGCAGGCCATTGCAGACCAGGCCGGCGTGGCGGTGCTGAACGCGCGGTTGTATACGGAGAGTCAACGCCAGGCGCGCGTGATGACTGCCCTGGCCGAAGGCGCAGCCGCGATGAATGTGTCACTGCGCATGGAGGATGTCTATCAGCGTATTCTGATCCAGACCATGCAAGCTCTGCAGGTGGAGACGGTTGCGCTGGGCATCGTGGATGGCGAGCACCTTGTGTTTCGTGCAGCCGCGGGACAGAACGCCGGGAACATCCTCGGACGCACGATCCCGTTGGGTGATGGGATTGTCGGTACCGCGGCGCGCGATGGACGCGGCCTGGTGGTGCCAGACGTCAGCCTGGATAAGGCCTATAGTGACGCTGACAAGTTTGGGGGAGTCGAAATGCGGTCCATCCTCGTCGCACCGATTCAATCTCAGGCGCGCAACATTGGCATTATCGAAGCGATCAATCCCGTCGCAAAGTCCTTTGATCCCGATGCCTTGCTGGTGATGACCGGCATCGGTGGTCTGGCCGGTTCGGTGATCCAGAACGCACAGTTGTTCGAGCGGCTGCAAGCGGCGCATCAACGCTATCATGAACTGTTCGAAGACAGCATTGACGCCATGCTGATCACCGATTGGGATGGACAAATCATTGAAGCGAACCGGCGGGCAGTTTTGCTCAGCGGTTACACGCGCGAGATATTGCAGACGCTGCCCATTGACGAAATCCATCAAGTAAATTGGGATCGAATTGGCGTGGAGTTTGACACACTGCGTGAGAACCGTACCTGTTCTTATGAGTCATCCTTGCTAAGAGAGGACGAGACACGTACGCCGATTGAGGTCCATGCACGCCGCGTGGAGTTCCATGAAGCGGATTCGATACAATGGATTCTACGCGACATTACCGAGCGTAAGGAACTCGATGGCCTGCGCGAGGATTTGACCGCAATGATCTACCACGATCTGCGCTCTCCCCTGGCGAATATCGTTTCGAGTCTGGATGTCCTGTACAGCCTGGTTCCGGATGACGACAAGGAAACAGTTCTTTCCATTCTGAAGATTGCTGAGAACTCAACGGAGCGGATCCAACGCCTTGTCAGTTCCCTGCTCGATGTGAATCGGCTCGAATCGGGCCAGCCTGTCGCTGACCAGAAGGCTGTTGACCCAATCCCCTTGATCGAAAGAGCCATTCGTGATGTGGAGCCGGTCGCAAAAGGACGGCGACAAACAATCACTGCCACCCTACCTGGAAAACTTCCGGCGATCTGGGTGGATGAAGATATGGCGCGGCGCGTGTTCATCAATTTGATGGAGAACTCGGTCAAGTTCACGCCGGTTGGTGGCAAACTCGAAGTAGGCGCGCGAAAAGAGGATGGCTGGGTACATTTCTGGGTGAATGATAATGGTCCGGGAATCCCCCTGGTGGAACAGGACAGGATCTTTGATAAGTTTACGCGTCTGCGTGCCACCGGGAACAACAAGCCGGGCGGGCTTGGAATTGGTCTGGCATTTTGTCGTCTGGCAGTCCAGGGACACGGTGGGCGTATCTGGGTTGAGAGTGATCCAGGTAAGGGAGCACAGTTCCACTTTACCTTCCCCGCCGCGATCGAGGAGTAGCCGGCTGGCAGCGCGCAATGAAATACACAGGCTGGTTTCTTCAGGAGCATTGATTGATGGATGCAATTGCAAAGAATGTCTACATCGAAGATCGATATCTGGGTGTAACGCTGGGTGTGATCACTCAACCGCGTGGACTGGTTCAGATCGACGCACCGCCCTCGCCGGAAGACGGACGCGCCTGGCGCGCCTCGCTGATGGGCATGGGCAATGGTCCGGAACGCGTGCTTATCAATCTCGACCCGCATCCCGACCGGACGTTGGGAGTCCGCGCTATGGATTGCACCGTCATCGCGCACGAGATGACCGCGCAGGCCTTTCGTAACCGGCCGAACACCTTTAAGGCACAGGGCGACGAGACAGGTTCCAACTGGGAAGCGATCCCCGGACTGGGCAGTGTCCGCTGGGCGCCTCCAGAGATTTCTTTTATGGAACAAATGGTGTTGCATTGGGGCGATTCACCAATCGTTCTTGAGAGTCGCCCCGGGCCGTCTGCAGGTGCAATCTGGGTGACTTTGCCGGATGAAAAAGTAATGTTTGTAGGCGATGCAGTGACCAAAGGCCAGCCTCCCTTCCTGGCTCATGCCGACCTGCCTGAATGGATCGAAACACTAAAAATATTGCAGGGCCCGGAATATAAAGGCTTCATCGTCGTCAGCGGCCGCGGCGGTATTGTCACTCCGCAGACCATTCGGCATCAAGCCGATGTACTGAAACGTATCCATGACAGAGTGGAAAAGCTTGGCAAGAAAAAATCATCTGCGCCTGCAATCGACAAGGTAGCCGATTCGATTCTCAAGGATTTCAGAGCACCCGCCGCGCGGCAGAAACAATATGCTCATCGTCTGCGTTATGGGTTGCTCCATTATTACACGCGCCACTATCATGCCTCTTCCCGCTATACCCTGGATGAATAATGCCGGTCCAGCCCCTCTTCGAAGTCACGCGTGGAACTATCGTTGAGTCAGTCCACTACGGTTCAATTGCCGTGGTGGATTCAAATGGCCGATTGATCTCATCATATGGCGACCCGAAAGCGGTCGCTTTTTTACGCTCCAGTGCCAAGCCATTTCAGGCCCTTCCATTTGTCGAGGGCGGCGGGGTGGAATATTTCGGATTTTCCCCGCGTGAACTCGCAATTGCGTGTGCATCTCATAAAGGCAGTGATATGCACGTGCAGACCATTCAGGAGATCCAAAAGAAAGTGGGAATTGAAGAAAGCCACCTTCAATGCGGGATCCACATGCCGGCTGATGTGCACTCATTCAAATCGCTCATTCAAAGGGATGAGGAACCGACTCCGAATCGCAACAACTGCTCCGGCAAACATTCTGCCATGCTGGCGCATGCGAAGATGCGCGGCCTCCCACTGGAGAATTACCTAGAGATCGAGCATCCCATCCAACAGGATATCCTCGCTTCTTTCGCCGAGATGTGCCTGCTTCCGGTGAAAGAGGTGGGACTCGGCACTGACGGTTGCTCCGCGCCCAACTTCGCCGTTCCGCTTTACAATGCGGCGCTTGCCATGGCGCGTCTCTGCGACCCGCATGAATTATCCGAGGTGCGTGCCTCTGCCTGCCGCAAGATTGTCTCTGCGATGACGACACATCCGGAAATGGTCAGCGGTTATGGCGACTTCGATTGTGAGTTGATGAAAGCCGCGGAGGGGAGTATCGTCTGCAAGCGTGGCGCGGAGGGGTATCAGCTCGTTGGCCTGCTGCCCGGCGCACTGCGGCCTGATTCACCAGGGATTGGGATCGCGCTCAAGGTCTCTGACGGCGATGCCTCCCGCGCGTCGCTTGACCTCGGCCCTGTGGCCCGCGTCCGCCCGGCTGTGACGCTCGAGATCCTGCGTCAGCTTGGAGCACTTTCCTCGAAACAGGAACAGGCCCTGGCTTCGTTCGGACCCGAAAAATCCGTTAAAAACCATCGCGGAATCGTCACCGGTCAGTCGCGCCCGGTGTTTCAACTCTAGCTGATGGCTCAAAATAAGTCGTGTACTGCCTGGATGGACCGGCATCCTACCCGATCAGGAGGGAGCGCGAGGCCAAGCCTCCCCAGACACCTACACAATCGTCAGCCTAATCACATTTTGGGGTAAAGGGTGTTACAATGCGCAAAGGTAGGATAATATATCTCCTTCCTGGAGTGAATCATGGCCTCTACCGGGGACCGCATTCTACTTGTTGAAAACGACCCTGCGATCAGCGATTTAATTGCCCGTCAAGCCCTCAAATCCCTGGGTTATTATGTGGACGTGGTCGCTGATTCGTCCTCGGCGATAAAACAGTCGCTTCTGACTCCCCCCGACCTGATCATTGCAGATTTGAATCTTCCGGGCCTGAGCGCGAAAGACCTGCTTGTGGCTCTCTCCTCCCAGGGTGTAATCACGCCTTTGCTTGTGATCGCCAGGAAAGGGCAGGAGCAGGATATCATTCAGGCCTTCCGCCTCGGCGCGGCCGATTATCTGCTATGGCCCGCACGCGACGCCGAAGTGGTCTCTGCCGTGGAACGTGTGCTCAAACGCGTGCATGAAGTGCACGAGCGCCAGAGGCTCAACCTGAAGTTGAGTGAGATCAATGAGGAACTTCAACGCAAGGTTCGCGAACTGACCGCCATCATCAATATTGGCAAGGCAGTGGTCTCGATCACAGACCAGCGTTTTTTGTTTCAGAAAATTGTAGATGGCGCAGTACAGATTGCCGGTGCGAACATTGCCTGGCTGCTGGTGCGCGATGAAGAGACCAAGTATTTCCGGCTCATCGCGCAGCGCGGGCTGCCAGACGTGTGGGCAAAGAAGATGAACATGCCCCTGGACGATGGTATTAGTGGACTGGTGGCGCTTTCCGGCGAAACACTATCCATTGCGGGTGAACCATTGCTGAAATTCAGAGTTGCCAATTTGGGGAGGTCGGCTTGTGCGGTCCCGATCAAAGTCCAAAAGGAAGTCATCGGTATGCTGGTCGCGGTACGCAAGGAATCGCGTGAGTTTGAAAAGATCGAGCAGACGTTGCTCGAAGCAGTATCAGATTATGCATCCATTTCGCTTGTCAATGCCCGGTTGTTCCGGGCCCTGAAAGACTCGGTTCAGTCATCCCACGATGGGGAGAAGCGGCAAAATGCCCTGCTCGAAGCGATCCGTAGCTCTATCACGGAGGAACTACAATCCGCAATTTATCCAATCGAGTTACTATTGACCGAGAAACACGGCGCCCTGACCGAATCCCAGCGCCAGGCCGTACAGACGGCCCGCGCTGCGCTTCAACGTTTGGCACGCGCCGCAGAAAGGACCACACCGCCTGTCCCCATCAGGTTGAAAAAGAAGTAAAATTTCATCACAGCTATGTCGAAACCCAATCTCATCCTGCTGGCGCTGGAAGAATTTTCCATTTTGAAATTGATGGACCGCGCTTTACGTGCCGTTAATTATGAAACTGCCATTGCGAACGATACAAATTCATTGGGACGAATCATACAGGAATCTGTTCCTGCCCTTCTATTGATCGGGGAGAAATTCGATGGGCACGACGCTTTGAAAGTATCCAAGGAATTGCTGGAACATTTTCCCACCCTGCCCATCCTGATCTATACAGAGAGGTTAAAACCTGAGCTGGTAAATGGGATGTTTCGGCTTGGGCTGAGCGGCTATCTCTCTCCTCCGCTCAAAACCGATGATATCGTCGAGGTCGTGGAAAACAGCCTCAAGAACGCGCATCGCTTCGGTGATTGGCTGCGCCGGGAGGTGAAGCGCACGACGGCTTCACTGAGGAAACGCGCTGAGAGCTCTGAAGCTGAACGCTCGCGCCTTGAGATGGTATTCAACAATATTCATGACAGCGTCATGATCCTTGATCAGGATGACATCGTGCTTTTCGTAAACCCGGCCATGTGCCATGCTTTTGGGATCAACGCGGAATCGGCCATTGGCAAATCGATCGTCGAAGTGATCACCCATCCTGACCTGCAAACACTGGTCGCGCGCAGGGATAATGACGATCCCTATCAATATCATGAAGTCAGTTTCCCGGACGGCAGAGTAGGGAATGCTCAATTCATCACCATCCGTGATGTGGGATATGCGCTGACGATGCAGGATATTACCTATCTCAAAGAAGTGGATCGCGTCCGCAGCGAATTTGTTCACACCGTTTCTCACGATCTGCGCTCTCCCCTCACGTCCGTGATCGGTTATGCGGAACTTGTGGAACGTGCGGGCCCATTAAATGAGAACCAACGGGATTTCCTGAACCGGATTCAAGATAGCGTTCAACACATCACATCTCTGATCAACGACCTGCTGGATCTGGGCAGTATTGAAGCCGGGATCGATACCCGCCGCGAGTTCGTGCAGTTGGAAGGTATCCTGCGCTACACACTCGACATGCTGCAGGGACAGATCAAGACCAAACGACTTACGATCCATAAGGAGATTGCACCAGCATTGCCCGCCTTGCGTGCAAACCCCATTCGGCTCAGGCAGGTCCTCGATAATGTGGTTGGGAATGCCATCAAGTATTCGAACACAAATGGAGAAGTAAAGATTTCGATCAGTTCTCAGGGGGATCAAATGATCTTGCAGGTAACAGATCAGGGTCCCGGCATTCCGCCTGCTGACCAGCCCCATATCTTCGATAAATTCTATCGAGGCAGCAACATCGATTCAGATACAGAAGGGTCGGGACTGGGACTCGCCATTGTGAAGACAATCGTGGAAAACCATCAGGGCCGCATCTGGGTGGAGTCCACGCTGGGGAAGGGTAGTTCGTTTTTCATTGTCTTGCCGGTGCATCCGGAGCCTGCCCCGGCGGTAAAAAGTTAGATTCGATTTCTCCCGGCCGCCTGTAAATTTGTGGTTAAAAAATGCCTCCGCTGATTGCGTTCGCAGTCAGCGGAGGCTTTCGCCAAAGGAGGAGACAGTGAGGAGCATTTGGAGGTGTCTTTGTTCCGTCTCCATAATTATCATATCCCATGCGTCGATTTTTTGCTATCGCAGAATGTAACGGATAGCTGGTGACATTTTTCACAAAAGCCGGTTCTTGTCTCGAGAGCGGACAATCACTTTCCCGGCAATCGCGAAAGGATGGAATTCTTTGGCCGTTTTTGTGCGGGCGGGTTCGGATCGATCCCTGAACGCATGCTCTCCAATTCCGAGCTAAAGCGCATCCAGTCCCTGACCAGGATCACCAGATGCGGCGTTTTATCCTTGAAAAAAAATCTTGAAAGGAACAGTCGCAGCAGGGAAGGCGAGATCGGATACCCATTCAAATCGATGACCAGCGCAGTCCTGGTGGCCAGCGGCGCAAAAATATCCTGTACCCAGCCGGACATACTCCTGGGTGGGAAGAGATAACGCATCTCAGTCGCAGTCGTTTTTTTGATCCGTTTGTAAGAGATGTTGACCCGCATAAATGGCGTGACCAGTTTCAAATAGTTGGGAAGTGGTTGCACATACGCCATATATCTGATGAGCAGGAAGAAAATTCCCACCATGATCGCCAGACCGCCGATACCGGCGAACGCCTGCCAGCGCCAGGGCAGAAATTGCGCCAGTGGGTCAATATATTCGATATACGCCAGCACGAACATTACAAGCCCCATCGTAATCATCGCCGGCCACCATCGGTTCAGCATGTGCTGGTAAACGATCAGTGGATATTTGTGCCCGGCACGCGCCATCCTCAATCATCCTCATTCAATTGGATGGGTAACCCGCCTTTTCCCTCAGCCTCGTCCGGGCCGCC
>Ga0105100_10001499_pt1 | contig 13713 bp, 10 predicted proteins | sample PPLLak12cMay2015_2_FD_87033 | JGI IMG/M metagenome (GOLD analysis project Ga0105100, IMG submission 87033) | Freshwater sediment microbial communities from Prairie Pothole Lake near Jamestown, North Dakota, USA - PPLs Lake P8 Core (1) Depth... | ecosystem: Environmental > Aquatic > Freshwater >... | reverse complement strand
TACTGCTGGAGACAAGCAAACCCTTCCCGGAACTTGGTATCCAACATCATTCCTTTACCCTTACCCATCGTGAGTATGGCACGATCCCCATCCCATGTGCATGACTGTCGGATACCCCGAAAACGATTCTTGCCCGCCGCCAGATGCGCCTCGATGATCGGAGCCACACCCGCTCCAAGAGTGAGGTCGGCGAATCCTATGACCCCTGCAGCCACAGCGGTCGTGCCCCATTGCCCGCTGGCGCTCTGTGCGGCCACGCCCTGGGCAAACTCAGTCTCACCGACAGGCCGCATCTCTGCAGGACCATCTTTTCTATACATGGCGCCGCACTCTACAAATACGGTCTTCGCAATCTTATGTCCGCCCCCCGCATCCTCCAGATACTCATCGACCAGGTACCGGCCTCGTTCGCCAGGGCCGTCCCACAAGTGATGATGCGGGTCACAAATGGGGAGGCCCGGATCAATCGCTTCCTCAATCATCATCCCAACCATGCCCCAGCCTCTCGCATCATGCTTCTCTTCACCAAAGTCCTCTCTTGGTCATTGATGATTGGCCACTGATTATTGATCACTGCTTTCTGCCTACTGCCTTCTGCTTCTGTCTATTTACCTGATCGCTCGCGACTGATAACGGATTACAGTCCTTTGGCAGCCTCCGTCAGGCCTAGCTTCTTCAGTGTCTCCGGCGTTGGTTTTCCGGTTTCCCTGTCCCAGCCCATGCATTCATAATATTCCTTTATCAGCTCTCTCAAATGCGGCGCGATCGTCTGTCCCTTCGCCGGCCCTTCGGTTGGCGGGTCGAGAAGGCGCTGTCCAATATCCAGGTCGCTCTCGATGGTCAACCCGTGTTTCATATTGAAGATCCTCTCCAAAGTAATCACTCGATGGCCGATGGTCAGTGCTTCATCGCGGCTGAAACCCTCCCAACCAGTGATTGCGGCAATCGCTTTAGGAATCAAGAATGCTGCCTTCGAATCCGATTCATCCATGCCCCCCAGGAAACATTGCCCGAAGCAATCATCCCATACTCTTTTACACTGTGCCTTTGCCGTCATCTCGGCCAGTCCTTCCGTCGTAAAGCGGGGAGAGCGCTCATGATACCCCATGTCGAATTGAGGAAATACATCATTGGCAAAGCCACCCTGCCAGCATGCTCCGGCTCCAGAAGTCACTTGTCCCAGCATGACGCCCCAGGCGGTCCGCCAATCGTGCATATTGTACCCCGCACCCTTCACGTGGATGACATACTTGGATGCATCTCCACCCAAAATCTCGGCAGCTTTCTTGACACCCTCAGCGAATATCTTACCGAAGCCTTCGCGGTTTGTTATCTTCATGAGCAGCGCCTCGGCTGCCTCGGCATTGCCCCAGTTCAATTCAAGCCCGTCCGTTTGTTCCTTGGTCAGCAAACCCCTTTCATACATCTCGAAGGCGAGACCCAAGCAAACCCCCGGCTCCGCAGAATCAAACCCGAGGCGATCGTTCAGGTCCAGTAAATAAAAGACCGTACCGGGTTCGGTCACACCGACAATGCCCGCGGCACCTTCCCTCCCCTCGGCTCCTCCTCCAGGAGTCAACACATATCCCTTGTGGGGACCACTCGTGATCTCGGCTCGATAGCAGCAGGCAACAGGACAACACCAGCATGCCACATGTCTGGTATTAAAACTTCCATGGATGGAGCCATACATCCTCCCTGCCCACGGCATCCCATCCACAGGATTAAGCATGTTTTTGTAAGTCGTCCATTGTGCGAATAATCCAAAGACCTCTTCACCGCCCCCCTTACTGACGCCTTCCAATTTGTGACAATTGTAGTACGTGAGCGGTGCCATACCGACCTGGAAGGCGATCCGATACCATTCCTTCACGAGTTCGATAAGCTTTTTGGGCTCAGCGATCGGGATCGTCCCGCTGCCCTTGACTGCGATCGCTTTCAGCTTTTTCGAACCCAAGACCAGCCCATTCCCTCCTTTACAAAACATATGATACTTGTCATTCCCGATGCCTGCGCCATGAATGAGGTTTTCTCCCGAAGGACCGATCGCTGCCACACAGACATCGTGAACACCGACTTTGGCTTTAATCAGATCTTCGGTATCATGGGTATCTTTACCCCAGAACTCCGTGGCGTCCCTGATCTCCACCTGGTCGTCACAGATCCAAAGATAGACAGGTTTCTTAGATGCCCCTTGAACAATAATTCCATCATAGCCCGCGAACTTGAGATAGGTTCCCAAAAAACCGTGTGTATGAGAATCACCGACCGTATACCCCGTATTGGCGTTAAGAGTCACAGCGGCCATATCCGATGCGCATGGATAGAACGTGCCCGTCATGGGGGCTGTCATAAAGATGACTCTGTTTTCCGGGTCCAGAGGTTTAACATTAACGGGGAGCTCATCATTCAATATTTTCACTGCAAGCCCGGTAGCCCCAACATATTGTCTCAGGATCTTTTCTTTCGGCAAACCCTCTGTCGTTATTGACCCTTTTGTTAAATCCACCCGCAGAATTTTACCAACATATCCCCCGAGTGGTGTCCTTTTGCTCTTAGGTAACTTGGCCGGCTTTTTGCTCTGCTTAACCATCATGATTCTCCTTCCTCTCATCCGTTCATTCCGCAAATCAACCCACCCCCCATTGATGGACCATCCGGTCAGACTCAAATTATTCTCTCTGAAAGGAGAGTTTATCCATATGAATCTCCAGCAACTTGTCACTTAATGAGATTCGTTTTGCGCCGCTGATATCGTTAGGGTCACCATACGTCAATGCCTTGGCCTGGCAGAACTCTACACAGGAAGGTTGACCTCCGCAGAGATCACACTTGATGGCCACATCGTCCACAAAACCCATCGCTCCAAAAGGACAGGCCGTAAGGCACATTTTACAGCCTGTGCACTTTTTCTTCGAAACTTTAACCACGCCCGTCTCCGGGTTTTTTGATATCGCCTTGCTCGGACAAACAGAGGCACAGTATGGAACCTCACATTGCATGCAAACGACCGGATTAAAGAATGCTGCATTATCATATCGCAGCACTTTTAATCGTGCATGCGAGGTGCCTATGGCTCCGTAGTGTACAAGTGAACAAACCGCCTCGCACATCCGGCAGCCAATACATAAATCTGCGTTAACAATCAGTATCTTTTTCATTCAGAGTTCGCCTCCTTGTGATTGAGTGCAACCTGTTGAGCAATCAACCTTTGAGAATACCCCTAAAAAAGACCTCCTCGTACGTATCAGACAACTCGTTGGCCGACTCCATTCGCCCGGTGTCAAACCAGTAGAAAGTCCAACGGCACATGCCGATCAATGCGAAAGCAGCAAAGGTCTTGTTAATTTTCTTGCTCTTCCCCAAAGCCTCCAGCTCAGAGAGGCTGTTTCGGAAGAGGTCAAAAAATCTCCTCCAGCTTTGATTGATTGTCTTTCGATGTTCTGGTTTCAGCTTTCCGACTTCATGGATGAGCACCCGTGCTGAGGCATCCCTTGTCATACTCGCCTTCGTATATTCCTTGATCAAGTAGGAAATGCGCTTTTCCGGGTCCTTGATCTTCTCCGCAGATTCCATGATCGGGATTAAATCTCTTTTCAGATTGCGCTCATGGATGAAAAAAAGGAGGTCTTCTTTACTGCTGAAATAATGATAGAGACCGGCCTTGGCAAGACCAAGCGCCTTTGCAATTCGCGACAGAGGAGTTCGGTCATAACCTTCCGCGATAAATAGCTCCATCGCCTTTTCGTAGATTTCTTCTCGTCTATCCAATGTTTCTACCTCCGGACAGATTAATATCTTCAGATCTTAATCTAATGTCCTCGATTTCAGGGGTTTTCCTACCTACCAGCCGACCGGTCAGTATTTTGACAATTTTCCTGTTATTTGTCAAGAAATATTTTCTGCGTCATCGATCTCCCAAAAAAAAGGGTTAGGAGGGTTCTTAATATCTCCTAACCCATTGAAATGATAAGGTGCACGAGCCCATGTACTAATTACGGCCTTCTATTTCTTCACCATCCCCTGTTCTCTAAAGAAGGTTTGAGCGTTCTTCTTGTAATTGGCCAGGTATTTTTCAAAGTCGGCAGGCCCGTCAAAGTCCACAGGCATCTCCATCGCTCTGTTCTTCTCTTGAAACTCTTTGTTCTCAAGAACTTTACGAATGGTATCGTCCAGTTTCTTCACGATCTCGTCCGGCGTCTTCTTGGAAGCGAATAACCCGAGAAAAGAGGAAATTGGCAGCTTGTAGCCAAGCTCGGAAAGAGTGGGGATGTCCGGCGCGGAAGGGACTCTTTGTTGAACGGCCACGGCAAGGACCTTGAGCTTCTTCGCTTCCACGAGCGATTTGATCACGTAAAGGACTGGGATCGCCACGGGAACATGTCCGCCGAGGAGTGCAGGGACCATTGTGCCATCTCCATCATAGGGGACATCCACGATCTGCAGGTTCGCTGTTTTGACGATCGTTGACAGGATCACATACTGCGTTGTGCTTTTCCCGATATGCCCAAATTTCATCCCTGGATTGCTCCGGGCATAGTCGGTGAGTTCCTTCAGACTGTTCCACGGCGCATCTGCCTTAACCGCGATACAGATCAGGGGGGCGTGGATTCGAGCGATGGGCCTGAGGTCATTGCTTGTATAGGGTGCTGAATAAAAGTAGCTGTATACCTCGGGAACAGCTCCTGAACCCGGAAAATAACCTAGAGTGTAGCCATCCGGCTTGGCGGAAACCACGGAATAGCCTCCAATGGTTGCTGCGGCTCCGGGTTTGTTCACGACCACCACGGGCTGTTTTAGCTCCTTCTCCATAAATTGGGCGAGAAGTCGCGCGCCCATATCCGTTGACCCCCCCGGCGGGACGCCCAGGGTGATGGAAATGCTCCTGTTCGGGTAATCTGAGGCCGCCGCATCCGTCATCGAGACCCCAAGAACCATCGAAACACTCAGAAAAAAGTAACCGATTCCAACCCACAGCGTACGTCTCTTTCCGTTCATCTTTGTCCTCCTTTTTTCAGTTCCCCCATTCACAGTCACAGCCGTAACCGCGTCACCGCTCGCGATCCTTTCGGCTCTTGCCTTTAGCGGTGACGTCTTTTAGCTTCCGAACCCGCCCTGCCCTGCTTTTCGTTTTTCGTTACCTCAACGGTCCCCCTCTGGGCGTCCACCCTGACCCAGTCTCCTGTCTCAATCACTTCACATGGATTTTTATTCAGCCTGTCGACGAGAGGAATGTCGATGATGATGGCCATCGTCACCCAGACCGGGTGGGCCATGACGTTGATGATCGCCCTCGGCACCGAGCCTACCGTGGCGGCATCCATCATGATATTCGTGCTGAATATCCCCCCTTTACCCGTAGGAAAGACCAAGACCTTCCCGGCGAAGCTCTTCCCGTATACCGAGGGCGTTGCCACTTTGTTTGTGAACGTGACGTCTCCCATATCACTCCAGACATTCCCTGTGTCCGCCATGAGATTGATCGGCTCCTGGCAGACCAGCGCTTCGCCTTCAGCGATTCCACCCACACCCTTGTGCCCCTTAAGGACGATATTTGCCATCGATCACCCCTCCATCTTTCCGGTCAGTGCAATTCTAGCGCATTCGTCGACATGTTTTAAAACGGGCTCGATTTCCTGCTGTCCGATGTAGTGGCATGATTTTGCATCGGCAAAAACCAATGTATTCCATCCCATCCGCTTTGCCCCTACGACCGGATTATTCTCAAATTGCGCCCCGCTTATGCCTTTTTCTCTCAAGACCTCGTCCATCCCCAGTTTGACTCCGGCTGATCTGAGTATGTCGGAAATACCAGCCTTGTCGCACACGGTTCTGACGACTCCGTCCACCAGTACGACCATGGGAAACTCCGTAGAAATCTTCTTCCCTTCGAGCAGTCTGGCTAAGGTATACATCGTCTCAATGGAGACGTTCACGCCAAACCCTCCAATAGAGATCAGGTCCGGTTTTGATTTTGATGTTGAGAATGTTTCATAAACTCCTTTCAGTTCCTTCCGCCCGACCAGAAACTTCTCCTTGGGCTTCTTTCCGCGGAAGGCTTCCTCCAAGGTCCGCGCTTCAGGCGATATGCCTACGAGGAGGGAATGGACGCAGGCACCATAAGAAGGGATGCTGGAACAGATAGAAACCAAATCGTCGTTGGTCACATCGGCAGGATGAACCCCGTTGATGACGGGCACATCCCAGTAGTGCTTACCCAGCGTCTTTGAGATATAGTACCCGAGGGCACTCCAGTCGGTTTCATCCTTCAACTCCACCTTCACATCAAACAGTGTTTTTCCAACCCTGTTCTCGGGTAAATGGAAGCCGTATTCCGGGGTCTTCCCGACGATGGCCGCTGAATATTGGCCGATAAAATCCTCTGTATTTGCACGGGCGCCGATATATGAGTTCACATAATGCGTCACCGCGGTGCCGTCAGCAGCAACGTGTTGGCCGTACACAGGGATGCAGAACAGATTCCGTGCCTGTCCCCAAGCTCCCTGGTAAGCGAATTTTGCACCCAATCGCTTGTTGAGTTCAAAGTCCGCGGGGTTCGGGGCGTCCAGGCGAGCCAGGGTCAGCGGACACTTAAAGGTTGTGCCGAAATCAGCAATCTCTTTGACCCATTCGCTTGCCATGCTGGGGTGACGGGGACTGTAGCCGATCACCAGTATTGCCATGCTGACTGGAACCAGACGCCGGGCATCATAAAACTCTCCCATTCTGACCAGAACTTCCATGGCTCTTCGGTAACCTTCCCCATCTTCACCGGCGAGCATCTTCCGTTCGTCTTTCGTCAACCTCATGACTTACATCTCCTTCCTCCCGGTAAACCCCGTTAGAAAGTCTTCTACTTCCTGACGGGGAGGCTCACACGGGGCATTAAACCCCGTGTTCGCTAAAAAGAACAACCGTCATCCCCGCTGCTAGCAGCGGGCTTTCTAACGGGGTAAACGATCCAAATGCCGGGATCGTCGAGAGAGACGGCGCGCGCCTGCGCACTGCGGCGCTTTGGCGCTCGAGCGTAGCTTCCCTTTTTCTTAGGATTTTTTCTCGTTGCCCCATGAGGTCCCGGAGCTTCTCACGACGATCTGATGTCCTCATTAGCAACCACGACCCGCTTCTGGCTATCTACCTTTTTTGATGACCTCGACGATTCCCTTTGGAGCGTCCACCCTGACCCAGTCCCCGGTCTTGATCACCTCGACCGGATTCTTGTCAAGCCCATCCACGGTCGGTAAGTCTAAAACAATGGATGCATAGGCGAACACCGGGTGGGTCTTGATATTGATCATGGCCTTCGGCCCGAGACCCTTCTTCGCCAGCCCCATCAGCATGGCTGTGCTGAATATCCCTCCCCTACCGGTTGGAAAGACAAGGACCTTGCCCGCCAGGTCCTTTCCGTACCAGTCAGGCATCTCTTTCTTGTTGGTCACCTTCGCGCTCATCGGCTCATGCCATATTCCACCCACATCGAAGATGTAGCTCAAAGCGTTTTTGCTGACCAGTGCCTCGCCTTCTGCGACGCCGCCAATGCCTTTGTGCCCCTTGAGAACTAGTTTCGCCATTTTCACACCTCCAACTTTCCGGTTAATGCCACATTTACAATTTTTTCGAGAGAAGACAGCAGAACCATATCAATCTCCTGCTGGCTGATGGCATTGCAATCCTTCAGGCTATCCGTGACCATGGTCCTGACTCCTTCCCGCTTCGCTTGTACCCAGGGGTCAATCACTCTCCCTTTCCAGATGACCTGCCCCTGCGTTTCTCCGACAAAGACACCCGCCGACTCGAGAATCCTCCTGAGTCCGAACCTCTCGGCCACCATCTTTGCCGCCAGAGTCAGATCCACTGCGAAGGACACATCGGGGTGAACCCTCTTCCCTTCAACCAGGCGAACCACATCATAGAGACGCTGTACGGTTAAGGGGAAGCGTAGCGTGACGATGTCGGGTTTGTTATCGGTGGGCGGATAAGTGTCGTATATCTTCTGCATTTCCCTGGTTCCTACAGCAAACTTTTCTTTCGGTTTCTTGCCATCCAGAGCCTGCTTCAAGGTGCGCCCTTCCGGTGACAGGCCTTCAATGAGGAAGTGCGTGATGGAGCCGGGGTTGTTCATGCTCGCGCAGAAGGACATAATATCGTCGCTGGAAACGGTCACGAGGTCCACTCCTGTCAACACGGGGACGTCCCAGTAATGGGCACTGAGCCTTTTTGATATATAGAACCCGACGACCGCCCATTCGATGTAGTTCTTCGGCCTCACCTTCAATTCCACAACAGTCCTGGCGTGTCTGTTTTCATCCAGCATGTAGCCGTATTCCGGCGTCTTTCCCGTGATGGCTGCCATGCGTACTCCGATGGGACCCTCGTTGTTTCCTCTGGCGCCGATCATGCTGTTACAATAGGTATTGATGTTCGTGGCCCCCGGCGTGACGTATTGCCCGAAAAGGGGCAAAGGAAAAATGTCGTGCGGGCTGGAGGCCCCGGCCGGGGAGATCAACTGAGCACCCATCTTCGTCAACTTCTCGTTCCTCTCGGGTGGGCCCGCATCCGCCAGCGTGATCGGACATTTGAACTTTACATTTTCTTTGAGACAGAGGTCATCAAATTCCTTCATAAACTTGAACATGTCGTTACTGGGGCTGTCGCCATGTCCGCCCCCGATTCCGGAAAACGTCGACAGGTCCGCCCAGCTTACCGGAACCATTCGTTTCGCCCCCGCATATTCGCCCATCTTGACCAGGATCTCCATGGCCCTTCTGTTAGCTTCCCCATACCCACCGGACAGCATCTTCTCTTCCTCTTTTGTTAACTTCATAAGCCCATCTCCTTTCAAATGATTAAATACCCTCTTCCAAATTTCCAAAAAAAACACCGGATTCCCCCGTGTCAAGCACGGGGCAGGCTTGGTCAAGCCCGGAATGACAAACAGAGCCAAAGGCTCTGGGCGCACCACGCTAACGTGTTCCGTATAAGATCGCTCCCTGTTTGACGAGGATACCCTGCAGCTCAGAAACATCCTCTTCGAGCTTTCTCGGCGTGATTCCTTTCTTGACGCAGAGAGCTGCTGCCACGCCGGCTGCCTGCCCGGTCACCATGGTTTGCTGCAGATATCTTAAGTAAGCATCCCTGTCGGTGGAAACCATTTTGCCGGCGACCATCAGGTTTTCGACTTCTCTCGGAACCAGACATCTGTACGGGATATCATAGGACCCGCCATTTTTCGGCCACAGTCTCGATGCCCCGAAATCCAGTGTCGTTACGGTTGCAGCATGATGGCCTCCCGCTTTGAAGGTGCTCTTTCCGATGACGTCTTTGAACTTTTTGCAATCTCTCACATCCTCTTTTGTTAAGACATAGTCACCCATGATCCTCCTGCCCTCTCTAATTCTAATCTCAGGACAAACCCTGGTGATATAAGCCTTCTCAAAGCCGGGGACGTATTTCTTGAAGAATTTAAAGGCGATGACGATCTGCCTTCTTGACTCAATTTCGCCATGCGTCAGATCCCATGCATTGGTCGGATCGCAGTTTGGCACTTGAGACGAGTGCTGGAAGTGAGCCTGGATCACGCCGCCTTCTCTCGGAATCAGGAAAAAACCCACACCGCTGAACCCGTGCCATTCGCCTTTTGCCATCGCGGCGTCCCTGAGGGAGAAGAAACCCATAATTTCACTCACCTCCGTGATGTCCTTCACATTCTTGAGGCCTTCTGCAATCCTCTCTTTGGTCCATCCCATGTCCGGATGAATCAGGTGCATCAGCTCGAATTCATCGATGTTTTCCTTCATGTATTTCAGAAACTTTTCCCAGTTGATCCCGTCGGCAGTAAAGGAAAGGGTGTGGGGTTGAATCTGATCTCTCGAAACGATCTCAAACGGCGCGCCTGCTCTTACCGCGATATCCCCTTCACCCGTGCAGTCGATGACGACCTTCCCGAGAATAATCTCCCGGCCGGAGGTGTTCTCGACGATCACACCTTTGACAATCTTTCCCTCCTTAATGACATCCACCACCAGAGTATGGAGCAAAAGATTGACTTTATTCTCGGTCATCATCTCGAAGATCATCAGACCCCACCAATCCGGATCCACATAGGAGAAGGTATATCCCGATGCCGCTAACCGGTATTCCGGCTTGAGATGAGGCAAGGCGTGCCCAGTATCGAGGAGTCTTTTGTGCGTCTCCTCGATGATGCCGGCAGCGATCTGCTCGCCCCACGGATTGAATAAATGGGCATAGGCGAACCCCGGGGGGCCCGAAACGTTCATCTGTCCCCCAAGCACACCCAGACGCTCTATCAACAGTGTATTCGCGCCTGTCCTGGCCGATGCAATTGCTGCGGCCACGCCCGACGTTCCGCCACCGCATATAATGACATCAAACTCTTTACTCACCTGCATATTCAACCCTCCAATTCTTTATGCTCAGACGTTTGCTTTACTTCTTGAATTCGCTGATGCTCCTGGCCGCTTTTCCATTGGGCAATACCACAGGCTCGACGATGGCTTCACTGTAAAGGGCCCACGGCAGTATGACTGAAGAATGTCCACCTCTGCCGCCTGCGATGACGATTTCAACATCTCTGGGCGAACGGGTGACCGGCACGGGATGCATGTTTTCAAACCCTGCCGGACGGATCGGTACCAGTCCCCTGCCTCTCACCATCGGTGCTTCATGGACGGCGCGCAGGTGGATGTGCTCTCTGATCTTATTCTTATCATATCCTGCATTGGCAAGCATCTCACCATGGTCGGGTGTCAGCACCAGGATGAGGTTGCCCGTAATCGTTGCATTGTTCGATCCCAGGGTCGTACAGCAGTCGGTGAGGGTATCAAGCAGGTCTCCGCCGTTGAGGCTCAAAAAGTCAATGATATCATGAGGCGGCTCAGCCTTTAATACAAGAACCGTCGTTGTCTCCTTGTCAAAACGTTCTGCATTGATGGTGTTCCAAGGGGTCAACGCAGGATCCTCGGCGAAGCAGTACGTAAATTCCGCCTGCGATGCCTGGCAGTCCAGGTCACACACACCCGGTATCGATCTGCAGATGTTGATAATCACCAGATTCACCGCTCTGCCAATGGTGGCGTTCGCCTGAAACCCGGGACCGAGGCAGCCCTGTCCGCCCGAAATCTGAAGTTCTTCTGCCAAAGGTCCGCTGACCAGCACCAGGTTGCCGCCCGGATGGGAAGTGGTGACCGACTGCAGCAGATTGTACTTCGGATGGGCCAGGGCTTTCCATGCGGTAACCAGAATCGGCATATGCTCCGGTTTGCATCCCGCCATCACTGCTGCGACCGCGATGTCTTTCACGGTGATGTTTTTGCCGCTGGGGCCTACCTCGTATGCCAGTACCATCTCGGGATCAAACGGGCAGTAGGTGAGCATCTTTTCGTAACGCCTTTGGGTTGGAGGGATGATAGGCAAACCGTCTCCCAGGTGCTCATCATTGATGAAATCCATAATATCTTCCAGATAGCAGCCCGGCTCGAAAAGCCTGTCATCAACAAGATCGATCGCGTCCGTAAATGGCAACAAGCCATTTTCCGCTGGCTTTACCCTGTCCGCCCTGAAATCGATACGGGCCGTTTTCTCAAGTGCTTCTCCTTTTGCAGTTAAGGAAGCGATGATGTGGTCCCATTTCAAATCGATCTGTGCTCTTACTTCTTTTTCCGTGCTGGCCTGGTAGATGTCGATCTTGCAAAGGCAGAGATGTCCTGCCCTGTAAAAGGCAACGCCCTCCACGATCTCGCCGCCTGGGCTTGCCGTGATGTAGACGCTTGGAATCCCGAGCTTCTCGAGCGCGATCGTGACAACGGTTGTCGCCGCCGACGTACCCATGTCTCCCAGCGCTACGACTGCCGCCGTCGGTTTTTCTTTCGCCAGCATGGCGGCATACTGCTCAAGGCCTTTGGTGTCTTTGCCCCGGACGGTTTCCCTGTAATCGACAAAATTGGCAATCCCCATCCGTTTGAAATTTTCCTTAATCCTCGTGAAAACCTCATTGTAATTACAGTAGCCCAGTTTCGTGTTGTCATAAAAAAGAATTTTCCCACTCTTTAATTCTTCAAGACTTGCTCTCGGCGCCAGTTTGAGAATCGGCCTCTCCTGCTGGCCTCGCGGGTCTAACATAGGCTTCAGTTTCTTATTCATCGTGCGATTTCCTCCTCTCAAAAAATGATGCTGATTTACCCCGTTAGAGATTTATCTCTAAGCGGAGCGAAACACAGGATTTAATGCCCCGTGTGAGCCTTCCCGCGAGAAAGCCTTCTACGTTCCAACGGGGTGAGCTTTCCGAATCATGCCAGCGAGTATCATTCCTTTAAGCAGTTTTAATCCTCCGCGATCACCTTGGTCCTCCTTTTTTGCACGAACGGGATGACTGCGGTGAGCAGCAAAAGCACAGATATGACGAGTGCGGCAAGGGATAGGGGCCGTGTGATGAAAACGGAAAGGTTGCCGTCAAACAGGATGAGCGCCTGGCGGAGGTTCTTCTCCATCATGGGTCCGAGCACGAAGGCGAGCACCAGCGGAGCACACTCGTAGTTCTTTTTCCTCAGCACGTACCCTATGACACCGAAGATTAACATCACGTACAGGTCGAAGATGTTCGCGCCAATGCTGTAAGCGCCGATGAAGCAGAAAAGGAGGATCAACGGGAAAAGGGTCCTGTACGGAACCTTCAGCACCTGCACCCACAACCCGATCAGCGGCAGATTGAGCATCAGGAGCATCACATTGCCCACATACATGCTTGCCACCGTGCCCCAGAAGATATCGGGCCGCTCCGTGATCATCAAGGGCCCGGGTTTAAGACCGTGGATCATGAGGGCGCCAAGGAGCAGCGCCATGATGACATTCGAAGGAATGCCAAGGCTGAAGAGGGGTATGAAGCCGCTGGTCGACGCCGCGTTGTTGGCCGACTCCGGTCCTGCGACACCCTCGATCGCTCCCTTGCCAAACTCTCCGGGGTGTTTTGAAAACCACTTCTCCGCCGCGTAAGAGACAAACGAGGAGATCAGTGCCCCGCCGCCGGGAAGTATTCCCAAGAAGAATCCGATAATCGTCCCTCTACCGATGGGTGCGGCCGACTTACGCCAGTCCTCCCATGTGGGAAAGAGATGTCGGAAGGTGGTTTTCATGATCGCCCGCTGCTGCCCCAACGTTTCTATGTTGAGAAGCACCTCAGAAATCCCGAAAAGCCCCATGATAACCGGCACCAACCCCACGCCGTCGATCAGACCTCTGAAGCCGAAGGAGAAGCGCGTCTGGCCCGTAACGATGTCCTGGCCGATTTGGCTCACGAAGAGGCCCACTCCGGCCATGATCAGCCCCCGGAGGATCGACCCCTGGGTGAGGTAGGTGACCAGGGAGAGTCCGAGACACATGAGCGAGAAGTACTCCGTCGGCCCAAAGACGAGCGCGACCTCCGCAAGCATGTTCGTCATGAAAATTAGCCCGATGATGCCTATCGTGCCCGCGATGAACGAGCCGAAGGCGGCAATACCGAGCGCGGGACCTGCGCGTCCCTTCAGGGCCATCTGGTAACCGTCGAGGCAGGTGACAATCGAAGCTGCCTCGCCAGGGATGTTCACCAGGATCGAGGTCGTCGAGCCTCCGTACACCGTGCCGTAGTAGATGCCTGCCAGCATGATGATCCCGGTGACCGGTGACATGCCGAAGGTGACGGGCAAAAGGAGCGACATG
>Ga0105100_10001498_pt1 | contig 13716 bp, 11 predicted proteins | sample PPLLak12cMay2015_2_FD_87033 | JGI IMG/M metagenome (GOLD analysis project Ga0105100, IMG submission 87033) | Freshwater sediment microbial communities from Prairie Pothole Lake near Jamestown, North Dakota, USA - PPLs Lake P8 Core (1) Depth... | ecosystem: Environmental > Aquatic > Freshwater >... | reverse complement strand
CGATCGCTCCCACCCACATCAACCCGGACGAGCATCCGAGAAAGCAGTGCCTGGGCATCCCCGTCTGCAACACCGAGGCGGGCGTGATTCATCCCGACACGCTGGCGGTGCTGGGACCGAACGAGATCGGCGAGATCGTCTCCAGCGGACCGCAGATCTTTCAGGGCTACTGGAAGAGCCCCGAAGCCACTGCGGCTTGCTTCATCACACTGGAGGGCAAGCGATTCTTCCGCACGGGGGACCTCGGCCGCTACGATGAAGACGGGTACTACTACATCGTCGACCGTCTCAAGCGCATGATCAACGCTTCCGGCTACAAGGTCTGGCCGGCGGAAGTGGAGTCGATGCTGTATGCGCACCCCGACATCCAGGAGGCCTGCATCATCGGCACCATGGACCCGCACCGCGGCGAGACGGTCAAGGCGGTGATCGTGCTGAAGGTCGCCTCCCGCGGCAAGGTCTCGCCCGAGGAGATCATCGGCTGGTGCCGCGAACACATGGCGGCCTACAAGATCCCGCGCGTGGTGGAGCTCGTGGACAATTTGCCCAAGTCGGCCACCGGAAAGGTGCAGTGGCGGCTGCTGCAAGAGCGTGAGAAGTCTAGAGCATGAACCACGGAGGACACGGTGGACACGGAGGAAAAGCGGGATTCGAATGGCGAACAGGATAGATCGCGAGTCGATGCCGTGACTTGATATGGATCCGTCGAACTGGAAAGCCCCAATCGCGCCGCACCGCGTCGGCAGTCACCGTCACCCTGGTCCTCTCGTTGTTGGTCCTCCGTGTCCACCGTGTCCTCCGTGGCTCAAGATCTGCGCCTGAGATGAAACCCGACGACTACAAGATCTGGCCCAAGGGGTTCCCCAGGAGCCTCACGGTGCCGAAGACTACGCTGTGGTTCAACCTGGAAGCGGCGGCGACGCGCTATCCGGGCAAGCCGATCACCATCTTCTACGACTCGCAGCTGAGCTACGCGCAGTTCCACCGTCAGGCTGAGGCGCTCGCGGGCTTCCTGCACCAGCGCTGCGGGGTGAGCAAGGGGGACCGCGTGCTGCTCGACATGCAGAACAGCCCGCAGTTCATGCTCGCCTACTACGCCTGCCTGCGCGCCGACGCGGTGGTCGTTCCGGTCAGCCCGATGAACGTGACCGAGGAGCTGGAGCACTACGCAGCGGACAGCGGCGCGCGCACCGCCCTGGTCGCGCAGGAGGTGTATACGCAGTTCCGTCCCCTGCTGGGCAAGGGGCTCGAGCACGTGCTGGTCGCGACCTACGCCGACTACCTCACCGCGCCCACGACCCTGAAAGTCCCCGAGCTGCTGACCGCGCCGCGCGCGTCGTTCTACGACCGTAGGGTCACCACCTGGCAGGATGCGCTCGCCGCCGGCCGCGTGCCGGCACCGCCGGCGGCTGGCTGCGACGACCTGTGCGCCATCCTGTACACCTCGGGCACCACGGGCAAGCCTAAAGGGTGCATGCATACGCATAACACCATCATGTGCACAGCGGTGGGCGGAGCGTTGTGGGAAGGCATGGCGCCGCACTCGGTGGCGCTCGCCACCGCACCCATGTTCCACGTCACGGGCATGCAGCACAGCCTCAACGCGCCGATCTTCTCCGGCGCGACCGTGGCGCTGCTTCCGCGCTGGGATCCCGAGGCCGCCGGCTACATGATCGAGCGCTACCGCGTCACCCACTGGGCCAACGTGCCGACCATGGTGGTCGACCTGCTGGCCCACCCGAGCACTGCCGGGCGCGACCTGTCGTCGCTACAGAACATTTTCGGGGGCGGGCTGTCCATGCCGGAGGCGGTGGCGCACAAGCTCTTCGAGCTCACCGGCGTCGAGTACATGGAAGCCTATGGGATGACCGAGACCATCTCCCAGACGCACATGAACCCGCCCGGCAATCTGCGCAAGCAATGCCTGGGCATTCCCACCTTCGATACCGAGTCGCTGGTGGTCGACCCCGACACGCTCGAGCCGCTGCCCTGCGGTGAAACCGGCGAGATCCTGTCGAGCGGCCCGCAGGTCTTCAAGGGCTACTGGAACAACCCGCAGGCCACTGATGCAGCCTGCGTGGAGATCGCAGGCCGGCGCTTCCTGCGCACCGGCGACCTCGGACGCATGGATGCAGACGGCTTCTTCTACATCGCCGACCGCCTCAAGCGCATGATCAACGCCGCCGGCTACAAGGTCTGGCCGGCGGAGCTCGAGGCCACCCTATACAAGCACCCGGACATCAGAGAAGTCGCCATCGTGTCCGCGCCCGATGAACGCCGTGGCGAGACGGTCAAGGCGTACGTGGTGCTCAAGGACGCCGCCGGGAGCAAGCTGAGCGGCGCCGACATCATCGCCTGGTGCCGTGAGCATATGGCAGCGTACAAGGTGCCGCGGCTCATCGAGTTCATCGACGCCCTGCCCCGCTCCGGCACCGGCAAGATCCAGTGGCGCACGCTGCAGGAGAAGGAGTGGAAGAAGTGAGCGCGCTGCTGTGTGCGGGCGCGCAACTTGCTGCGCTCGGGCGCGTCGATACTCCTGGAAAGCGAGCCATGCGCATCCCACTCTGCCTTCCGCTGATACTTCTTCTCCTCGCCGGCTGCGCCAGCACGCCAGCCCCGTCGGGCCCGAGCCTCGCTGAGCAGACATCTGACGGGCACGCCGACCGCGCCGCCGATGTCGCCCTGTCCATGCTCGGCAAGCCCTACCGCTATGGCGGCAACACCCCCAAGGGCTTCGATTGCAGCGGCCTGGTCAACTACAGCTTCGGGCAGGCCGGAATCCGGGTCTCACGCGAGACGCGCACACTCCGCCAGGAGGCGACGCTGGTGCGTACCAGCGCCCTGCGCCGCGGCGACCTGGTGTTCTTCGACCAGGAAGGGAAGAAGTACTCGCATGTGGGCATCTACCTGGGAGCCGGGCGCTTCGTGCATGCTCCCTCCTCCGGCGGCAGGGTGCGCATGGACAGCCTCGAGGCGGACTACTGGCGGAGGCATTTCGTCGAGGCGCGGCGGATATAGGGCAGCTTCAGCGTCGCAACCCTCAAGCCCTACCTCTCACCACGAAGGCACGAAGACACGAAGAAGATCAAGAGCTGGTCGAGTCGTTGGTTTCGCCGAACTGCCGTGTAACCACGCGTTCGAGAGTCCCGGAAGCGACCCCCAGTCTGTCCGCTGACGTTCCCCGGTCCCGGGTTTCTTGGGCGTGCGATGCGAACCGAAGCACTGCTGGCTCGCTCTGCTTCGTTTTGCCTATCTTCGTGGCTTCGTGCCTTCGTGGTGAGAGGTAGGTAGTAGCCTCCGCCCGCGGTAGAATCCGGGGCACAGCACCTCGGAGGACATCGCCATGAACGCCCCCGACACCGCGCGGCCGCTCGATGCCGTGCTCGAAGCAGACATCCTCTCCGCGGTCGAAGGAAGCGAAGCCGAGCTCACCGCACTCCTCGCCACCCTCGTGCGCTTCCCCAGCCTGCTCGGCGAGGAAGCCTCCGCCCAGGATTTCATCGAGGGCTTGTTTCAGGGCATGGGCCTCAAGACGGTGCGCTTCGCGCTCAGCGACGAGGAGCTATCGCATCTGCCTGGTTACTCGCCGACCCTGGGTCATTGGCACCGGCACGACAATGTGGTGGGCACCCACAAGCCGCGCGAGATCCGGGGCCGCTCGCTGATCGTGAACGGGCACATCGACGTGGTGCCGGTCGGGGCGGAAGAGCTGTGGTCCTCGCCCCCGTTCGAGCCGGTGATCCGGGACGGCCGCATGTACGGCCGCGGCGCGGGGGACATGAAGGCCGGCATCGCTGCCTACATCACGGCGTTCCGCGCACTTCAGCGGATCGGCCGGCAGCCCGCCGCGCCAGTGTTCCTGCAGTCGGTGGTGGAGGAGGAATGCACCGGCAACGGCGCGCTCGCCTGCCTGCACCGGGGCTTTCGCGCCGATGCCGCGGTTATCCCGGAACCGTTCGCCCACACCATTCTGCACGCGCAGGTCGGGGTGCTGTGGTTGACTGTGGAGGTGCAGGGCCGCCCGGCTCACGTGATGGCGGCGCGCAGCGGGATCAACGCCATCGAAGCCGCGTTCGCGCTGTTCCAGGGCCTGAAAGCGATGGAGGAGGAGTGGAACGCGAAGCGCCATCCAGCGTTCGCCGACCATCCCCGCCCGATCAACATCAACCTCGGCAGGATCCAAGGCGGCGAGTGGACCTCCTCGGTGCCCACACGCTGCATGATGGACATCCGCGTGGGGTTCTACCCGGGCATGAGCGTGGAGGAGGCGAAACAGGCGGTGGAATCGCGCTTGCGGGACACAGCTCGCGACGATCTGCGCCTGAAGGACGTGCGCTGCCAGGTGAGCTATGCCGGGCTGCAGGCCGAGCCGCTGTTGATCGACACCGGACACCCCATGATCGGCGTACTCGGCGCGGCACACGAGCGGGTGTTCGGCGCGCCGGTGCAGTTACTCGCCAGTTCCGCTACCACCGACGCTCGCTTCTTCAATCTCTACGGCAGCATCCCTGCCACTTGCTACGGACCGGAGTCCAGCGATATCCACGGCATCGACGAGTCGGTCTCGCTCGCGAGCACGCTGCAGGTGACCAAGGTGCTGGCGCTGTTCATCGCTCGCTGGTGCGGCACCGAACCAGCCCGGCAGGGGGTGAAGGAGACGTAGCTGTCGCGGGCCGACCGGGGCCGCTGCGCAACCCCGCAGTCGAGTTGCCCCGGCTGATGCCGCAGGCATTGCTGCGCGTCGTGCCCTCGGCTAGCATCGCGTGGGTATCGCATCAACCCTGGCTGAGTGGCAGTCCAACCCAAGGAGACCATCAATGAGCTTCACGTCAGAGTTCAAAGAGTTCGCCCTGAAGGGCAACGTCATGGATCTCGCCGTCGGCGTAATCATCGGCGCAGCCTTCGGCAAGATCGTCGCGTCGGCAGTCGAAGACCTGATCATGCCGATCATCGGCCGCATCATCGGCAAGGTGGATTTCTCCAACCTGTACGTCGCACTGGCAGAGATCCCGCCAGAGGTGCCCAACACGCTTGTCGAGCTGAAGAAGGCCGGCGTTCCGGTCTTCGCTTACGGCAACTTCATCACCGTCCTCATCAACTTCGTCATCCTCGCGTTGATCATCTTCCTCATGGTCAAGCAGATGAACCGGCTCAAGCGCGAGACCCCACCCGCGCCACCGGCCGCTCCACCGGAGGACATCGTCCTGCTGCGCGAGATTCGCGACGCTCTGAAAAAGTGAGACCTCCCGCAGGAGCGGAAAGGACGCAAAGAAGACCGGAAACAGCGGATCATCGCGGCGCGCGAAGGACCGAGGGTCAGCCGATCGCCTGCGACGGCTGCCGGGGCGCCCTCCCAATCCAGTGAACTCCGAATTGCTTCGCGGACGCCCTTCGCGCGCCTTTGCGTCCTTCGCGGCGAAGGGTTCTCTGGGTGGCCTCGCACCGTATCTGCGCACGGTGAGGGGCGAGCGCTGCACGGGCAACGCGTGACAGGGGCGTTCGTCAACGGCGCGCGCTGCGCATGAGCCAGGCCACCACCATCCCTGCGACGAAACCGCCGATGTGTGCACCGTGGGCCACGCCGGAGGCTCCCTGCGTCATGACGAAAGGCAAGATGTTGTCCAGGATGAGATAAAGCACCAGCACCAGCGTTGCGCTCACGTGCACGGTGCCGACGTAGAAAGGGAACAGGAAAACGAACAGCCGTACCGTGTTGCGCGGGAACCAGACCAGGTAGAACCCCAGCACGCCGGAAATCGCGCCGGAAGCGCCCACCAGCGGGATCGGGGATCCGATGTTGAACATGGTCTGGAACAGTGTGGCCGCCACGCCGGTGGCGAGATACCAGAACACGAAGGGCACAACGCCCAGGCGGTGCTCCACGTTGTTCCCGTATACCCACAGGTACAGCATGTTGCCGGCAAGATGCATGAAGCCCGCGTGCAGAAACATGCCGCTCACGAGCGTGACCAGGCTCGGATCGCTGGCCCGGAAGCCCCAGCGGAACAGCACCAGATCGTAGGCGCTCATCTGTTCGAGGAGCTCCTGCACGGAGGTGCCCGGCGGCACCAGCGGCATCAGCGCCCGCAGGTACGCGGCGAGCGCCGGGTCGCTCGGGTCGGGCGGCCGCATGCTGAGCGGCAGCGCAATCAGCACGAACACTGCGACATTCAGCGCGATGATGGCGATCGTCGCGGCGGGCAGGTGGTCGGAGGGGTTCGGCTCGTCGCCGACGGGGAAAAGCATCGGGGCCAGGGCTGACTGGGACGACGCGATTATAGGACCTCGCCAGCCGCTCGGCGGTAACCTTCACCATTGCCTCCCCCGCGCTCCGCGGCGCTGTCGGATTCCTCTCGTTTCCGGCACGGATCAACGAGTTGACGAAGGTTAACAAGCAGTTTTCAGCATTCGCTCCAAATCGTCATATACTCCTCGCCGCACGCAGGGCAAAGCCGCCCAGAAGCAACGCCCGCGCCCCCGGCACTACGGTTGACAAGGGAGGGGGCCGCGGCCCCGTGTGATCCATGCAAGCGCTCGACCAACTGAGCCGCGAGGCGCCCGTTGCGCTCGTGCGCGACCTGCAAAGCCGTCTGGACGCGCAGGCCAGCGCTAGCCATGCTGCCGCCGGTGACCTCGACTACGTCTCGGGCCAGGCGCTCACCGTCCTCGACAACAGCGGCATCCCGGCACAGCGCAAGCTGGCGGGGAGCGACGAGCGGCTGCGCCGTGGCGCACCCCTGGACCAAATGCTGGGAGCCGTGCTCGACGCTTCGGACGGTCTGATCGTCAGCCGCGGGCTGGACGGCACGGTGCTCTCCTGGAACCGCGGCGCCGAGCGCGTGCTGGGCTGGCGTGCCGACGAGATCGTCGGTCGCAGCTATCTGCTGTTCGTGCCCGACGAGCGGCGCAGCGAGGCCGAGCGTATCGCCAGGATCGCAACCGCCGGCCATCGCATCTCGCGCCTGGAGACGATCCGCCGCCACAAGCGTGCGGCGACACGACGGCGCGTGGCGGCACATGCACGCGCACGCAGTGCCGGTGCGCAACGAAGACGGCAGCATCCGCGAGTGGGTCGGCATGAACACCGACGTCACCGAACGCAGGGAAGCGGAGGCTGCACGCGCGTTGCTCGCGGCGGTGGCCGATTCGTCCCAGGATGCGATCATCAGCCATGACATGGAGGGCACCATCCTGTCCTGGAACCGCGGCGCGGAGGAGATCTTCGGCTACCGGTCGGAGGAGGCCATCGGCCAGGACTACCGTCTGCTCACGCCCAGCACCACCCCCGAGCAGACGCGGGCGCTCGCGCAGCGACTCATGCACGGCGAGCGTATCGCGCCCTTCGAGGTGCTGAGCCGCCACCGCGACGGCCGCGAGATCCCCGTGTCGGTCAGCCTGGCAGCGCTGCGCAACGATGCCGGGCACGTGGTAGGTGTCACTGCAGTGGCCCGCGACATCACCGAACCGCGGCTCGCCGCCCAGGCCCTGCGTGAGAGCGAGCAGCAGCTCGAGTCGATTCTCAACAACGCCGCCGAGGCCCTGATCGTGGTCGCGGCCGACGGGAGCATCGAGCGCTTCAATCTGGCCGCACAACGAATGTTCGGCTACAGCGCCGAGGAGGCGCGCAAGCTCAATCTGCGTCGGCTCACCGTGGAGCTCGCTTTCGACGATGCCACGGCCGGCGGCGACGAGCGTCCGGCGGCATGGATCGGGCCGCTGATGGGCGGACGGCGCGAGGTCACCGGGCGGCGCAAGGACGATACCATCTTCCCGCTGGAGCTGTCGCTGTCCGAGATCGGCATGGCCCCGCGCCCACCGCGCTTCACCGCAGTGGTGCGCGACATCACCGATCGCAAGTCCTGGGAGAACCGCATCTACACGCTGGCCTACACCGACTCGCTCACCGGGCTGCCGAACCGGCTGCTGCTGCGCGACCGTCTCGAGCACTCGATCGCCGCGGCCCAGCGTAACCGCACGCTGGTGGGTGTGCTGTTTTTCGACCTGGACCACTTCAAAGCCATCAACGACTCGTACGGCCACCACATGGGCGATGAATTGCTGCGCGAAATCGCCTCGCGCACCACCGGCTGCGTGCGCGAGATCGACACGGTGTGCCGGCTGGGCGGCGACGAGTTCGTGCTGGTGCTGCCGGAGATGCACGACGCGGCCGATGCAGGTGCCGTGGCACGCAAGCTCCTCGCACCGCTGTCACAGCCCTACCGCATCGACGGTCACGAGCTGTGCATCACGCCGACACTGGGGATCAGCATCTACCCGAAAGACGGCACTGACGCGGACACGCTCCTGCGCAACGCCGACACCGCCATGTACCACGCCAAGGAGAGCGGCAAGAACGACTTCCGCTTCTATGAGGTGAGGCGGGAGGTGTGACTGAGTGCTGAAGTGCTGAAGTGCTGAGGGTGAGTACTAAGTGCTGAGTCCTCCCTCTCCTGCGCTTGCGGGGGAGGGAGTTGGGGTGAGGGGGACTCAGCATTCAGCACTCAGTACTCAGCACGCCGTACCCTTACGCCGCTCACTCCTCACTACACATGCTATCCTCCGCGCCTGCCGCGCGTCGCTGCCACAGTAATCCCCCAGCTCATGACCGAAGCCCTCGTCCTTCTCGCCACCTCGTTCTGGTACGGGGCGCTGCACGCCATCCAGCCGGGGCACGGCAAGACCATCGCCGCCGCCTACATCGTCGGGGCACGTGGCCGGCCGGTGGACGCATGGATCCTGGGCATCTTCGTAACGCTCTCGCACACCAGCGGGATCGTCTTGGTGGGCGTGCTGGCCTCGTTGGGCCTGCCCGGCCTCATGCCGCAGCGCGTGGAGATCTGGATGAAGGTCATCACCGGCCTGCTGGTGATCCTGATCGGCGCGTGGGCCCTGTGGACCCAGCGCAGCTTGTTTGCGGCCGCCGGTTGGGCTCCGCGCCAGGCACCGGCCGGCGAGCCTGGCTCACTCCAGTACCAGACCGTAGCCCCCGGCTATGGCAGCGGCCACGTGCACCTGCACGCCAATAGTCACTCCGACAGCGACCATGACCATGAGCACGGGCACGATCATGCGCACGGTCACAACCACGGTCATCACCACGACGGGGCCGGCTATCACAGCCACGGCTGGGGCATGAAGCACACCCACAACATGGATCTGGTCACGGCCAACCGGCCGAGCCTGTGGATGCTGATCTGGCTCGGCATCGCCGGCGGTCTCCTGCCCGATCCACTCGCGTTGACCCTGCTGCTGCGCGCGATCGCGGAAGGCAAGGTCATGCTGGGACTTGGGGTGGTGCTGGTGTTCAGCATCGGCTTCGCCGCCGTGCTCGTGGCAGTGGGTGTGGTGGCAGCCGCCGTCGGCAGGCGGGTCCTCGACTGGCTGGCCGGCCCCTGGGCGGCGCGGCTTCAGATCGCCACGTCGGCGGTGATCGTCATCGTCGGCGTGATACTCACGGTGCTGGCGTTCCAGCAGATGGTGACGCTCGGCTGAAGGGACGGACGAAGGGCGTCAGCGCGTCGCCTCCCTCGCTGGCAACATCCCCACGAACCCGCGAATATCCGTGTACCAGACGTTGCCCTCGCGATCCACGGCGACGCTGTAGGGACGGGCGTCTTGCCGCGGCAGCCGGAACTCCTGCAGCTTGCCGCCCTTCAGGCGCGCGAGACTGCCTCTGCGCAGCATCCCGACCCACACCGCGCCATCCGGAGCCACCGCCAGACCGGTCAGCCCGGCATTCTCTTCGCCGGCTGGAAACTCCTCGAAGCGCCCATCGGCGAAGCGGCCGATCTTGTTGCCGCGGAACTCCAGGAACCATATCGCGCCGTCGGCGGCCACGGCCACATCCCCTGGCGAGCTGCCACGCGTGGGGATGTCAACGGTTTGCATGCCGCCATCCGTAGCGATGCGCAAGAGCTGGTTGGCGGCCTGCAGAGTCACCCACACCGCGCCGTCGGGAGCCAGCGCGATCCCCTGGGGCGCACCGCGGATCGATTCGATGACGTGACGCTCCAACTTCCCGTCTTTCAGGCGTGTGACGCTGTATGCGCTCGCCTCGGTGAACCAGACGGAGCCGTCGGCTGCCACTGCGATCTGACCGATGCGGGTCATCGGCGTATCCAGCGCTACGGACGTCAGCTCGCCCGCCGGGGAGATGCGTGTGATCTGGCCGGCTGGCGCGTCGGTATACCAGGCAGAGCTGTCCGCCGCAGTGGCGATGCCAACCGGCTCGCCGTTGGTCTTGTCCTCCACGAACCGCTCGAGGTTTCCATCCCGTACGCGCCCGATTGCATTGGCAAAGTCGATGGTGAACCAGATGCTACCGTCGGGGGCGGCAGCGATCGCGGTGGGCACATCGCGCGGTTCGAGCATTGGGTACTCGACGAAGGCCACCTTCGGTTGCCCGGACCGCTGCCAGATGGCGGCGGCCGCTGCGAGTGCGACCAGGATGCCGAGTCCGATCAGCAGGCCCGCACGGCGGCGCCGCGGCGCGGGAGTGGAAGGCGATGCTATGTTGGTCATTTCGAGGGACCCCGGATCGCACTGGAGGGAAGGCTGCGGCGGCGGAAAAGCCAGCGCGCGGCCAACACGCCGGCGATGGCGAGCAGGAGCAGAAACGCCAGCCCGCCGGCCAGGCTGACCGTGTCCACCCGGCTCAGCAAGTTGCCGCCGTCGAGCGCCCGGCGCCAGATCTCGCCATAGGGCATCAGCGCGTAGCCGGCATACAGGGTCTGGGCGTGGCCTGGGTCGCGCACCAGCGGTCGCGCTTCGAGGTGCACCGGCAGGTTACCCTCGAGAAAGCCCCAGGTCTGCCCGCCATCGGTACTGCGATAGATGCCGCGATGCGTGGTGATCACCAGCACCCGGCCCGAGGCGTCGGCCGCGATCCCACGCACACTGGTCCCCGGCTCCGGCAGCGGCTCGCCCACTGGCTGCCAGCGCGCGCCGCCATCGTCGCTGGAGTAGATCCGGTCGGCACTCGCGACCCAGAGCCGCGATGCGATGGCAGAGTCTACGGACAGCGCCTCGGCGGTCGTCTGCGGCAAGCCGGCGTTGCGCGGGCGCCAGTTCCGGACGGCATCCTGGCTGGCCATGACCACGACGTCGACGACGGCGTAAAGGACCTCGTCTGGCGCCCGCGCGACAGCCAGCGCACCGAACTCCGGCCCGTCGGGTAGCCCGTGGTCGATGCCTGTCCAGCTCCGGCCGCCGTCGTCGCTTCGGTAGAGATCGCGCCGGCCAAGGAGATAGACGCGCTCGCCGGATGTGCCAAGCGCGGCGGCGCGGGCGGGTGCCGCTTCGCTCGGTGCCGCTGCCTGCTGCCACTGCCGGCCATCGAAGCGGAACACGCCACCCGGTGTGACGCACAGCGCGCTCTGCCCGTCCGCAAGGAACGTCACAGAAAAGACCGCCCCGAACAGCCGGCCCGGCTCCTCCTGCGCCCAGGCACGGCCACCGTTCCTGGACCTGAGCAGCCCGGTGTCGGTGCCCATCAGCAGATGGGTCGGGTCAGTCGGATCGACCGCAAGCGACACCGCACCACCCAGGAACAGGCCGACGTCGGCGTTCAGCCAGGTCGCGCCGAAATCGCGCGTGCGGAACAGACCGCCATACGCGCTGGGATCATGCGCCTGTGCGACGCAGGCAGCAGTGAGCATTGCGTAGACGAGCGCAGCCCAGGCGCCACGCCGAATCGTATGCAGGGATCGGGACATATCAAAAAAACACGAGGAGCCGGGGTGTCCGACTCCTCGTTTCGAGACTACCAGCTCAGCCAGTTCGGCGAGCCGCTGACTGTGCCTACTTCTTCTTCGAGCTCTCGCCCGGCGCGAGGGTGATCTCGGCCATGCGCGAGCCGTTGATCCCGACCCAGGAGTTCGAGGTGATCGGGTAGTCCTTGGTATAGGACGTCGGCTCGTGCGCTGCGATGCAGTTGTTCGGATCACTGCGGCCGGTCAACTTGTAGCACTTCTCGTACGCCAGGAACTGCTGGGCGGTATCCGCGGAGCTCTGCGGGTTGGCCATCATCCAATCGCGAATCCCCTGCCAGGAGGAGTAGGTATCGCTGCCGAACACGAGCGTGCCGACAGAGCCCCCCGTGCGCACTTCCAGCAACTGCGCCCCGGCAGTGTGGGAGTGCCAGGCTGGATGAATCTTGATACCCGGCAGCACATCCATCTCGCCGTCCACGATCACCGCCTTGCCGCCGAGCACCTTGCCGTAGATTTCATCCAGCGTCTTCGGCGGGTAGCCGCAGGCAGGCGTGCGCGCGCAGCCGCCGGGCGAGGTGTTGTCGGCACGGATGCGCGGGTGCGGATAGTTGATCGCCCACTCGATGCCTTCCAGCTCCTTCTTCTGGATGTACAGCACAGCGTTCGGGAAGTCGCTCAGGCTGCCGGCGTGGTCCCAGTGGGCATGGCCCACGACGATCTTGGTGACCTGGTCCGCGGAGATCCCCAGCAACTTGAGCTGCTCCGGCAGCGGCGCCCAGTGGTCGGTGCCGGTCATCTTGTGGTAGTCCTGCTGCTTCCAGCCGCAGTCGGCCAGAACCACTTCCAGTTTGCCGTTGACCATGCCCTTGATCACGCCCACGTTAACGGGTAGGTCGACCAAGTTGATGTTGTTGAACTTGCTGTCGCTGCCCGGTACAAAAGCGCGGTCGGGCATGAACGCGCCGTAGGGCACGTTCATGAACCGGCTGTTCTCGACCAGCCACACCGAGTACTGCTGCGCTGACGCGCTGGACGCAGCCATGGTTGCCGCGACCGCGGCTCCCGCCAGCGCCGCCCCTTTCACCACCTCCCAGACCTTCATTGTTTCCTCCTTGTCACGCGTGATGAAGCTGACGGGCTTCCGGCGCCTTCGTGCTCGTGACCCTCCGTCGCCTTCCCCCCACCAGGACCCCTGAACTTAGTTCGGCTTGTACTCTCCCGGCCATAGCACGTCGCTCAGCTGGAGCAGCGCGTGCGAGGCCTGCTCGCTGCGCTCGTGCGCAGCCACCAGATGCTGATCGAGGCCGTCGTCGGCGATCTTGATCATCTCGCGCGATGCCTCGGCGTACAGTCCGAGAGCATCGAGATAGCTCACATGGGCGTCTCTCAGTGACTCGGGCGGTTGGATCTGGCGGGCCCGCTGCACTGCCGAGTGGAACGTCACGGTAAGCGGTTGCACCGTGCTCTTGACCTTGGCCGGGTCCTGATGCTCGATCTTGTAGTTCAGGCCGGCGAAGGTCATGCGCGCGGCGGCGAGCTTGACCTCGCTGTGGATGGGCCACAAGGCGGTCGCGTAGGCTTCCTCTTCCGGACTGAGGGCGCGCAAGCGATTGTGCTCGCCCATGGCGAGGCCGCCGGTGAACGCGGCCGCAGCCGAGGGGGCGGGTGGTGGTTGCTTGCCGGTTTCGCGGACTGCGGCGTACAGCACGAACGCGGACAGGCCGATGATGACGGCCGCAAATGCGATCTGCTTCAAACCGATGCGAGGCAAGAGGCGGGAGCTCGGGGCAGTTGCGGACATCCCGCGAATCTAAAGTGCGCCGCCACGCACGTCAATCTTGCAGTGCGAAAAAAGAGCCGCCGGTGCGGTGCTTAACTTTTGCACAAGAGCCCTACGTCCGGAAACCCTGTAGCGGCCCAGGGAAGCCTTGCCTCTGTTTCTCGGCGAGCTCCGAGTCCTCTGCGCCTCTGCCTTGCGATGTTGCAGCAGTCTCGGGCGCGCAGG
>Ga0105100_10001496_pt1 | contig 13718 bp, 13 predicted proteins | sample PPLLak12cMay2015_2_FD_87033 | JGI IMG/M metagenome (GOLD analysis project Ga0105100, IMG submission 87033) | Freshwater sediment microbial communities from Prairie Pothole Lake near Jamestown, North Dakota, USA - PPLs Lake P8 Core (1) Depth... | ecosystem: Environmental > Aquatic > Freshwater >... | reverse complement strand
ATTTTGGTCCACCCTTGCATACCATCGTTATACCAGGAAATTTACATTTTATGGAAATCGAAGCTCTCGAGCTCTGTGCTGCTTTACCTATTGAAATCAAAAGTAGAATACAAAAACTATAATAACCCTACATATTATTCCGCGCGTAGTCGATAAAAGTGGTAAGTATGCAACAAGAAAAAAATGACTTTATTGGTCTTATCTACGGTGATGTCGGTTCAACAAAATTTAATTTTACCGTCGATGGTCGTAATCTTCGGAAGTTCGATTACGTCGCTGCACCACATGAAGAAGGCTATGTCCTTGCCCAGGTCATGGATATTAAAGGATATTCGGATTTGAAATTTGAGGATGCAATAACAATAAAAACAAACGGATCCGTTCCTCCAATAAAAAGTGATATTTCTGCGTATGCTGAAGTGATTGGTTTTCGGGATAAAGAAGGACATCTCCAAGCACCACGAAGCCCTTTCGAGGCAGGAGCACAAATTACCCTCGCCCGTGAAGATCTCATCCGACACGTCCTTGGATTACAAGCAGAGAAAGAAAACGGAGCATACCTTGGTCTGCTCAAAGGGCATGATCTTCCAGTCTACCTGAATATCGATTCATTGGTCCAAAAGCATATCTGTATTCTCGCAAAGACCGGTGGTGGGAAAAGCTATGCTTGTGGTGTTCTGATTGAAGAACTTCTCAAGAAAAAAATCCCGCTGGTCATTATCGATACGCATGGTGAATATATTTCTCTTGGCAAGCCAAACAAAGATAAAAAAGATACAAAGAACATGGAGAAATTCGGTGTAAAATCAAATGATTACAGTAGTCAAATCGTTGGGTATTCTCCACTCGCCATGGGAGATGGAACTACCCATTTGACACTCAACGGAATGAATCTTGAAGGAAGAGAGATCCTAGAATTACTACAAGCGAAACTCTCAGGCCCTCAGATCGCTGTCTTATATCAGACCATCAAGGAGCTTAAGGAGTTCAAACAAGTCTATAGTATTAGAGACATTATAGAAGCAGTGGAGCGAACCAAGAGCAACGCACGATGGAACGTAATCGCATCGCTTGAATCATTAGATTCCATAGGTGTGTTCTCTGATAAAGGAACGTCGACTGAAGAACTGGTTCAGAAAGGAAAATGCTCTATTATTAATATGCGTGGAGTGCCACCAGATATCCAGGACGTAGTGGTCGCACGATTAACAGAAGAATTATTCAAAGACAGTAAAATCGGAAAGATTCCTCCGTTCCTCTTTGTTGTCGAAGAAGCGCATAATTATTGTCCTGAACATGGGATTGGCCATGCGGTCTCGTCAAGCATGCTTCGCACGGTCGCTTCGGAGGGGAGAAAATTCGGCATGGGACTTTGCGTGGTCAGCCAACGTCCAGCGAAAATAGATAAGAACATCATATCTCAATGCAATACAAACATCATTTTAAAAGTGACAAACCCAAATGACCTAAAGGCAATCATCCAGTCGGTGGAGGGTCTAACGAGTCAGACCTACGATGAGATCCAACGACTCCCTATTGGTGTGGCTCTGATTTCTGGAGCCTCTATCCAAATACCTATTCTGGTTGAAATCAGGACACGAGAAACCGATCATGGTGGGAAATCGGTCACAGTCTTCAAAGACATCGACCCATCAGAATATAAAGTGAAGATGCCAAAGATGCCCCCACCACCATCCAGACAAACAGCGAACCCCCCACAGAATAAGGAAAATATCCAAAATAATGTCACAGAGAAAGCGATACTGGTAAACCGGGTAGCGAAGCGACTCGGCTGGGTCACAACGGATGATCCTGACGAGACAATCAAATTCCTTAGTGCAGAAGCTGAGGAGATGAAAGAGAACGTCTACAAATACCTTGAATCCCTTGCCCAGCTCGGTGGTAACTTTTGCCACAAAGAGAATCCAAGTTGCCTACAATGCCCCATGGCAAGCGGATGTCGATATCACAACGCTCATAGTAAAAAATCTCGTACACAACCACAAAAACATGGACTGGGGTTGTTTAAAAGAGATAAATCTAAGGTCGTATGAAAAAGAACACACGGTTTTTCTTTGTTCTCTCGATCCTTGTTTTATTTTTAATGCTCTCTGGATGCGAGATGATATCTCCACCGGTGACCTACGAAGCAACTCCAACACGGATCAGGTACGATCTTTCGTATGGGTACCGTGTGAATACCACAGAGAAAGGAAGATATGAAATTACTTATTTTTGCGACACACCAGAAGTCCTGATCGGCACCACTACCTATAGTGTGCTGTATAATACGGATTACCAGACGAAGAATCTATTTAATAATACTGTCATTTACTGGAACATCTCTGGAAAAAATGCGACAACTTTTATCTTAGGGATAACCACTAAGATTGAAGCAGAAAGTTTTTTAATCGCTGATTTGAATGGAAAAGATGCTTTAACCATCCGACAAATTCATGAGAGCTATCCACATCTCATCACTCAATATACACGGTTACAAGGAAACGAAACCATACGGTTTATTGACCCAGCTGATTCGAACATCAGGATGATCGCTGAAATGATATATGCAAACGTAAAGACAAATAATTCATTTCTTGTAGCAAAATCTTTGTTTTCCTGGCTGAAACAAAATATCGCATATCAGATCCATCCTGATGAAAGAGTCGTACGATCAGCATCGGTAACCCTGTCCCATAAACAAGGGGATTGTGATGATCTCTCGTTTTTGTACATTTCACTGTGTCGAGCACTCGACATCCCAGCACGATTCATCCGCGGGTATCTCATCACCGAGGGTATAAACGGAACAATAACCGCAACTCCCCATGCATGGGTTGAAGTATTTGTTGGGCAACCAGGGTCGCTCAATGGTTGGATCCCGATCGAATGCGCTTGTTGCACAAATTCACTAGTTACAGACATTAATCAGAATTTTGGTGTAGAAAGTGCAAACCATCTACGACTGTTCACCGATGATGGGAGCAACGCATCTTTAGCATCCTCCCTCTCAGGAATCTCGTATGTCACCCATGAACCGAATACAATCATTTCTCTTGAATCATTTGCCCAGATTAGTAACTATCAAGAACTAGAATCACAAAAACTTATCATCACACAAAAAAATAATCGGTATTACGAGTAATTATTAAAAACAAAAACATTATTTCTCAGAATGGGTTGTAGAGATACCACGGTTGTGATCTTTTGGTCGATGACAAAACCGCATACGAATTTACAACATACATGAAAAAATTCCCTGATCTCTACATCGCTCTTTCATTACTTGTAAAAAAACATACAACACCATCTCATCCTTGTATCCTTGATCTTGGTTGCGGACCAGGGCTACTTTCTGTTGAAATTTTAAGGCAGATCCCAGAGGCAATAGTAATTGGCATTGATCCCCTTATAAAGATGCTGATGTTGGCAAAAGAAAACGCGGATACATCAGATGTTCAAATATTTGAACCCCTTCGAGGATGCTCAGAAAAAATCCCCTTGAAAGACAACAGTATCGATACTATTGTCAGTCGGTTCAGTCTCCCGTATTGGAAACAACCACAGGAGAGTTTTTCAGAGATGAACCGTGTCTTAAAACCAAAAGGGAGAATCATTTTTGAAGCACTCAATCGCAATTTCCCCAGATGGAAACTCTTCGGCATCAAGGTAAGTATGTTATTGAACCAAGCCGGTCGTGATGTTACAAAATATCACGCTGATGCTTATGCATTGGCACATACCCAAGATGAAGTAGAGAAGTTATTTCAGAACTCAGGATTTACAATCCTTGAAAAAGAAGGAAAGAAAAACGAATGGAAATTCATTGTAGTCGCTGAGAAAAAATAACAAATTATTGAATCTGGAATTCCTAAGAGATTCCTTCTCAGGGGCAATTTCTACAAAAGATATATATAGTTTATAATAGTAATATTTAAATAGCTATATGAAAAAAATATCAGAAACAATGCTCCTAAAGAAATTACTAGCGTTAAGCCTTATTATTCAATTTAGTTTACTAGCAGCATCCCCGTCCATTACCGGCGAATGGACGATACAGGAAAATACAGAGGCACTGCAGGAGCTCAATCTACTGCGCGGGGAACATTACTTGTACGTGAATGCATCGGAGGATGTCCCAAGTTTTCATATTCGATACTCATTTCCTCCCGATTACAATTATCAAATGCCCATCATGCTTGAAATCCTTAATGATTCCTCCGCCAATATTCTCAACTATGAAATACAAAATGATTCCTTTCCGCCGAATAAAGTGATCAATTTCACTCTTGGACCAATGGACAAAGGAAGCATGGTTTCTCTGCATTTTTACTGCTGGGTACTAGTTAGTAACACGAATTATAGTGATCTGCTACAGTATGTCAAAATCCCAAAACAATCTGAACTTCCCACAGAAACAAGATACTGGCTTTCATCAAGTGATGTCGTCCAATCAGATAACATTCTGATAAAAATAAAAGCACATGAAGTGAAAGGATTGACAACCAATCTCCTCAGGTTAGCACAAAAAATCGCTTACTATGCTAAATATCATAGATTACCGTTTTATTCTCTACAACTCGCGCTTGGAACACTAAAGGGACAGGATGCTCTCACAACCCTGTTCAGAAATGGTGATTGCCCAGGACGATCACATCTGAGTTGCGCTTTTTTCCGGGCAAATGACGTTCCTGCCCATGTTGTAATGGTCACACGCAATTACCCGTTTTGGTATCAAATGCATTTCATGGTCGAATACTACTGTCCGGACTATGGTTGGATTCTCTCAGAAGTCCATAATGCAGAGACCCCCTATGAACCAAAAAATCAGATTATCATGCGCATATGTTCACTAGATGATGAAAACAACACTGGGAAGGACTTTATCTTCTCGAAAATGACTGGGGTGGAACAATGGTTCTGGATTGAAAATACTTCGGTAACACCATATTATAAAGATCTTAAAGAAGGAAGCAAGATGAATATGTTCCCTGAAAACGATCTTTTTACCACTTCCACCAATGCATTAGCTACAATCAACATAACAGGGACAGTTTTTTCCTTCTACCAACAATACCTCGGAAAAAACCTTTCGGGGCAAAACCTGAATCATTTTCAGATAGCAGTAGATTACCAAAAACAAGCAATCGTATCTCTCAAACAATCAGAAGATCCGATTGGTTATCTTACCTATATGAATCTTTCATTAATCGAATATGGATTAATCTCGAATTGAAAATTCCTTGTTTAATACTCACCTACGAGAAAACCAAAAGCATAATGTCTCTGTCGTTTCTCAGTGAAACCTGATTTTCTTACAGTATTACGTTTTGTCTGTACTTGTTTTTTAATATGTTTTTTTGGCATCTCAATTTTCTCCTATATTCTGTTGTCGTAAAAATATTATATAAATATACGGTGGTAGAATATCAAAGTGGAAAATAGCAATCAATCATTACATTTATTAGTCTCTGAAAGTATTGACAGCCACATGTCAGAACTCGAACAGGTACAGAAAAAAACACCACGACCGGTATGGTCGTACTTCTTCTCGGCAATCCCATCAATAATTCTTATCCTTGGATGTATCCCGGTTGTTATTGCCTTTTATTTCCTTCAGCGCTATTTCGATTTTTTTTGGTTTACGAATGATTGGTATTACGTATTGCTCCCGTTTGTCCTCTTCATCGGAGCAGTTCTTTTATTCCTCTCTGAGCTTTACATCACGGGCGGTATAGTAAAACTCTTTCATATCACATATCAACCTGGTACCTATAATTACTCATACAGAAATAAAAATACATTCAACTGGATCCTTATTTGCGTATTGTATACCCCCTTTCGAAAACTGCTTGAGATTTTTCCACTCGGCCGAGTCAAACAAACATATCTCCGCCTTCTTGGAATGAAAATGGACTAAAACTCCCTTGTCGGTGGGGTCATCAAAGACCCGTGTTTAACAGAGTTTGGGAATAACGTCACCATGGGAGAATATGCAATCATCTATGCGCATATCCACAATATGCAACATGAGACTATCTTTATGGAAAAAATACGAATCGGCAACAACTGTGTAATAGGAGCAGGAGCCATTATCATGCCAGGGGCAACACTTGAGGATGATGTCGTTGTCGCGGCTGGTGCTCTTGTGACAAAAGGTCAACGTCTTACAAAAGGAAAAATATATGGAGGAGTACCTGCAAGAGAACTTATGCAAAAAGCAGTCCAGTAAATATATAAATAGGGGACCTCTATATATTAGTAAAATAAATGGGGAATAATATGAAAAAAGTAATGATTTTTGTAGTAGCGGCGGTGCTTTTTCTATCACCGTTCGTAGCAGCTTCGACAATAACAAGGTCAGACAACGTTCAAATAAAGACACCCAAGCCAATTACCACATCAGAATTTACTCATTCGGTTTTCATCGAAGAAGGGACCACGACCTGGTGTCCGAACTGCCCAAATGCCGCGGAGGCTTTATACTCTCTCTATGAGGGCGGGGAATACCCATTCTATTTCGTCGCCTTAGTGATTGATAAAAATCCGATCGCACAAGATCGGTTTTGGGGGCATTATAGAGGAACAGCAATTCCTACAATCTTCTTTGACGGTGGTTATAATCAGACGGTGGGATCTGGATCAACCCCCGAACAAACCGAGTCAATCTATCGTCCATACATCGAAGGAGCAGGGGAACGAACCGTGCATCCGATAGAGCTTAACACCAGTGTCGTTGGTCACAATGATGCAACATTAGATATTACAATTACGGTGAAGAACACCGGTTCACAACTCTATTTTGGATACGTACGATCATATGTCACAGAGATACAATCGCGTTGGATTAACAATGATGGAGATCCCTATCATTTTGGGTTCCTTGATTATGCGATAAAAAAAATAGTGTTCCTTGGACCCCAGAAATCACGTACCTATACGATGACCTGGGATGGAGCAGCAAAACATGGAAACCTGACATTCGCAGATATTCAGGACAATAACATTATGGTAATCGCAGCAGTGGCTCATTGGCAACCCCATATGGTGGGAAAAGTCGAATATATCGGTAACCATTTCGCCTTCTACGTTGATCAAACCACTGGGGCATTAGTGCAATAAATCAAGATTGTTCCACGAGCATAACAGAAAGCCATCGTTCATCGATTGTAGTGGGGAACCTATTTATAACCCATTTTTATTTTTCTACATAGAACCATCACAAGTAGTACAGGTGAGACTATGGGGAAGGATCGATACAGAAGACAAATCCTTGTAAAAGAATTTGGTCAAAAAGGACAAAAGCTATTATCTTTAAAACATGCAACTCTCATCGGCGGGGGTGGATTAGGGAGTAATAGTGCAAACATGCTTGTCCGAATGGGAATCGGAAGCATCGATATCATAGATTACGACACCGTAGACAAAACCAACCTACATCGAACAACAGTATTTTCAGAGAAGGATATAGGGAAACACAAAGCAACAGTTCTCAAAGAAAAATTACAGTCGGTAAATACAGATGTACAGGTGACAGGAATAAATAAAAAAGTAACATCAAAAAATATTGACTCTCTAATTGGCACTGCTGATGTGATTATTGACGGCACAGATAACATGTCTCTTCGTTTCCTAATCAATGAAAGAGCGATAGAACACAACATTCCGTGGGTGTACGCAGGAGTCTATGGTACAGTTGGTATGGTAATGGCAATCATACCAAAAAAGACCGCTTGTTTCCATTGCGTCACTCCGACCATCCCTTTTTCAAAAGCTCAAGAAATACCAGTCCTAGGGAGTCTCCCGGCGACGATAGCTGCTATCCAATGCAATGAGACGATAAAGATACTACTGGGAAAACAACCGTTAGGGTTACTGATGTATGATGTCTGGAATCAATGTTTTGATGTGTTAGATATAAAAAGAAATCCATGCTGTTCTATATGTGGAAAAAAATAAATTCGACGATAGGATGAATCCGATGAAGATAACGGTCAGAGTATATGGACGATATAAAGATATCACAGGAAAAGATCGAGTACAACTAGATGTCACAGAGGGTAATACACTCCAGGACGTCATAAATTCATTTATCAAACAATATCCGATTGTACAAAAAGATAAAGATCGAATGATGGCGATAAAAAACAAAATGTTCGCTTCATTTGATACAATGGTTTCTGAGGAAGATGAAATTTCCCTATCTCCACCAGTAGTCTCTGGCGGGTAAATCATATGAGAATGAATCGCCTGTTGACAATAGGATTTGTTCTTTTTACACTCATTTTGATAGCGACATCAGTTATCGCTAAAGACCAAGTCATCATAGATTTTTATTATTCAGAAACCTGCGGGTCCTGCAAATCGGCAATTGATATTATCGATCAAGTCGTTCTTCATTATGCAGAAAATAATTCAGATAATGTGATTTTCTTCAAAAAAGAAGTCACATCGAACTCAACTAATAGAAATGAGATGAGGATGAGAGGTTTAAGCTATCCTTCAGTTATCATCAACAATCAAACAAAGATACCAAGGGCAAATATCACATATGATACTCTTATTCTAAGCATTGATGAGGCAATAGGAAACCTTACCCCAAGTGTTTATTACGATCCGAATATCACAGTGGTCCCTTTTTTTGGGAAAATCAATCTTTCCCAGTTGACATTACCAATTCTTACAATTATTTTAGGTGCCCTAGATAGTTTTAATCCTTGTGCTTTTTTCATTTTAATTGTCCTTCTTAGCATGTTAATGTATCTACAATCACGAAAAAAAATGCTGATTCTTGGTTGTATTTTTATTTTCTTCTCAGGGTTATTTTATGCGTTGTTTATGTTGGTTTTATTCAATTCATTTTACTTCACAAAACTATACATCGACCTAACCTCCATAATCGTCGGCATCATCGCTTGCATCGTTGGCACCTTGAATATAAAAGATTTCTTCTACTTCAAGCAAGGCCCTACATTAGGCATTCCAGAGGGTAAACGAGAAGTAACATACAAAAGGATGAGAAAAATGGTAAAATCGCCTTCTCTTCTCGTGATGCTCGGTGGAACGATCTTTATCGCAATCTCCGTGAATTTTTTCGAACTCCTTTGCACGTTTGGATTTCCCCTTTATTTTACAAATCGACTCGCCACTGAAAACCTTCCGACAGTAACATATTATTCCTACATCTTATTATACACTGTTGTGTATGTCATTCCCCTTTTCGTCATCCTACTTGTATCGGTTTTCTCTCTCGGAGTTAAGAAACTTACTGAGTGGCAAGGCCGCATCTTAAAACTCTTCCCAGGGATCTTCCTCCTTTCGTTCGGAATCCTTATGATTCTTGACTATCAATTACTCCAGGGAAATAATCTTTTATGGTTACTTTTACTAATTGGCTTTGACGTATTTATCACCGGGCTGATCGCTTGGGTCTGGAGAAAATATAAGGAGAAAACCAAAGAACAACAACCACAAGAACCTCAAGAATCGATGATGGAAAAAAAATAATTTGCTTTCATGACTCAGTCATGGATTGAATTTCTTTGAAAATTCGTTTTTGCAGGAGGGGGAGAATACAATTAATCTCTTGTGATAATCTCGTTCCATGGGAGATATCCTTAGGTTGGATACCAAAAATCACAAGCTGCGCTGGCACCTCATCAAATTCCGTTAACAATGCATAGACTGTGAGAAAATCTGGTTCATGTGTCGAAAGAAATATCTGAATTTTTTGATTCTTTATCTCATCGATGGTAAATTGTTTTATTTCACCTGGTTTTCCTTTAAAATCAACTGCATCAAGAACTAGAACAGTCTCATAGTTTTTAAGCAGATGCAGCAGCTTCATCCCGCTGGTCCCACCATCAATGAAATCAATGGTTTTTGATAGGTTCTTTTTATTTTGCTGCAAGTACTGGAGTAACAGAAGGCCAACTGCATCATCGCGTCTTAGAGGATTCCCTAACCCAATAATCCCAATTTTTTTCTTCATATTATAAACGAAATTATTTGAAGGAAACATAAAGATAATGAGTTGAACAAGAGATACAAGGATCATATGCTCGTACAAGCATTTCCAAAGTTAGTTCTATCTCTTTCTCGGGACGATTGATGATTTCTGGAACAAGTTTTTCCATGTCCTTTTGTATATTTGCATGGTTTTGATTTGTTGGAATGATACAGTTAGCTTTTGTGCAGTATCCTTGTGAGTTGAGGGTGTAATCATGTACAAGGATTCCACGAGGGACTTCTATAATTCCGACTCCGCGACCTGCTTTTTTCACTGGTTTTACTGGTTTTTCTTCTTTTATACCATGATCGACAAGTGTATCGATTAACGAGATGGAATCTTCAATGCTATGAGAAAATTCCACGAGCTGGGCAATAGTGTTCATAAACGGATTGTAGGTAATCGCTTTAAGTTTGAAGAGAGACGCAACGTCTTGAGCCACAGGATGCAGCTGCTTGCTGTTGAGGTTAAATCGCGCGAGTGCCCCAACCATATATGATTCTCGTGCATGTTTTGCATATTTGGCTGTCGAATGGGGGACAATATATTCTTGCATGACTTCTTTATAGTCCTGATATTTTGGATGTTTTCCGGTGTCTGTTGAGGCGATATCACCAGCATATAAGGAATACTCTTCATCAGAGGTCAAACCTATATACTCTGTTTCACGGGTAAATGAAGGTAGAGTACCAGCGATGCTATGGATGATCGAGGTAAGTTCTTTTGTGAGTTCTTGTGCTTCAATCAGCCTCTTTTTTAAATAGATCAATTGTTTTTCCGTAGGTTGCAATGAAAAACCACCAACGACCAGACGGATAGGATGAATGGTTCTACCACAAATCAAATCTGACATTTCATTTGCGAGCCGATGCAGTTTTACAATCTTCAGAACCGTATCAGTGTGTTTTCCCAGCATAGAAAACACGCTACCAGCTCCGACGAGGTCAGGTGCCACCAGGTATCCGATATGAAGGATATGGCTCTGCATATTCTCCGCATGAATCGCTAATCGACGTAGCATCTCAGTCTGATTCGTAATCTTGATTCCTAACGCATCCTCGGTAGCTTTGAGCGACGCGAGAGAATGACCGATTGAACATATACCACAAATTCGCGAGGTGATCGGCCGTAGTTCGTTATAATGCTGACCGCGTAACATCGCTTCAAAGAACCTTGGTGCCTCGACAACGTTCCATTGGAGTTTTTCAATCTTACCGTTTTTGACATCAAGTATGATGTTCCCATGACCTTCAACTCGTGTGACATGTTCGACATGAACAGAAAAATCTTTACTCATCGTAACTACACTCCTTTCGTCCATAATTATACATCGTACATCGTCGTCGTATATCCTCATAGGACAGTTTGTATCGTTCTAAGACCTCTCTGACGCATCCTGTTTCTGCTTTCTTAATCAGGCCTCTGCATCCCTCACAAGGGCTGTTATGCGTTGGACAGATTGCTTTACATCCTGCTCGAGTAATCGGTCCAAGGCAAAAATTGCCAAGCTCAAACTGACAGATGTTCTCATTTTTCTTACACTCGACACAGACAGGATAGCGGGGAATCTCAGGTTTCTTTCCAAGCGCTATAGCTGTGATGACTGATTTGAATTCATCCCTGTCTATCGGACAACCATGGATATAATAATCAACTGGTACAACCTCGTTCAGTGCTTTTGTTTGAAACACATCAAACAGTTCATTTCCTTTGATATCCGCATTTCCATAAACCTCTTTTATTACTTCATCGGGCATCCATTGATTTCGAATTTTATTGATCCCACCCATAGTCGCGCAGGCACCAAGGGCGATGAGGATTTTTGCATGATTCCTAATACTTCGTAATCGTTTCTCATCTATCGGTCTCATAATTGACCCTTCGACGATTGCGATGTCAAAGGTATCTGAATGTTCTTTCATCACCTCTCGGAATGAGACGATATCTACGATTTCAATGAGATCAAGCACTTCTTCTTCCAGGTCAGCAATCTCAAGTTCACATCCTTCGCAATCCGCAAAATCAAAGACCGCGACCCGTGGTTTTGGTTTCATTCAAACGCCTCCGGGAGTTGTTTGAGTTTTCCGTAATTAAATACAGGGCCTTCCTTGCACACATAAATCCCATTTATCTGGCAATGTCCACATTTCGCGACACCACATTTCATGCGACGCTCAAGAGAAACGTAAATGTTATCGTCAGGAATCCCGAGGGTCTGCAGGCATTTAATGACAAATTTATACATCACTGGTGGTCCAATGACTACCGCTATCGTATTTTTTGAATCCAGTTTATCTGCCTGTATTTTCGGGAATAATGTGGTAATCAGACCGGTACATCCACCCCAGCATTCACTTGGTTCACATCGATCAACGGTCAGTTCACATTGAACATTGTTTATTTTTTTCCATCGGTCAACATCATTCATGAATGTTATTTCCTTTGGACGTTTCGCACCATACAAGATGATGATGTCCTTGAATTTATTCCGCTGTTCTGGACCCAGGACATGATTAATTAATGAGCGCATTGGCACCATACCGGTTCCACCTGAGGTGAATAGGAGTGTTTTTCCTTCTAATGATTTTACGTCAAACCCATTTCCTAATGGTCCACGAATACCGACTTTATCGCCAGGTTGTAACGAACATAATTTTTTTGTCACGTTTCCGACTTGTCGAACCATTATCTCAAAAAGAGGAGTATTTCCTGGTGGGGTGGAGATGCCAAAGGGTGCTTCGCCATATCCAAAAACGGAGACCTCGACAAACTGTCCGGGTTTATGTCCTAATGGTTTTTTATCATCAAGTTCGATTTCAAAGAGGCTATCAAGTTCATTGAAAGGTGTTATTTTTTTAATCGTTGCACTTCGCGGGACGTGAATAATCCCTTTCTCTAACACATCATTTTCTTCCTTTATGAAATATCTTCCGGTATCATTCTCAGATGTAAAATGAGCTAGCTCATTGATAAGATTGCATGGATCAGCAATATCAGGTAAACACGCGCTGCCACATCGGCCACATCCGACGCAAGCGACAAATCCATAGCGCTCTGGTAAGTAGTTGCCCTTGCGGAAGAACCGGTGACGGTACCGTTCTTTTACTTCATCGCGGAAGACTTCCCCGCTACCTACTTTGGTAAAATCCTTCAGCATGCATCCATCCCATGTTCGGGTTCGGTTTCCCTCCCGAAGGTTCAAAGAAACCTCGTCTTTTATATCATAACAAAAACAGGTTGGACAGACCATGGTACATGAACTGCATTCCATGCACACATCCGCATGTTCCTCCCATATCGCATGATTGTAGTTTGCAATCAGGAGTGGGGACCAGTCTTTTTTCTCAATCTTTACTTTTTGTTTGTATTTTTTTAGGGCTGCGTTGCGAGCTGTTTTTATCTTGTCAAGATCTGTAGAAGAAGCATCTTTCACTGTTGCATATTTTTTCAGTAATGTATTTCCTTTTTCTGAACCGATGGTCACTGCATAGGTATTCCCAATATCGGTGAGTAATAAATCGAATCCTGATTCTGTCGTATTGGTTTTCATGCTGGCTGCAAAAGACCGTTCTGAGACATTTTGAATATCGACACCGATGATGATAGTGTTTTCTCGATGCTTTTTGTAGAAATTATCCTGTTTTTGATCATGATAATGTCGATCGGTTTGTTCTAATGCAATGATATCATATGGATGGACTCCGATGAT
>Ga0105100_10001493_pt1 | contig 13723 bp, 8 predicted proteins | sample PPLLak12cMay2015_2_FD_87033 | JGI IMG/M metagenome (GOLD analysis project Ga0105100, IMG submission 87033) | Freshwater sediment microbial communities from Prairie Pothole Lake near Jamestown, North Dakota, USA - PPLs Lake P8 Core (1) Depth... | ecosystem: Environmental > Aquatic > Freshwater >... | reverse complement strand
CAACGCGAGATAAAGGTTCTGTGTCAGATGGGGAGTCATGTTGCTGAATGCGACGGTCAAAGCGTGCGGCCAATCGATATCAGTAAAATTAGTATTATGCGCAAAGGGTACGATGGTATCGCCCACCAGGGTATCAACTGTCAGTCTCCATGCATGATCAACAGATGGTGCATCATATTTCCCGTTTTTATTGTGGTCGGCAAAAAAATCAATATTATATGATCTTCCTGCAGTAACTCCTCCAATACTAACTGAAAAAGCTGCAGTATTCACTGCTTTTACAACTCTGCCAATTTCAGATTGATTAGCCAGGTCAACGACCCTTAAATATAAATTCTGACCTAAATGAGGGGTCATTCCGGAGAAATTCACTGACAGAGTGTCTTGTGACTTTATTGTATTTAAACTAAAAAGACACACTGTTACCAAGATTAATTGTATATGTTTATTTCTCATAATTAATTAGTTTTTATTTTGAATTAAAACAATTTAAGATCGATAATGTTTATTTCTCATAATAAAATAGTTTTTAGTTTGAATTAGAAACAACTTAGGATCGATAGTTATTGATATCCTACTTTTACAGGGATCAGTGCACACAACAAACAATAAGGCCTTCAAGACCTTTCATTTGTAGCTTTCTGCCTTTTCAGGCAAATCCCTGAAGTCTTTGCCTTAAACCTTAAAAACAAAAAATGCTCCTTGCGGAGCAATGTTTGACGTGTGACACCGGTGGGATGACTCGTTACGCAAAGTCAAACGCACAAAGCCGCTCGTGATCCCGCCGGCTAAGTCGCGAATCTTATGCATAAAAAAAGGACAGCAGTATGCTATCCTTTGTCCTTTTTGTGAACCCGAGGGGAACGAATTCAAACCAATTTATGGCTGATTTGCAGAAAATCAATGGGTTAAAGGGAATTATTTAATTCGTGCAAAATAAAAAAGGATTAACTACTTATAGTTCATAAGGTAAAGCAAAGTACAAAAACACTCCCATCTTATATTCATCACTGCATTGGTTTTTCTGCCTATCTTTTGCTGGGATCTTGAATTCACTTATGTCTTGTTCTTCCGGATTTTAGTGTTATTGTGTCAACTTATTTCAGGACAAGTCCCCTGGTTACTAAATGCTTATTACTGGGTGTTTGGTGCCTGTCCCGAGAGTTCGGGACTAGGTGGTTATGAATAAAGCATATTCAATTCATCAATTGCTTTGTTAACATATTTTACAATTACATCTACCAACCGTGATATTGACAAATAATAGGTGCATTTTTAAATAACTATCAACCAAAATAAAGCCCCGGAGGCCACTCCGGGGATTAAAAAGCTTAGTCTGATGCGAGTCATCTTCCGCATTCGTGTGACTTAATTTTTACAAACCAGAGATAAAATAAAAATTACAGTCAAATAACTTAGTATTTTTTTTATAATGCCTGGTTAACTAATTCCAATATCAAAACTAATCCGAATCCTTTAATTATTTGCTTTATATGACGTTCAATTTACTAAGGCCTATTATTCATAATTAACCAGGGAAATGGTTCTGGTGGCCAATCTCGACCAGGAATAATGTCTATAATTCCAGGTAATTCTTCAAGTTCTTTCATACTGGCTTCCACGCACTCACTTGCTTCTACCCAACATTCTTTCTCGCAATCTGATTCGCTTTTACTTTCATCTTCTAAACATTTCGCCATAGCTACACCATAAGCCATTAACTGATCGCGGTAGTCCCCAAATCGATTTAGTATGACTTCAGGTTTCTCTGGGCATAGATCTGGCATTTGTTCCCATACCTTGCTTATTAAATCTGTTTTAGTTATTTCACCAAAAAACTGCTGTTGCGTTGCTATCCGGGTTATTATTAATAACGCTGCAACAGAGGCTTTTTGTTCCTTGTTTAAGTCATTGAGTGGTTTTTGAATATATGCCAACGAATTGATCATTTGAGTTGCTAGGCTATCATATCCTATTCTTAACTTAGCCACGTCGGTTTCCAGTAATTTGCTCTTTCGAGCATTATTACAACTAAAGATGATTATACACATTATCATAATAATCATTAGATTTTTCATTTTTTGCCTCCTATTTTAAATTTAGGTTAAAGTTTGTTTGCGCCTAAATAAACTATGATCTGCATTAAATATAATTAACTCAAGTTTTATCATTGTCTTTTTTGTTCAATGATAGGAAATCTAAATAAACTGTTCGTGTCAAAAAGATTTTAAATCTCCTTGCTCTTAAATACAAAAGAACTGAGAATATTAATAGTATTGAACCTAAAAACAGGAATAAGGCACAATTGCATGCCAGTATTGATTTAATGAAAAAAATCAAAGATGCCATCAATGTGCTCACTGATGATCCTCTGTAAAAGCCATTAAGATTTAAATAAGTCTGACTCAGCGAATCGGGTTTATTTTCGATAACATAAGTATAGCACAACCAATAATTATTCTTCAATTCTTCTTCTTTATTATCACCTATTTGAATACCAAATTTTTTTTTCAGAATATCATTTATTATCTGTATTTGAGAAGAATTAAAATCCTGAGATAGATTATTATTAAAATATTTCTGAGGAGCATAATCACCATATGGCAGTAAATCAATAGTGAAATTTGCTATTGAATGAACTATATGTCCTATTAAGTATGCAAGACAAAAAAATAAAAACCCATTAATAAATCCAGAATCAATTTTGAAATAGGAATCATTGAATACTTTTGTATCCTTAATAACCAAATAAATTGAGACTATCAATATTGTCCCCGGAATCAAGTATCCAAGCCAATCATAGAGTGTTAGTTTTATATCTTTCATTTGTTTAAATTTTGTAGGGTGTTCCTGTAATTATGTCTAAAGTTTGCGTACATGATTAATTGTCGTTTCGAAGCTTATATGTATCTGGTTACACCAAAAACCAAGCAAATGAGTCAACAATAATAAACGTACAACAATGTAATTAATTTAACACGCTATTAGTAACGGCGATACATTATGTAGTCTCTTTCAACTTTTTTGGAACCCCCTTATAGAAATTATTCGTTTATTAATGCTCTAATCCTATATTTTACAAAATATCAAAGTTTCATCGTCAATTCTGCCATATTAAAAATTCTTATACACGAAATACAAACACTCATTATTATTCCTATTTATTCTTTCATTGGCCCAGAAAAGTATTTTCTTCTCATAAAACGAGAAGTTGTATCTGTGGAATTGAAATAGTCTTTCATCCATGCATCCTTATGCTCAAGATATTGAGGTTTCCATTCTGTGGGATTGGCATTTTTATTTTTGTCAATTGCCCATTTTACAGCTTCTCTAAAGCTATAATGGGAGAATAGTCTCATGTACTCACCAAAATAGATATCAGCTATGCGTTTATCTCCTTTAATTACCAGCATATTCTCATCGTTTGTGTCAGTGCTGGCTTTGCTGAAATTTGCACTCCCGGTAATAACAATTGGCTCCTCCCCTAGTGGGTCAATCAACATATATTTTGTATGAATCCAATATACATGTTTCCCCCTTCCATCAACAGAGTACATTTCACTTAGCCAACGATCAAAAGAGTTAGTGATAATCCTGTTACCAATTGAAACCAGTACGTTGGGAAGGTTTCGAATAGTCTGTATGTCTTTTTCATCCCTTTTTTTTACACTTGGGCTTGAAAAAGCCTTTTCCATCAAAGCCATTCTTAAGACTTTATCTTGCAAGCTATAAACAGCTTTGAACTTTTCATGCATTCCAAACGCGAAAGTCATAAAGAGTGCATTCTTAGCTTTTGATGCTATATCAGCATACCAGTTCAGTGAATCTAATTGAGTTCCACGGGGAGAAAAAATAGCTGTTGTTCCATTTTTTAAAACTTGGGGAACCGGTGAGGCTGCCATATTTTCATTTCTATAATTTTTATCAATTTTAGGATCTTTATTCAGCCGTTTCCAATAGTCAAGGAATGACTTTGCCACTGTTTCATCTTGTATAATATGTCCAAGGTTAGAATGGCCAAAAATCCCATTTTCTGTGATGTTTGTCGATCCTGTCCAAACTTCAACAGGTTTATCTTTTTTACTCAGAACCAAGAATTTGTTGTGCATTAATTTGGCCTGATTACGCCCTATGCAAATTGATTTGATTTGTGCTTTCGTAATGGCATTCCGGTTATTTTCCCATGGGCCTAAAGCTTTGCCATTTTTATCGTATTTGTTCACATCATCATACAGTATATAAACTTTTGCATGGTTTGTAACAACAGCTTTCTTAATTGTTAGAAGTACATCAGGATATTGAAATTCATATATTGCACCATGTATTGAATCTCCTTCTTTTGCCTTTTCTATAAATGCTATTAAAGCTTCAATTAATCCTCGCGAAAGCCATTCATAAGCTCCAGGGCCAGCCTGGTCAGGTGTTTTATTCATGAATCTTCGTGCATACTCCTGTGTAGCTACTGAGCCTCTATTGAAGAAAACAGAATGAGTTTGGTCAATTGCTACTTCAGTTGTGATTTCAATTTCAATTTTTCTCTCAGGTTTTAAATCTGCGGGATCTCCATACATACATACTATTGTATATGTGTACTTGAATCCAGGGTGAACACTATAATCAGCCCACTGAAATCCTTGAACTGGGTGTCTATTTGTCGGAAAATTTTCCCCAATTGCAGGATCTGGTTCGGTTTCTTTAAAAGTTTTTAATCCTCTTAACCAAATTGTTTCACCATCTGAATAATCATGGCGTTTAAATGCGAAACCCCTGAAATCTTTTCTATATTCTTCTTTTAGGTCAAGTCCAAAGAACACTGTATATGTTCCTGCAATCACGTTTACTGTGATCCCATCTTTAATTTCCCTTTTTCTCATAATTATAGTTTTGTTAGTTTTAGGATTTTTTTGCAGATCGATTTTAATGGTCCAAACGATTTGACTTATCCAATGTGCTAAAAGTACCTTAGTATTAATTCCCTAAAAGCTTAAAGTCTTTTGGAAATAGCGCTATGCTTAATAGAATTACCGGTCTTACGATCCCCTAGTGAGAAATAAGTCTTGCTGTTCAATACCTTTAAAGTCTATTCAATCTTTCAAATAATTTATGAAATCTTAGAATGTTAAAATTCTTTCTCCTGGTCCAGGTTGATAAGGCATATCAGATGCAGTAATTCTGGTTCTGATTTTTTGCTTTTTTGAAATAACCCCTCCTTTTTTGAAGAATATTAATTCATAATCATTTAGTTTATTTTTATTGAACAATTTTTCGTCTGGTCTGAATGTTAATATCACTCCTTTGCGAGTCTTATAATTAGTAAAATCAACAACAAGACCTTTTTTGGTAATAATGCCTACATTCCAAATATCAGGCTTGAAACCATCTAAATATATATTATAAAATGGTGGACATAACTTAGTGGAGGAACAACCTGGACAATCCCATTTATAAAGGCAATTCTTATCCATTGGGTCTCTTATGATACACATTCTAGAAGTAACGCAGTCTAATTCTATCAGTTCACGTTCAATCACTGCAATATGGCAAAGATCAGGATTCAAATCGCAAATATTTATCCACCTGTTTCTTATTTCAAAAGATAACCTCCAAATCCCCCGGCCCTGTGTCCCAATATAGACATTCACATTATCCGAGAATAAACTTGACGGTTCATGATCAAAGTATGCAAATTCTGGACGTGGTATATGGGGTCGTTCCGGGTTTACACAGCCTGGACTAAAAGGATTTGTTACCAATTGCCAATTATTTCCACCATCAACACTTAGAAATACGCCTGCATCTGCAGCTCCAGCAATTATTATATTTCTATTATTGGGATCAAACGCAAGTAAAGTGGGTTGAGTGTATCCTTGAAAATATGAGTTATAATTTGGTCCATTTTGGTTCTGATAAGCAAAAACACCCCCTCCGGTCATCAGTTCATCCAGATTTGTAAAATTCGTCCAGTTCGCACCACCATCATTGGTTATAACAATTTGAGGATTATTTCCAGGTTGAACATGGCATGCAATAATCCGATCTGCATTTCCCGGATCAACATCAAAAAGACTAAAACCTCCGATTCCACCCGGTGGATTTATTCGCTGCCATGCATTACCAGCTATAGTGTCAGTGAATTTCCATAAATTATCCTGACTTCGTATATTTCCATTAGGCGTTTGAATATAAAAAATAGGAGTATTCCCATCCTTTGTGGAATGTATCCCCCAGTCCTGACCCGCAGGATTTGTAGCATCACCTAATTCCTTCCAAACAATTGGATTTGCATTAATATCATCTGTTATAAATACTCCATTAGTTGTAATTATAGCATAATCATTAATATCAAACTGAGTTATTACATCAGTAGGACTGAATCTAGGAATATTGCCTGGGGGGTAAGTATTGATTTCACTACCCCCTGTCATTCCGGTATTTCTTTTATATAATCTATTAAGTCTAGCGCAACTCGGGCAACAACAAACAGTATACAATATTTGATTACTTTCAGCACTAACATCAAATCCATCGCAACAATTGTTGTTTAACCATGTAGGATTTGCAGAACCTGCATTTGCTGAATAAAATGTTCCATTATCCTGGCAACCAAAATATATATCTTCCACAGTTGTCCCCGGTTGATTGGCACCTGCCATATCCCAAAGCCAAAGACCATGTGGTGTTACATTTGGTTGCTCCCAGGCGGGACTATGACAATTGGGACTAGAAGAAAGTGTATTATAGTATACACCTCCGTCAGAGGAGAATAATACTGGACAAGCATCTACATTCGCATTAGGATTAAATATAATAGCACCGCAATCATCGTGTCCTCCAGCTGTTCTCGTAAATGGGCCGGTCCATGTATTTACCGGAGCCCTGTGGTTTCCTCCTTGGGCAGGTGGCTGGGGAGTTGTACAGGTAGCCCTGTGCAGTTGAACATCTCCAAACCATAAATCATAATCATTACCAGCTCTATCGTTAACTGCCACAAAGGGTATTCTGCCTTGTGGCCTTGGATTAGTAATTTCAGTGGGCCATGTGTTTCCTCCATCATCAGATTCGAATATTCGTAATCCAACTACTGCAAATAATACATAGGATTCATCTGGGGACATTGCTATTGAACTCATACCGGATGGTATTCCATTTCCTGGTGTTGCAGTTGTCCAGGTAATACCTCCGTCAACTGATCGTTGATGTCCATCATCGCCAACCAAATCAATCATGCCATTATGATGAATAATTACATCCCAAATATTGTCGGCTATATCTGCTGGAGTAGGATCTATGAACCTCCAGGTTAAACCAGCGTTATTACTAATTGCTAATCCTGTATTCGTACCAACATATACATTTTGCGGATTATCCGGATCAAAGCAAATACCAAATGCAGCAGGCTCATTTCTTCGTACTACAGTTGTATTGAACGTCACTGGGGGCGTGGCTGTTGTTGGCTTGCTCCAACTTTGACCACCATCAGTACTAACATTGATACCTGCTAAACTATTAACACGACCGTCAAAAAATGATGTAGCAATTACAACATTAGGATTAGTAGGCTGCACTTCAACGTCCCATGTTACAACAGGCAGGTGGCTATTTAATTGGAACCATGTTCTGCCCGCATCAAGACTTTTATAAATTCCACCCCATTCACTTGCTGCATAACATGTATTCCCGTCATTTGCTATGGCCAATCCATTTATACGGCCTCCGCTGGCGCCATCCGGATCTGTACCATCCAGTGTTGATTGATCCGGATTAATTTCTTTAACGATAACTTTTACTTGTGCAATTAGCGGGGTGAATTGAGAAAATAGTCCTGTCAGGATTAGAAAAATGGATATTAGATAATCTTTCTTACAATAAAATATAAAGTTCATTTTGTTATTTTTTAAGGTTAATTAAAATCTAAATTGGTTATAACATTCTTAGAATTTCATTCTTTCTCTTTAAAATCATCTAATGGACATATGGGACCTTCTACCCGGAAAATTTTAGTCGATATCATTTCTCTATCACGAAATATGATCCTCCAGAAGTATGTTAAACCAGGTTCCAGACCATCAATTGTTATGACAGTACTATTATTGGATTTGTACTTTTTGATGTCACCAACGAATAGCTCTGGAATTCTATCATTTGTCTTATCTGCAAGTTTGTAATTTGGATTTTGCATACTCCGGATACCTGTATCCAATGGAAACAAATATTTAAATTGACCTGTTTTAAAGCCTGATTTAAATACTGTATAATCAATTTGGGGATTTGCAAATGATGCATCTCTGGTGATCCAGGAAATAACAACTTTGCCCTTATGCGGAATATCACTGCATTCAACGGTTGTTAAAATTTCTTCAATTATTTCCTGTTTTAATGGGTTAATCGTATCTTGCCCTAAAGCAGCATTGTTATTATTATTCAAACAAGGCAATCCGATAATTAACACAAAAGCAATTGTTGCTTTGCATAAAAAACCTTTGGAGTTCATATATGTTTAGTTATAAATTAATAATTGAAACTATTTAAATAAAATCTTTTTGGTTTTTTTCCATAAAAAACCAAAATAATTACATGTTTGAAATTGCCTCTATCGCTAAAAACCCTTGCTAAAAACTTCTGTTGCAAAAACGAAAGCGATAGCTTTTGTGAGAAAGTGAGAATGAAAACAGAATAAATATAGTAAATTCTCAGCCTTAAGTCAAGTGATCTTCAAAAAATTACAAAAATATTCATCAAAATTTTAACCATTAATAATTCACAAGAGAAATGTACATATATGCCTAATTCTCTGAATCAATATTTATAATACCCATCCGGAAAATATCTCTATCCTCCATTTTCTAAAATATCTTTCTATTAGATTTTTTGAACACGAAGGGAACGAATTTAAACCATTTTATGGCTGATTTGCAGAAAATCAATGGATTAATGACACTCATATAAGAGTCCAAATACAAGTTTCTAATTTATATATTGGTCCGAAAGACGGGAAAGTTTACATAATCACCTTAAAATAAGGGAAATAACTATTCACCTTTATTTTTTTACCAAAAGTGTCAACATATTTCAGGACAAGACAATGTGTATAATCAATGATTTTAAGAAATTGTAATTTACTCCTATTTGACATATTTCCGTATGACGGAAATGCTGTTAACTTTTTCACCTGTACAGTCTTTTTTATTTGAAGTGCATATATAAGAGGCGTTGCAGGTTGTCAATTTCAGAAAAAAATCACGATGACCATGTACCAGTATCCCTTCTACAGAATCCGTTTCCATATTAAATACAGGAGAACCTGAATTTCCGCAATAGGTATCTAAATCAGCAAGAAAATAGTACTGGTTACTATTGTCAATTACCTTGCCATTGAGCGTTATTTTTATTGGCAGGCCTGATGGATAACCAATTGTATAAATGCTTGTCCTTTTCTTTATTATTTTTGTGCTTCTGCAAATATTTACTATTCTGCTTTGAGGGATCAAATTATTATTTCTCCCTTTGACGTTATGCAAGCCAGTAATTTTGATAAATAAAAAAACCGTCAGATTCTCCTGTACCTGTGCCAATACTGGCAATCCCCGCATGGGGCGAGTTATGGTATCAGACCAATCTGACGGCTTTCGGGGACAAAAATACGTGTAATAGTGATATTATGCTAAATAATAGCACTAATTTTATTAAAAACAGCAAAAAATAATTACTGCTCACCATGTCTGTGACCCCGTCGGGATTACTCGCAGCATGCAGGCAACCGCGCAATGCCGCTCGTGATCCCGCCGGTCGAAGATGATACAATATTGTATGATGGCATTTGTGTAGTGACACCTTAAGGGATTACTCGCTCGCGCGAAGGCCTTCCGCAAGGCTTCCCGAGATCCTAAATGGATGATTCGCTTTGCTCAAGATCCGTAAAAGAGGGAGTCTAACAAGCCAAATGATGCACGCAGCAGAGCTGCTTATCATTTTTTATTTCATCCACGGAACCAAGCCATAAGGCTTGTTCCGTGACTGAAACAAAAAATGCCGCCAAAGGCGACATCATTTGTCTTGTGAACCCGAGGGGAACGAATTCAAACCAATTTATGACTGATTTGCAGAAAATCAATAGGTTAAGAGGAGTTGTATAAAAATATCTAAATCGTAATATTAATATATTATTGTCAATAAAACAGAGTAAGCATGCGCAATGGCAAAATAATCAAGTCTTTAATAATTGAATTATACAAATATTTTTTTATTGAATCTTTTTGTATATTTATTCCCGATTATAAACCTTATTTGGTTATTAGACACCTTCCGTGCAGGGAAATTGGAAGATTGGTTGGCAAGGTGTAATTGTTATACTCGTTAACTGTATTGTTTTATGGAAACTACCACCTTATTAAACCGGCTGAAAAGCATTGATTATTTTATTACTAAGCATGCTACTGGCAATGCGCATGAGTTAGCAGTAAAATTAGAAATTACTGAAAGGAGTGTATACAACTACCTCAATCTGATGAAAAACATGGGAGCTCCTATTGTTTTTTCCCAGTTCCATCAAAGTTATATTTATAAAGACAACGGCAGGTTTCACATAGGATTCTTAAATTCTATGGGAAATACTCATACTCAGTTGATACGTCAGGATTAAATCTTCTTATTTAGATTGAGAATAAATTAGGGCACTGAAATCTCATTTCAGTGGGGGAGGTTATTTTTAGTTTCTTGACTTAACAACCTATTTGAATGTACAGAGAATTCAGTGTATTATTTCTCAAATTTCCTCATCGCCTCAGAATAGGGCATTTTACAATATGGTGATTATGTCAAAAATTATTCAACAGGTGTGCATGATATTAATATTCTTTTTTACGATATAAGCCATAGAGGTATATTATATCGGGGGCTTTAAAATACATTTTTTGATTCTATTTGACTTTTTTAAACATAAATTACTAAATTAATGAAAAACCTAAAAGCCTTCACATTTATAATTATTTACACCATATGTTATCATAATTTGCCTATAAGGGCGCAAGATAATCCAATAAGCAATTACTTACCGCCATCACCCAATGCTGCAAATTTAGGAGCTTATGGAAAAGTGCCTGTAAATAATTTCATGGGTACATCATCTGTTGAAATTCCGATTTATACCATTACATGCAAATCTTGAGGTATTTCAATAACGTTAATGCTTTTTTATCCCTATGCATGAAAGCTGTTCATGCACAGGATAAAGTAAATAATAAACTATTTAGCTATTAAAAATGAAAAAGATTTTTTTAATACTATTCTACATCAGAATAATTACTCATTTAAATGGGCAGAATGTTCAATCACTTATTCCATATATCCCTACTTCTCCCCAGGCAGAGGCTTTTCAACAATATGGCGAGTATGCAATAAATTATTCTACAGGTGTGCCCGATATTTCTATTCCTTTATATGAGATAAACCATAGGGGGTACAAAATACCTTTATTTTTAAAATACTTTCCACAACCCCTAAACCCTGGATATAACTACGATGTTTTTGGACATGGCTGGAATCTATCCGTAAGTAGTTGTGTTTCAAGATCTATTGAGAGCTGGCCTGACGAGTTGAAGGATTTTAAGATTGAAACACAGATTTTTTCTGCTTATTATCAACAGCTTCCTAATTGCTTTAGTGATTATAATTTAGTCCATGATAAATTTAAAGCGGTATTACCCGACGGCTCATCGTTTGATTTTATTATTGATAAAGTTGACGGAGTAATAGTATATACAGTTTCAAACGGGCGGCAAGTAAAAATATCCTTTGGTTGTAATAGCTTAACGATTACCTCCTTTACGATTTTTGATGAAGCAGGTGTAAAGTACACATTTTCCGAGGGAGATAGGCCATTTTGGGGACCTTACACTTCCTTTTTCAGCAACTATGTTTCATGGCAACTCACAAGGATTGATTTGCCCTATTCTACAGAACCAATTATATTAAATTATGATAATGGCATCGAGAGTGAATACGGCACCATTTGTGAGGAACCTAAAATATTGATAGCTCATCGTCTTATCAAAGGATGCGATAATCACCCTGAAGAGTACGTGTGTACACCTATCCCTAATTATGAACCACATTATTATAGGATGAAACTTCTTTCATCTATTACCTATAGTAATACCAGCATATTACTATCGTATACAGACCAAAGCCAAATGCCGGCATACAATTATGTAAACAAAATGGAGGTTTTTGAAAATTCTTCGTTAATCCGAGATATCAGTTTGGTTATGGTTATGAAGAATCTGAGAGCTGGATGTTATGGAAAAGTTCTTCCTTTAGCAAAACTGGACAAAATATCAATTAAAGGTTTCAATCCCTCTGAGATACCTCAGGAATATAAATGTGAATATGGGATAATTCCATACTCATTTGATGGAACCGACCATTGGGGTTATTGTAATTTTGGCAATCACGAGGAAGTAAGTAATTTTAAATTATTCATTGAATACGACTTGGCATATATTTTCCCTGCCGTTATTCCGGCTAGGGTATCTGTGCTTGAGAAAACAGCTGGGGATATTAATCCATATCATAAGATCATGCTATCAACTATAGATTATGATAATCGCCAGCCTTGCGGGCCAAATTATCATGGTATACTCACCCGGCTGAAATACCCCACGGGCGGTTATACAGAATTTGAATTCGAAAATCATAAGTTCTTGACTTCTACCAATGATGACGGAAGTTATATCTATAATCCTGAGAATAAGATAGAGGCCTATGCAGGAGGTTTCAGGATAAAAACAATAGCCAGTTATACAGATGATGGAATAGTAGCTAATATAAAAAAATACCGATATGGTGAAATTAATAGCAACAATTTACATACAGGGCTTGGAGAGGTTGTTGTTGACCCTAATATATTAACCTACATGGATTATACTACTCAGGGCTTGAATTTCCCTTTAAGATACATGGTTTTAGGTTTAGATGAAAACGGAGAGTATACATCTTTTACAAGTCCATTTGAGGATCCCTATTATACATATTATGATGGAGAATATACTTGGGATTGTGCTTTCAGTGCTTCAAATTTCAGAAAGTTATTAAGCGGACGGCCATCGGTTATATACCCCGAGGTGACGGTTTATTATGGGGACATTGGCGGTGATTTTGATTATACACCTGAAAAAACCAATGGGAAAACAGTTTATAAATATGATATTACTGATCCTAATACAGGTGAACCTTTCTTTGAATTGCCTCAATATTATGGTAATGCTTTATCCTATGAACCCAAAAGCTACCTATATAATAACCTAATGGAACAGCGGGATTACCGGTTTGATGGACAGGGTTTTAAACTAGCAAAAAAAGAGAGATATAATAGGTACGCTCCTAGGTGTTTTGCTTCAATGGATTATCAATATAATAATAATGCTTACTCTTATTTATATTGTTATAGTGATTGGAATACTGCAATTGTAAATGCATTTATCGTAGGTAGAAAAAATAATTTAGGTATTTCTTTGGTTCAATCCAAAGAAACCACTACATATTACTCAGATAATGATAGTATTAATATTACTGAGTGTTATGAGTATAATAATAGAAATCAAATGAACTATAAATTTTTTCTGAATAGTGATAATAAATTTATTAAAGAAACTTATATCTATCCAGAAATCAATAATGGGGGAAGTACTCCCGCCATAATCAAAAATATGGTTAATAAAAATATTAT
>Ga0105100_10001492_pt1 | contig 13748 bp, 13 predicted proteins | sample PPLLak12cMay2015_2_FD_87033 | JGI IMG/M metagenome (GOLD analysis project Ga0105100, IMG submission 87033) | Freshwater sediment microbial communities from Prairie Pothole Lake near Jamestown, North Dakota, USA - PPLs Lake P8 Core (1) Depth... | ecosystem: Environmental > Aquatic > Freshwater >... | reverse complement strand
ATCCGGCCGCATCTGCTTCGTTGCAAAGGGTTCGCAGTACTCCGAGTACAGCTTCACCCTTTGACGCCTTGCATCTGCAGCCGCCTCGGCTCGTGAATAATCCCGGGTTACGCGGCAGGCGAGGATGAAGGACAAGACCGTCTTCATCTGCCAGGGCTGCGGCGCCCGGTCCCCGAAATGGCTGGGCCGGTGCTCCGCCTGCGGCGAGTGGAACACGATCGTCGAGGAGATCGAAGAGGAGACCCCCTCGGGCGGCCTCAGCTACGCCCCGGCCGATCCGGTCCTCTACAAGGACGTCCAAGACATCCCCCGCCAGAGGATCGCCGTCGGCATCGAGGACTTCAACAAAGTCCTCGGCGGCGGCCTCGTCTCCGGCTCGCTCGTCCTCGTCGGGGGCGAACCGGGCATCGGGAAATCGACCCTCCTCCTCCAGGTGGCCCGGGACATGGCGGCGGGCGGCGCCTCCGTGCTCTACGTCTCGGGAGAGGAGTCCCTGGAGCAGATCAAGCTCCGCGGCGACCGGTTGGGCGTCCGGGACGGCCAACTCTACCTCCTGGCCGAGACCAACCTCGAGCGCATCCTGGCCCAGGCCGAGCGCCTCGCGCCGAAGATCCTCGTCGTCGATTCGATCCAGACCGTCTTCTCGGCCAAGATGACCTCCGGCCCGGGGACGATCAGCCAGGTCCGCGAGGCGGCCAACCAGATCTTCCGCTTCGCCAAGACCCGGCAGATCCCGACCTTTCTCGTCGGCCACATCACCAAGGACGGGACGCTGGCCGGCCCGAAGTCCCTCGAGCACATCGTCGACGTCGTCCTCCTGTTCGAGGGAGAGCGGGACCACAGCCACCGCGTCCTCCGGGCCATGAAGAACCGCTTCGGACCCGTCTCGGAGCTGGCCGTCTTCGAGATGACCGCAACGGGGCTCCAGCCCATCCTCAACCCCTCGGCGTTCTTCCTCCGGGAACGGCCGCGCGAGGAGCCCGGCAGCGCGGTCGTCTGCACGGTCAAGGGCACCCGTCCGCTCCTCGCCGAGATCCAGGCGCTCGTCTCGTCGACGCTCTTCGCCGGCAACCCGCGGCGCATGACCATCGGCCTCGACCACTACCGGACCGCCATGCTGCTCGCGCTGGTCGAGAAGAAGGCCGGCTACAGCTTCGCCGGGGAGGACATCTACCTCAACGTGGCCGGGGGCATGTCTATCGAGGAACCGGCCGTCGACCTGGGCGTCGTCATGGCCGTCGTCTCCTCGCTCAAGAACGTGCCGCTGCCCCAGGACATGGCCTTCTTCGGCGAGGTCGGGCTCAGCGGCGAGATCCGTTCCGTCGGCCAGCCCCTCACCCGCATCAAGGAGGCCCAGGCGCTGGGCTTCGGTTCGATCCTGTTCCCGGCCGGGAACCTCGCCGCCCTGGACAGGAAGGACCTGCCGGAGATCGAGTGCCTGGGAGCGAGGACCGTCCGCGAGGCCCTGGACCGGGTGTTCTGAGGCATGGCCGTGCCGATCTCCATATAATAAGGAACGCACTTATGGGCATCTGGATCTTCCGCCTCTTCGTTATCGGCCTGATCACAGCGGGCGGCTACTTCTATCCCCCGTTCAAGCTCTCCCCCGCCTCCGGGGCCGGAGCGGCCTTCATCCTGGGGGCCCTGGTGATGGTCCTCGAGACGCGTATCCGGCGGGTCGCCTTCCGTATCCTCTGGAGCGCCGGGCTCGGCCTCGTCGCCGGGCTCTTCCTCGGCTGGCTGTTCGGCGCGGTCTACCAGTCGGTCGTCCGGACGCCGGAGATGTCGACCTTCATCCGCATCTTCTTCCTTCTGATCTGGCCCTACATCGGGCTCCTCGTCGGGACGAAGAAACCCGAATGGCTCGATCCGGCCCACCTCGCCGGCCTGTTCAAGGAGAAGCGGACCGAACGGGCCGAAAAGCTCCTCGACACGAGCGTCATCATCGACGGGCGCCTCGCCGACATCTGCGACACCGGTTTCGTCGACGACACGCTCGTCATCCCGCAGTTCGTCCTCAAGGAGCTCCAGGCCGTGGCCGACTCGCCGGACGCCCTGAAGCGGCAGCGGGGCCGGCGCGGCCTCGACGTCCTCGACCGTCTCCAGAAGTCCTCGATGGTGAAGGTGGTCATCTCCGACATGGACTTCCCCGACATCAAGGACGTCGATTCCAAGCTCATCGAGTGCGCCAAGACCATGGGCGCCAAGATCCTGACCAACGACTACAACCTCAACAAGGTCGCGCGCATCCGGGGCATCCGGGTGCTCAACATCAACGAGCTCGTCGGCTCGCTCCGCCCGGTCGCCCTGCCCGGCGAGGGCATGAGCGTCTTCATCCTGAAGGAGGGCAAGGAGAAGGACCAGGGCGTCGCCTATCTCGAGGACGGCACCATGGTCGTCGTCGACAATTCGAAGCCGATGATCGGCCAGACGATCGACATCACCGTCACCTCGGTCCTCCAGACGACCGTCGGGAAGATGATCTTCGGACGGTACAACGGGGAGTCCAAGTGAACCGGACGTCCGTTCTCATCGTCGCGGCCGGGGCGGGCAAGCGCTTCGGCGGCCCGAAGCAGTTCGCCTACCTGCAGGGCAAGCCCGTGCTCGAGTGGACGCTCGAGCGCTTCCAGGCGCACGACGCGGTCGACGACATCGTCCTCGTCCTGCCCGACGAGCAGGACTTGAAGCACTACCGGCTGCGCTATCCCAAGATCGTCGACATCGTCCGCGGCGGCGAGAAGCGCCAGGACTCGGTCTGGCAGGGATTCCGCCTGCTCAAAGAAGCCGAGGCCGGTGTCGTCCTCGTCCACGACGGGGCCCGGCCTTTGGCGAGCTCAGAGCTCATCAGCCGGATCATCGCCGCGACCCGGGTCCTGGGGGCGGTCGTCCCCGTCCTGCCGGTCGAGGAGACGGTCAAGGAGGTCAGGGACGGGAACGTCGTCCGGACGCTCGACCGGACCTGGCTCACCCGGGTCCAGACGCCCCAGGGCTTCCTCTATCCTCTCCTCAAGCAGGCCCTGGAGTCGGCCCGCAAGGACCGCTTCGTGGGGACCGACGAGGCCTCCCTGGCCGAGCGGGCGGGCATTCGCGTGGGCGCGGTCGACGGCGAGCCGCGGAACATCAAGATCACGACGCCGGTCGACCTGAAAATGGCGGAGGCGCTCCTCGATGCATAAGATCGGAACGGGTTACGACATCCACAGGCTCGAAGCGGGCCGGCGGCTCGTCCTCGGCGGCGTGGACATCCCCTCGGCCGCCGGGCTCCTCGGCCACTCCGACGGGGACGCCCTCGTCCACGCCGTCGCCGACGCCCTGCTCGGGGCCCTCGGCGAGGGCGACATCGGCACGCACTTCCCCGACACCGATGCCCGCTACAAGGACGCCCGCAGCACGGGGCTGCTCGAGACCGTCGTCGGGCTCGTGGGGGCGCGGGGGGCGGCGATCGTCAACGTCGACACGGTCATCGTGGCCGAGGAGCCCAAGATGGGGCCCTACGCCGGGGCCATGAAGGCCGCGCTCTGCCCCATCCTCGGCATCCCGGAGAAGGCCCTGGGCATCAAGGCCAAGACGAACGAAGGCCTGGGCCTCGTCGGCGAGAAGCAGGCCATCGCCTGCTACGCCGTCGTCCTCATCGAGCTATTCGAATAGGATCGGTTCCCCTCCGAAGCCTCATCGTCAAAAGATGGGCCCCGTCTCGGGGCGCCTCCGTCCGGCGTCGCTCCACCCATCCCCCCGTGGGCGGAGGGGGAAAGAATTGTTTTCCCCCTCCGGACCACCCCTCTCCGCGACCTCCGGTCGCTCCGACCAAGGGGGAAGCTCCCCTTGGAACCCCCGGCGCTCCAGAGAGCGCATCCCCTTCCGCTTCCGGCGGACGGAGGCTGGCCCCGATCCACCCATCTTTTTTGACGCGAGGCTTCTCCGGGGAATCAGGATTCAAATAGAGTTGCACGCGGTTGACTTGGCGGGGAGTTCCTAATATTCTCCGCTTGCTTATTAAAGAGGAGGACGCATGAACAAGCCCGCACGCAGGATACCCGCTCTCGTCATCTGCGCGGTCGTTGCCGTCATCGTGTTCGCCGCGGCGCAGGAACGGGGGCCCGGGGAACGCGGATCGACGGAACCGAGGCCGACGAAGGCCTATGTCGTCGGCGGTATCCGCCATGGTATCAGCTACTTCCCGAAGACCGACTACGCCTTCGTCAAGCCCAAAGCGGCCGGGGAGCTGGACTTCCTCCACTATCACACCTACGACGAGGTCATTGGATTCCTGCGCAAGTGGGCCGCCGAACTTCCCGATCTCGTCGACCTCTATTCGGTCGGCAAGTCCTTCGAGGGCCGGGACATCTGGCAGATCACCATCACCAACAAGGCGACCGGCAAGGACACCGACAAGCCGGCCATGTTCATCGAGGGCAACCGCCATTCCGGCGAGGTCACGGCGGCCGAGTGCGCCCTCTGGTTCGCCGATCACATCCTCCGCGGCTACGGGAAGGACCCGGAGCTGACGAAGCTCGTCGACACCAAGGCGATCTACGTCCGGGTCAAGAACAATCCCGACGGTTCCGAACTCTATCTGAACACGGCCCAGTCGAACCGGAGCACGGTCCGGCCGTACGACGACGACCGGGACAACCTCCTCGACGAAGATCCGCCGGAGGACCTCGACGGCGACGGCTTCATCCTCCAAGTCCGCAAGAAGGTCGAGCCCGGCAAGGGCACGATGACCCTGGACCCCGCCGACCCCTCGGGCCGGCTGATGAAGCGCGCGGAGCCCGGCCAGGGCGACTACACCGTCTCCTCCGAGGGGATCGACAACGACGGCGACGGGCGGACGAACGAGGACGGCATCGGCGGGCTGGACCTGCACCGCAACTACCCCGAGAACTGGCGGCCGATGCCCGGCTCCGACCGGACCGGCCGCGGCTATACCCAGGGCGGGGCGGGCGAGTACCCCCTCTCCGAGACCGAGACCCGGGCCGTTTTCTCCTTCCTCCTCGAGCATCCCAACGTCAGCGTCGTCCAGACCATGGACACGACCGTGCCGATGCTGCTCCACGGGCCGTCGACGAGCCGGATGAGCGAATCCATGTTCCCGGGGGACATGAAGATCTACCAGTACTTCGACGCCGAGGGGAAGAGGATCACCGGCTATCCCAGCGCCGGCGACACCTTCTGGGACTACGCCAACCAGGGCCGGGGCGACCGAGATATGCGGGCCATGGCCGCGGAGATGGGCTTCGAGATCCCGAGCGAGCCGGAGGGCCGGCCGCTCTTCGGGCACTCGCCCGACTTCGGCTATCTCTACTACGGATCGGTCTGGTACGGCGACGAGCTCTGGAATGGCGGCCGGATCAAGGATTACGACGGGGACGGCCGCATCACCGATCTCGAGAGCCTCCGCTATATCGACGAGGAGCTCGGCGGGCGCTACTTCAAGCCCTGGACGAAGATCGTCCACCCGGCGCTCGGCGAGGTCGAGGTCGGCGGCTTCAATCCCAAGTTCTGGCGCCAGAATCCGCCCGTCGAGATCCTCGAGGAGTGGATCAAAAAAGAGGCGATGTTCAACCTCCTCCTGGCCAAGTCCCTGCCGCAGGTGAAGATCCTCTCCGCCGACGTCCGGCCGGTCAAGAAGGAGGCCGACACCTACGAGATCGTCGCCGTCTTCACCAACGAGGGCTTCCTGCCGACGGCGCTCGAGATGGCCGAACGGGTCAAGATCGTCCGGCCCGACGCGGCCTCCGTGCGTCTGCCGGCCGGAGCCGAGCTCGCGGGCGTCCGGGCCCGCCGGGACATCGGGTTCATCAGGCAGAACGAGAAGAAAGAAGTGCGCTGGAAGTTCAAGGCCAAGCCGGGGACGTCCGGCGAGGCCGAAGTGTCCATCCTGTCGACGCGTGGCGGCGTCGCCCGCAAGACGGTGAAGATAGGTTAGGGCCGTCCGGGGCCGCGGCCCGGGCCGGGTTCGGCCGCGAGGCCGTAGGCTTTCATCTTGTAGGCGAGCATCCGCTCGGTGATGCCGAGCGACCGGGCCGCCCGGCTCTTGACCCCGTCCGCCTCCCGCAGGGCCAGTCGGATCTCGTGCGCCTCGAGGCGGCGGACCTTGACGGGCAGGGAATCGGCGTCCCCGCCGGGCTCGCCGGCGGCCGTCTCGGTGAGGAACAGGGGCAGGTCGGCGATCCCGAGGACGTCTTTCTCGGCGAACACGACGGCCCGCTCGACGGCGTTCTCGAGCTCGCGGACGTTCCCGGGGAAGGCGTGGCCGACCAGCGCGCCCAGGGCTTCCCGGGTGATCCCGTGGATCTTTTTGCCCTCCCGCGCGGCGTACTTTTTCAGGAAGAAGTCGACGAGGAGCGGGATGTCCTCCTTCCGCTTGCGGAGCGGGGGGACGGTGATGGGAATGACGTCGAGCCGGTAGAAGAGGTCGTCCCGGAACTTTCCCGCTTTTCTCAGCGCGTCGAGGTCCTGGTTGGTCGCCGCGATGACGCGGACGTCGGCCCGGATCGACCGGTTCGAGCCGAGCCGGTAGAACTCCCTGTCCTGGAGGAAGCGGAGGAGCTTGACCTGGGCTTCGGGAGCGAGGTCCCCGATCTCGTCGAGGAAGACCGTGCCGCCCGAGGCGGCTTCGAACTTGCCGATCTTCCGCTCGTGCGCCCCCGTGAAGGCGCCCTTCTCGGCGCCGAAGAGCTCGGCCTCGATGAGGGTCTCGGGCAGGGAGGGGATGTTCAGGGCGACGTAGGGGCCGTTCTTGCGCTGCGAGGACTGGTGGATCGTGCGGGCCACGAGGTCCTTCCCCGTTCCCGTCTCCCCGGTGATCAGGACCGTGGCCTCGCTCCGCGCCGCCTTCATCACCAGCCGGGCGACGTCCTCCATCAGCGGGGACGCGAAAACGAAATTCCGGGCGCTGAACTTCTCCTCCAACCGCTCCTGGAGGAGGGAGATCTCCCGGCGCAGCTTCTGCCGCTCCGTGGCGCGTTCGAGGACGAGGAGGAACTTCTCGAAATCGAGGGGTTTGACGATGTAGTCGTAAGCCCCGCTGCGGAGGGCCTCGACCGCCCGCTCGATGTTGCCGTAGGCCGTGACCATGATCGGCGTCACCAGCGGATTCGCGGCCAGCATATCGCGGATGGCCGCCGTGCCGGTCTCCTCACCGAGCTTGTAGTCGACGACCGCCACGTCGACGGGATGGCGGAGCACGGCCTCCAGGGCTTCCTTCCTGGTCGAGGCCTCGACGACCGGGTAGCCCCGCGCCTCCAGGTTCTCGCGGATGAGCTTGCGCTGGACCGGGTCGTCCTCGACGACCAGGATGAGAGGCTCGTTCATGTTACGCTCCTGGAAGCTCGATCCGGAATTCGGTGCCTTGCCCCTCGCGGCTGTGGACCGCGATCGTTCCGCCGTGGGCTTCGATGATCCTCTTCGTCAGGTAAAGGCCGATACCCATGCCCTTTTCCTTGGTCGTGTAGAAGGGCTCGAAGACGCGGCCGGCGGCCTCGGCAGGCAGGCCCGGCCCGCCGTCGCGCACCAGGATCTCGACCTTGTTCCCGATCCGGCGGCCTCCCGCCACGATCGGGGCTTCCGGCGAGGCCTCGACGGCGTTCTTCAGGATGTTGAGCAGGGCCAGTCCCAGAAGGTCGCGGTCGCCGGAGAGCCGGACGCCGGGGGCCGGCTCCAGGCGGATGCGTGAGGCCGCGCCCGGGACCTCGGCGGCGAGGTTTCCGGCGGCCGAGATCAGAATGCTGTCGAGGGCGAGGTCCTCGACGGCGGGCTGGACGGCCTTGACCACGTTCGAGAACCGGTCGACGATGCGGGCGATCGTCCTGACCTGGGCCTTGCCCAGGTTCAGGTCGCCCTTCATGTCCGGCGACGCCCGCCGGTCCAGGAGCTCGAAGAGGAGGGCCAGGCTGTTCAGGGGATTCTTGATCTCGTGGGCGACGCCCGAAGTGAAGGCCGAGATCTCGCGGAACCTCTCCTTCTCCTGCCGCTCGGCCTCGGCCTCGCGGGCCTTGACCACATAGCGGGATTGGAGCGTGTAGAGGCCGCGGAAGAAGAGCCCACCGGCGAGCAGGATGAGCGCGGCGAGCAGGACCGCGGTTCGCCGCGAAAGGGCGATCATCTCTTCCATCCCGGTCAGGGCGTAGCCCAGGTAGAGATAGTAGCGCCGGCCGTCTCCGGTCGAGAGGAGCTTGAGCTCGCTGAAGATCTTGCCCGCCGGCGAATCGATGATGCCGGTCACCTCGTCCCGGACCTCCGTGAGCGAGATCGGGAGATAGCCCTCGAAACGGGAGTTCCAGGCCAGAACGTTCCGTGACCCGTCGAGGAGGGCGACGAAGTAGAGCTGCTCCTCCGCGAAAAGCGTGTCGAGAACGACTCCGGGCGCCGTGCCTTCGTCCAGATAGCGGGCGACCGTCGTGCGCAGGATGCCGGCGGTGGCAGCCAGCTGATCGCGGACGAGCGTCTCGGTCCGTCTCTTCAGGTCGGCCTGGGAGAGGACGGACGACAGGGTGAAGAAGACGAAGACGCCCAGGAACGGCAGGACGAAGAAGAGGAAAACGCTGCGGCGCTTCAAGAAATGCCGAACCTCCGCGGACCGCGCCGGCCCCGGGAACCGCCCTGCCAGCCGGGGAATCCCCGCTTGTCCCTGAGCGTGTGGACCTTGCCTCGGATCTGGAGCTCCCGGGCGATGATCGTCCGCGTCCCGTCTGCGGCCTCGGAGAGGGAGCCGATGCCCTTCACCTTCTCTCCGCCGTGGACGTCCTCGCCGAAGAACCAGGACGGGCTGATCTCGACGCTGACCGTCCGCGCCTGCCCGGCCTCCTCGACCCGGAGGACGAGGAAGGGGGCCGTGCCCTTGTACCGGGGCTCGAGGACGATCTCGCGGACCGTTCCCTCGAACCGGACCTCCTTGTCGACGTTGTAGAAATGCCCGGCGGTCTGGGCGGCCGCCGGGCCCGCGACGAACGCCGCGAGCAGGGCGATGAAGAGGATCCCGCGTCTCATGAGAGGCCTCCCTTCCGCCCGGACGGCAGGTTCCACTGGAACCCGCCCATGATATAGCCGCTCTTCCAGGCGAACAGCGGATCGGTCGAGTCGTTGTCGATATGGGCATAGGACACGAAAAGCGTCAGCCGGCGGAAATTTTTATCCAGGCGGGCTTCGAAAAGATGCCGCAGGTCGTTCCGGACGAGGCCGAGCGGCAGGCCGTCGAGGCTCCTGCTCTCAACCCCCGGGTAGCTCTTGTCGGAGTACGTGTAACCGGCCTTGATCTCGACGCTCCAGGGGATGTTCAGGGTGACCCGGCCGGTGAGCTGGTGCCCCTCCCAGGAGAAAGAGTCGGCGCTCGGATTCCGGACGAAGTAGAACTCTTCGATCGACATGAAGGGGTTCTCCCCGGAGACGATCCACTGCTTCACGGCGGACGCGCTCAGTCCGACGACGTCGCCGAGGCCCTGGGCCGCGAGGAAGGATACGGTGGCGTGCCCAATCCCGGCGCCGCCGCCCGTGGCGCTGTACCGGGGGATGAAGCCGCTGCCGCCCTCGTAGCGCTGGCCGCCCCAGCCCGAACCCGAGCCGGACCCGGATCCGCTGCCCATGCCTCCTCCCGGCCCGGCCCCCATGACGGCTGTCCCGGAGGATCCCGCCGCCGCCTCGACCGGCTCCGGCAGGAAGGGGTGGAGGAAATACTTGTATCCGTACTCGGCGTCGACTTTAAAGGTCGTCCGGGTCGGGAAATATTTATCGATCGACAGGGACGCGGTGTGATTTATGAAATCGAACAAGGCGTCCCGGTAGGACGCGTAGGCCCCCTGCCACTGGAGCTTCAGGATCGAGGAGGGGGCGAGATAGGTCTTGAAGGCGCCGAGGAAGCTGGCCCCGAGCGAGCTGAAGGCCGCGTAGTCCCGGCTGTAGAAGGCCCCCGCGCCCCCCGCGGCGAAATAGAAGGCGCTCCTGGCGCCGGACGGCACCATATAGTCGAGGCCGATGTCGGCCGCGAGGAAGCTCAACCCGTCCGTCTGGCGGAAGGCCGAATACTCGACGTTGGCGAGAAGCGATAGGGCCGAGATTTCATGCTCGAGGGCGAGCGAGAAGGCCGAGATCTGTTCCGATACGGCCTCCCGCGTCTGGAACAGGTTTTGTGTGGAGTGCTGGTCGAACGACAGATAGACCGTGCCGCCCTGGGCCGAGACGGCGGCTGCGAGTAGAAGGGGAACGAGGCGCTTCATCGTCTTTGTCATCATGATGGAAAACTCCCGATCAATCAAGAAAAAAGGCCTCCCCTCCGCCCGGGCGGAGGGGAGGTCTCGTCGAGACTCAGTGGCGGCCCTTGCCCTTGGCCGTGCCCTTGGGGCCGGTGCCGTCACAGACCCCGGCGCCGGTCATCTGCCCGGCGGCCTTCGTGCCCGACCGGAAGGAGCCCTTGCCGAAACTCGACTTGGTGATCTTTCCGGCTTTCTGGCCCTTGGTCATCCCGGCCTCGTCCGGCTGGCCGTTCTTGTGCTGGGCCTTGAGACCGGTGCCGTCCTGGGGCTTGACCCAATCGGGGTCCTGGCCGTTGGGAATGCCGTCGCCGTCGGCGTCGCGGGCGAGCTGATAGGCGTAACCCGCCTTCGCTTCGGCCCCTTCCGCCGCGTTCCCGGCGCCCTTCTTGGCCTGTTCCTGATATCCGGTGCCGTCCTGGGGCTTGACCCAATCGGGGTCCTGGCCGTTGGGAATGCCGTCGCCGTCGGCGTCCCTGGCGAGGTCATTGATGCCGTCGCCGTTCTCGTCGATGAAGGCGATGCGGTTGCGATGGCGGAATTCCGACTTCGTCTGGGTCTTGACGGCGGCCTTGGTCTGGACCTTGGTCTGGGCCTTGATCTGCGCCTTTTCCTGGTCCTGGACTTGGGTTTGGGTCTTGTCCTGGGCTGCCGCGAAAGCGAAGCCGAGGATCAGGATCCCGACCGCGAGAGCTGTTATCTTTTTCATCTCATGACCTCCTTGAGTCATTTCGCTTCCTGTATATGCGGCAGGCGTGCCAATTGGCAATACATTTATTATCTGTGCGTTATGAATTTCTCTCCGCCGATAGTCCGACAATTTTGTCGGCCCTTCCGACATTTTCGGCCGGACCCGCCGGGCCCTCCGGAAATCCTGTATAATAAAAGGAAACCGGGCGGCCCTTTGAACCGAACGGATCGCCCGGAGTTGGCAGAGGCAGACCGGCCCTGGAAGATTTATCCCCTCCCCCCGTCTAATAGGGTGCGGAGGACAAGTGAGCATATCCGCATGGAAGAAAAACAGCTGGTTCGACTGGCTCAGGAAGGAAGCCCGGCGGCTTTCGAGGAGTTGGTCACGAAATACCAGTCGAAGGTGTTCAGCATGGCTTTGAGTTTCACCCGGAACCGGGAGGCGGCCGACGACCTGGCCCAGGAGGTCTTCCTGAAGGCCTACCTCGCCCTGCCCCGGTTCCACGGGAGATCGGAGTTCGGGACGTGGCTCTACCGCATCTCGGTCAACCACATCAAGGACTTCCTGCGGAAGAAAGGCCGTGCCAAAGAGGTCAGCCTGGACGACGTCCGCGAGCTCTCGTTCTCCGACAAGGAGCAGACGGACAAGGCCGAGCTGGAGAGGGAAACGGAGGCCCGCCGGAGCCTCGTCCGGAAGTTCGTCCAGGGGCTGCCTGATAAATACCGGGTCATCCTGACGCTCCGGGACATCCAGGGGCTGGCTTACGAGGACATCTCCCGCATCCTCCGGCTGTCGCCGGGGACCGTAGACTCGCGCCTCCACAGGGCGCGGCGGATGCTCCGCGGTAAGCTGGCTCCCCACATGACCGGGGAAGGAGGGGCGCATGAACTGTCGTAAGGCCGAAAAAGAGGTCCTCAAATCCGTCGACGGCCGCCTCGACCGGCGCGCGACGGAACTCCTGGGGAAGCATCTCGAGGCCTGCCCGGGCTGCCGGAAGGCCGGGCAGGACTACCGGGTCATGTTCTCCCTCCTGAGGGACGGCCGCGCCGACGCGCCTCTCCCCGGCTTCTGGGAGCGCCTCGAGCCCCGGCTGCGCGAGGAGCGGGAGATCGTCCCCCTGCTCTTCTGGGAGAGGCTGAGCCTGCGGGCCATCCCCGTGTTCCTGGTGCTCGTCGCCCTCATCGGCGGCGTGCTTTTCTTCAGCCCGCAGGTCCGCGAGACGAGCGCCTCCGCGGCCCTGTTGCTCGACAACCAGGACCCGCTCTCGGACATGCACGCTCTCTTCGACGCGGACAAGTCCGAATCGAAGAGCATGATGCTGATGTTCGCGTCCCTCGACGACAAGACGCCCCCGAGGAGGCCGATGCCATGAAGACGAAATACAAGCTCATCGCCGCCCTGCTGATGCTCGTCGTCTTCGGCCTGGGCGTCGCCGCCGGCGTCCTGGGAGAACGGTACCTCGTCCACAAGAAGGACCGGCGGCCCACGGCCGGCCGGCCGCACGCGCCATCTCCCGAGGATTGGGCCAAGGCGCTCGGCCTCACAGAGGATCAGAAGGTCCAGGTGCGCGAGATCTTCAAGAGGAACGAGGAGCGGATGAAGGCCTACCGGACCGAGAGCCGGGCCCGGCTGGACGAGCTCCGCAAGATGCTCTGGGGCGAGACCAACGCGGTCCTGACGCCGGAGCAGAAGGCCAAGAACGACGAGATGATCCGCCGCTTCGAAGAACGGCGGAAGCAGGACGCCGCGAGGGGCGGCTCGGACCGGACCAACACGCGCGACCGGCGGGGCGACGATCCACCGCCCCCGGACCGCGAGAGATAAAGGAGACACGTCATGAAGAAGAAGATCGTCTGGATCGTCATCGCCCTGGTCGTCGTGGCCGGGGTCGTCCTCGGCCTGACCGTTTTCGGCAAAGGCAAGAACGGCAAGGTCGCATATAGGACCGAGACGCTCGGCCGCGGCGACATCGAAGCCCTGGTTGTCACGTCGGGAACGCTCAACCCCATCGAGACCGTCGATGTCGGGGCCCAGGTCTCGGGCAAGATCGAAAAGCTCTACGCCGACTTCAACTCGGTCGTCACCAAGGGCCAGATCGTGGCCGAGCTCGACCAGGAGCCGTTGCTGATGAAGATCCAGCAGAACGAAGCGAACTACAAGAGCCGGGTCGCCTCGCTCGAGCGGTCCAAGGTCAGCCTGCAGACGGCCGAGAAGGCCTACGAGCGGGCCAAGTCGCTCTTCGCCAAAGAGCTGATCTCGATCGAAGAGATGGATGCCTCCGAGGCGAATTTCCTCAACGCCAAGAGCGACCTCGTCTCCTCCGAAGCGACCCTGGCCCAGGCCAAGAGCACGCTCGACCTGAGCAAGGTCGACCTGGGCTACTCTGTCATCAAGGCCCCCGTCGACGGCGTCGTCATCACCCGGAAGGTCAACGTCGGACAGACCCTCCAGTCGAACTACGCGGCCCCGGTCCTGTTCCAGGTCGCCACCGACCTGACCAAGATGAAGGTCGAGTGCAGCGTCGACGAGTCCGACATCGGCAAAGTGAAGGAGGGACAGAAGGTCCGGTTCACGGTCGAGGCCTACCCGAACCAGAACTTCGTCGGCATCGTCCAGCAGGTCCGGTTCTCGCCCGAGACCGTCCAGAACGTCGTCACCTACACGACCATCGTCAACGTCGACAACCCCGAGAAGAAGCTCCTGCCCGGCATGACGGCGACGGTGTCCATCATCGTCGGCGAGGCCAAGAACGTCCTGAGGGTCTCCAACGCGGCCCTGCGCTTCACGCCCAGCCTCCCGGCCGAGGAGCT